>Ga0255039_10000568_pt1 | contig 12102 bp, 10 predicted proteins | sample BC1_12_1_MG_FD_181713 | JGI IMG/M metagenome (GOLD analysis project Ga0255039, IMG submission 181713) | Seawater microbial communities from Strait of Georgia, British Columbia, Canada - BC1_12_1 | ecosystem: Environmental > Aquatic > Marine > Strait | place: Canada: British Columbia | collected... | reverse complement strand
CTGGTCTGTGAACATAGCGCCGAAGGCGCGCTTGGCATCATCATCAATCGGCCGACGAACCTGAATCTTGGTGGACTACTCGAGCAATTGTCGCCGGTCCAGGCCAATCAGACTGTGGCGAATGCCCCGGTGCTGGACGGCGGTCCGGTCGGACGCGAGCGTGGCTTCGTTCTGCACAATCCGCAGGGGGAATACGAGAGTTCGGTCGCAGTATCCTCCGACATCCAGCTCACCCTGTCGCGCGACGTACTCGACGCCATGGCCGCAGGGTCTGGCCCCGAAAAATCGGTGGTCGCATTGGGTTACGCTGGCTGGGAAGCGGGACAACTCGAACAGGAAATGCTCCAGAACACGTGGCTGAACGTTCCGGCCAGTCCGGAAATTATCTTCGACGTGCCATTTACTGATCGATGGAGCGTGGCAGCAGAGATCATCGGCATCGATATCAGCCAGATCTCTCCGCATGCCGGCCACGCCTGAAACAATTCTTGCGTTTGATTTCGGGTTGCGGCGCATCGGCGCTGCGGTCGGCCAGCAGGTAACGGCTTCGGCCAATCCGCTCGCCGTCATAACTAATGGCGAGAGTGGCCCTGACTGGGTCGCAATTGATGCGCTTGTCCGCGAGTGGCAGCCAGCCAGGATCATCGTCGGCATGCCTGCCCACGCAGACGGATCTCCGTCGGAAATCTCGGATTACGTGAACGAATTTATCAGCGAACTCGGCCGCTTCGAGCGACCCGTCGAGACCGAAGATGAACGATACTCATCGCTCGAGGCCGAGGAGCTATTGAAATCTGAGCGTGCCGCGGGACTAAGGGGCCGTATCAGGAAAGAGATGATCGACAGTGCCGCTGCGACACTGATCGCAGAGCGATGGCTTGCCAAAAATTAATCGTTCACTGAAAATTTATTCGGAGTAAAATGCGGCCGCGATGTCCGTAATCGAACTCTTTGGAACGAATAACGTGGTCGACGACACCGATCTGCAGTTGAGCGCCGATGGTCGCCTGCGTCACCTCCTTACTTTGCGCGGCCTGAACAGGGAGCGAATCACGGCCCTTCTTGATCGGGCGGAGACTTTCCTGAGCCCTCCCGGACAATCTGCTGTGCGCTCGAATGCGCTTCGTGGCATTACGGTTGGCAACCTGTTTTTTGAACCGAGTACCCGCACTCGCGCATCATTCGAACTTGCTGCAAAACGGCTCGGCGCCGATGTACTCAACCTGGACGTGAATACTTCGTCGAGGAAAAAGGGCGAAAGCATTCTCGACACTATATATACGCTGCAGGCAATGCAGGTAGATGTGTTTGTCGTGCGCGACGCCAGTGCCGGGGTACCGGCCTACATTGCACGCAACGTCAATGACCACGTCATGATTTTGAATGCAGGGGAGGCCGATGTATCGCATCCAACCCAGGGACTGCTTGATCTCCTCACTATTCGCCGGCACAAAAACAACTTCGAAGATTTGACCGTCGCAATTGTCGGCGACATCGCGCATTCCCGCGTCGCACGTTCCGCATCGGAGGGTCTGATGACGATGGGAGTCGGCGAATTAAGACTCGTGTCCCCGGAATCACTTGCGCCGGAACAGGACGATTTCCCGGGCGCGAAAATCCTGCATGACCTGAACAGCGGAATTCGCGGTGCCGATGTGGTCATGGCGCTGCGGATTCAACGAGAACGTATTGACAGCCTCGATGAAATACCGGGCATGGACGAATACTTCGCCAACTTCGGTATCAGTCACGAACGCATGAAACTTGCCGCACCCGCCGCAATCGTCATGCATCCCGGACCAATGAACCGTGGCATAGAGATCGAATCCAGCCTCGCAGACGGTCCGAGCTCTGTGATTGTCGAACAGGTTACCAACGGCGTCGCCGTTCGCATGGCGCTTTTGGAAGAAGTCGTAAAGACCATGGAGAAAAAGTGACCGCGAGCGAGCGAGCGACAAATAGCGCTCAGAAGAACCGCGGGACCCTGTTTGTCGAAGACGCAGAAATAATTGCGATCAGCACCTTTCCCGGAGAGCAGTTTATAGCACGGCTCACTGCCCCCAAGTGCGCCGCACATGCTGTCGCCGGTAGCTTCATCCACATCCAGTGCGACGAAACGATACCGATGCGCCGCCCGCTCTCGATTATGCGGGCCGCTGCCGGCGAAGGCTGGATCGAGGTACTGTACAAAGTTGTTGGTGAGGGTCTGCGCGCCCTCGCAAGCAAAAAGGTCGGCGACGTGTTGAGTGTGATCGGCCCGATCGGACACGGCTTCACGTCATCACCGGAACGACCGAATGCCTTGCTCATCGGTGGCGGCGTAGGCATACCACCAATGGTGTTTCTCGCAGAGACCCTGAAAGACAGCAACATTGACTGGCAGCCGCTGGTTCTCATGGGATCTGAGATTCCGTTTCCGTTCGAACTGGCAACATCGAAGCTCGCGACCGCATGGCTGCCGGACGAATTTGCCAGCACCATGCCATTGCTCGAGGAGTGGCAGATACCCGCCCGCCTCGCCAGCCTGTCGGACTTTGAAGGTGTCTACCGGGGCTATGTCACGGATCTGGCGCGCGAGTGGCTTAACGCACAAGACCACGTGGGACTCGCACAAACGGAGATCTTTGCCTGTGGTCCGACTGCAATGCTGCAGGCGGTGGCCAAAATGGCAAATGAATACGACCTGCCCTGCCAGGTGTCGCTGGAGGAATTCATGGCCTGTGCGGTTGGCGGCTGCGCCGGTTGCGCGGTGCTCGTGCAGACTGACGACGGTCCGGCCATGAAAAAGGTCTGTGTGGAAGGACCTGTATTTGATGCGGCGACCGTATTTCCGCTCTCCGGAGCCTGATCATGCTTGATGATTTCCAACGCTATCCCCTGACCTTTGGGCCAACACCGATCGAAAGACTTGCGCGGCTGTCCGCCCATCTCGGCGGCAACGTCGAGATTTATGCAAAGCGCGAGGATTGCAATTCCGGACTGGCGTTCGGTGGCAACAAGATTCGCAAACTGGAATACATCGTGCCCGACGCGATCGCATCGGGTGCCGACACGCTGGTCACGATTGGTGGCGTGCAATCCAATCACACCCGCCAGGTCGCGGCCGTCGCAGCGAAGATCGGTATGAAATGCCGGCTGGTGCAGGAAAGCTGGGTGCCATTCCAGGATGCGGTGTACGACCGCGTCGGCAACATTCTCATGTCCCGTGTCTTGGGCGCCGAAATCGAACTCGTCGACGAAGGATTCGATATCGGCATCCGCGAAAGCTGGGAGGCCGCACTGGAGGACGTAAAGGACAAGGGCGGCACTCCCTACCCGATTCCTGCCGGCGCATCGGTCCACAAGTTCGGCGGCCTCGGTTTTGTCGGATTCGCGGAGGAAGTCCGCACCCAGGAAAAGGAGCTCGGTTTCAGTTTCGATTACATCGTTGTCTGCACAGTTACCGGTTCAACACACGCCGGCATGGTGGTCGGATTCGCCGAAGACGGACGAACGCAAAACGTCATCGGGATTGACGCATCCGGCACCCCTGAACAAACGCACGCACAGGTGCTCGACATTGCACAAAAAACAGCAGCTCTGATCGAACTCGGACAGGACATCACCGCAGACGATGTCGTATTGAAAACCGAGTACGCCTACCCCGCCTATGGCGTGCCATCAGACGAGACCAACGACGCGATACGTCTGTGTGCAAGGCTCGAAGGCATGATGACCGACCCGGTCTACGAGGGAAAATCCATGCAGGGCATGATCGATCTCGTGAAAAAGGGATTCTTCCCAACTAACTCAAGGATTCTGTATGCGCACCTGGGCGGCGTGCCTGCGATTAACGGCTACAGTTATATTTATCGCAACGGCTGATCGATGGGGTCTGACCCCATCGATCAATTAGCAGATTTTCAATATAGCTTTATAGTCCCACCAATTCGGCGTGAACTCCCTCACTCTGGACTTTTGCGAGAATATCAAGCGATTTCACTTGTTCGGGATTATAAGTAACGACAATAAGATGGGGCTGGTCATCCCGGTTACATGCACTCACTACACCACCCATTTTATGAATGTGATCCTCAAGAATCTTCAATTGATCAGGCGGTAGCGTCTCATCAATATGAACAACAACATCGGAAATATTGGTACCCATTACGTTCTCCTTACAAGGAAAAACTTCGCGCCGCGGCAGTCCGGCGATCCTGGGGTCCTTCGGGGAGTCATTGATGGCTTCTCGGAGGAAGCGAGGACCCGTGACTTTGCGTCTCCAGCTTTAGCCAGGTTCGCCTTTATCGAATGTACAAAAGTCTTATGCGCCGATTGAAAAGTCGCGTCAATTCGGAGTTGTACCTAAACAAGCTGTGTGCGCTTAGGGTCGCTAGTACTCCCCAGGCAAGGGCACCTCTTCTGCGCCTGCCTCTAAGATCTCACCGTCCATGAAATGCTGGAATTCCTCAGAGTACCAATGCCTTCTGTTCGGCCAATATTCTCTGAAACCCGGCACCGAAGTGTAATCAATCATCATTCGTTTCATCCCTGACCAATGCCTGGGGTCCAATGCCTCCTCCGTCATTTGTATGTAGGCGTTCTCGAATGCGTACAGCCAGTAACCGATGAATCCCCAATAACGCATTTTCTCAGTACCGCTGATGCTACTTGGATCCTTCGACCCTTTGTGAATTGCCTCTGACAAATCGGCTTGTTCCGCCATGAGTGCGTACATATCGCGAATATCCTCCGAAGCCGCGTGACTAGTACTGAGACGGATTGCTCGTGTGTTCTGGCGGATTTGAAAAGCAAGGTAGATCAGAGTAACGACAACTGCGACGCCGCCCACTATTTCTCCGATTGCGCCCCAGTCCTGAATGGTCATAATGCTGCCCCGTTCTTATAGCAATTCATTATATTCACACTAGTACCGGCGCGTGGGCCGGTCAATGAACAGCGCTGAGATTTGCTATAGTTTTAGTGAATAAGCGACGCAATAAAAACATCGCTGGGGAAAATCATGAATCGAACCATTCGAACAGGCCTGTTTGTGCTGCTAATGCCGTTGTTGGCACTGGCTCAGGACGAGGAAGCACCGGAACCCGGATTCAATGAAGCAACCTTTTCCGGGCTGGAATTTCGCAGTATCGGACCGGCACTGATGGCCGGGCGCATTGCCGATATCGTGATCGATCCAACGGACTCCAGCACCTGGTACGTTGGTGTTGGCAGCGGCGGCATCTGGAAAACCGAAAATGGTGGCACGACGTGGACGCCGGTGTTCGATGACGAAGATACCTATTCGATCGGCTGCATCACGATTGATCCCAATGATCACAATACGATATGGGTCGGCACTGGTGAGAACGTCAGCGGACGACACGTTGCCTACGGCGCTGGCGTGTACCGCAGCCGTGACGGCGGTAGCACCTGGGAAGATCTTGGACTCCCGAATTCAGAACATATCGGCATGATCCGAATTGACCCGCGTGACTCCAACGTTGTTTATGTCGCGTCTCAGGGACCGCTCTGGTCCGGCGGTGGAGATCGTGGCCTCTACAAGTCAACGGATGGTGGTCAGAACTGGAGCAAGATCCTGGGAAACGGTCTTGGCAATACCGAAATCGACGATCAGTACACCGGAGTTTCCGAGGTGCATCTTGACCCGCGCAATCCCGACGTCGTTTACGCAGTTTCCTGGCAGAAATATAGAAACGTTGCAGTCCTTCTGGACGGCGGTCCCGGCTCCGGTATTCACAAATCGACAGACGGCGGCAAAACATGGCGTGAACTGACTGAAGGGTTACCAAAGGAAGACAAAGGCAAAATCGGCTTCGCCATTTCGCCACAGAATCCTGAAGTTGTTTACGCAACGATTGAACTCGCGCATCGCGAGGGCGGCTTTTTCCGCTCGGAAGACGGTGGTGAATCCTGGGAGAAACAGAACGATTACATCTCAGGCGCTACCGGGCCACATTACTACCAGGAAATTTTTGCAAGCCCGCACAAGTTTGATCGGGTGTATCAGATGGACCAGCACATGCATGTCACCGAGAACGGTGGCAAAGATTTTGTCAGGACAAACTCCGACAAGAAGCATGTTGATCATCACGCGATGGCGTTTCATCCAGGCGACGAAGACTACTTGCTGGTTGGCAACGACGGCGGCGTATACGAGAGCCTGGATCTCGGTGAAACCTGGCGCTTTATCGCAAACATGCCGATCACACAGTTCTACAAGGTGTCCGTTGACTACGATGAGCCGTTTTACAATGTCTTTGGCGGCACACAGGACAACAGCAGTGTTGGGGGGCCATCGCGCACCAATAATGTTATTGGCATTCGTAACGAAGACTGGTACCTGACCCTTGGCGCGGACGGCCATCAATCGGCTGCGGACCCAACTAATCCAAACATTATTTACGCAAACTGGCAGCAGGGGAACCTGACCCGCTACGACCATAGTACTGGCGAAAGCGTTTACATCAAGCCACAACCGGCCGCTGATGAAGAGGCCGAGCGCGTAAACTGGGACGCGCCGATCCTGATCAGCCCGCACAATGCGGAACACCTATATCATGCAACGCATCGCGTGTGGCGGAGCGACAACCGCGGCGACTCCTGGCAAGCCATCAGCGGCGACCTGACGCGTAATCAGGAACGCACCCAGCAACCCCTGATGGGCCGCCGCTGGAGTTTCGATTCCATCTGGGATCTGGGGGCGATGTCGCAGTACAACACCATTACGTCTTTGTCTGAGTCACCGCTTGTTGCAGGACTGCTGTATGCAGGTACGGACGATGGCCTGATACATATCAGTGAAGACGGCGGCGCCAACTGGCGGCGCGTCGATAGCCTGCCGGGCGTTCCGGACAATTTTTTCGTCAATGACATCAAGGCAGACCTGCATGATGCGGATACCGTCTATGTTGTCGTCGATGATCACAAGAGCGGTGATTTCTCTCCATACTTGCTAAAAAGTGAGAATCGCGGTCGAAGCTGGCGCAGCATCGCCGCGAATTTGCCGGAGCGAGACGTACTGTGGCGAGTCGTACAGGATCACGTCAATCCGGATCTTCTTTTCGTCGGCGCCGAGACCGGTGTTTTCTTTACAGTGGATGGCGGCCGCCAGTGGACCAAACTGGCGGGTGGCGCACCCACGATCGCATTTCGCGATCTCGTGATTCAGACGCGTGAGAGCGACCTGGTCGGCGCAACATTCGGGCGCAGCTTCTTTATCTTCGACGACTACTCTCCGCTGCGCATGGTTACCAGCGAGATGCTGCAGAACGACAGCGTGTTGTTCCCGGTGCGCCGTGCGCACTGGTATGTACAGAGGCGCCCGCTGTCATGCGAACGCACCGGTTGTGTCGACAGCCAGGGTCACAGTTACTACGTTGCCCAAAATCCTCCATTCGGAGCGACATTTACTTACTACCTGCCTGAACAACTCAGGAGCCTGAAAGAGCAACGCCAGGAATCCGAAAAAGAGCGCATTGCACAGAACGAGAGCGTGAATTTTCCTGACTGGGATCGTCTCGGCGAAGAAGAGCGCGAGGATGTACCTGCCATAGTCTTCACCGTTTCCGATACCGGGGGCAATGTCATCCGCCATATCGAAGGCCCGGTCGAGGCCGGCTTTCATCGTATCGCATGGGACCTCCGTTATCCTGCAGTTGATCCCTGGACACCGGAAGAGGAGCGCAGCGAGTATGCGAATCCGAGCGGCGTGCTGGTGGCGCCAGGAACGTACCAGGTAGCAATGTACCAACGAGTTGACGGTGTGCTAATGGATCTCAGGCAAAGTGAGTCGTTCGACGTAGTTTCCATCCGCGAACCGACGTTGCCCGGATCTTCCCAGGTTGAGCGCATCGCGTTTTCACGACAGGTCGACGAAGTGCAGCGGGCTGTAAGTGGCACGATTCGCTCAATCGATGAAGTGTTACCACAACTGGACGCGATCAAAGAGGCATTGCAAAGTTCGACTGCCGACATGGGCTTGTATGCCCAGGCGAATTCAATTCAGCAACGCATCAACCAGGCCCGGGATCGCCTGAGCGGCAACGACACTCGCAGGGGTTTCAGTGACCCCGGCTTGATGTCGGTGCGCAGTCGCTTGCAATACGCCTCCTACAACCCCAACGGGAATGCCTACGGTCCGACGCAAACGCAAACAGAAACGTTTGCGATAGCACGGGATGCTTACGCTGAAATCGGTACGGCGCTGGCGCAATTGATCGACGGAGAGTACCAGTCGCTCTTGCGGGCACTTGACGCAGCGGGTGTGCCGTGGACGCCAGGCCGGGGAGTCATGCAGCCAAATTAGGCACCATGGGAGCGGCTGTGTTTCGGCGCGAACCCTTGCCATTAGCGGCTAAAGCCGCTCCCACAGTGCCAATAGAAAGATTGTGGGAGCGGCTTTAGCCGCGATCCCTTTTTTTAGCCCCCGAAGTTGACCTTGGCTTCAAGATTGGGGCGCGAATCGGCGTGCGACATCGCTTCTTCGAGCGTTATCGTGCCTGCCTTGTACAGCGAGAGCAGCGCCTCGTCGAAATTTTGCATGCCTTTTTCGCTGCTGTCCTTCAACGCCTCCTTCACCTCGGAGATGTCGCCCTTCAGGATCAGATCCTTGATGTGTGGCGTATTGAGCATCAGTTCGACAGCAGCAACGCGTTTACCGGTGCGCGCCCGTACGAGCCTCTGTGACAGGATCGCCCGGAGGTAATGTCCCAGGTCCATGAACACTTGCGCGTGCTGTTCTTGCGGAAACATGTTGATGATGCGGTCGAGCGTTTCCGGTGCATTGTTCGAATGCAAGGTAGCGAGAACGAGATGACCGGTACCTGCCATGTCGATGGCAGACTGCATGGATTCATGATCGCGGATCTCACCGATTTGCAGCACGTCGGGTGCGCCACGCATCGCGCTTTTCAGCGCCCGCGCATACGATTTTGTATCGAGGCCGACTTCGCGTTGATTGACGATTGACTGCTTGTTTGGATGCAGGAATTCGATCGGTTCCTCAATCGTAATGATGTGCGACGAGGTCTTTTCATTACGGTGATTGATCATCGCCGCAAGCGTTGTCGACTTACCGCTACCGGTTGCACCAACCATCAGGATCAGTCCGCGGCGAAGCATGACCAGGTCCTTCACCTGCTCGGGCATACCGAGTTCATCGAGCGTCGGCAATTCTGAGGTGATATACCGCAGAACCATCGCTACGTTTCCACGCTGATGAAAAACATTGACACGGAAACGACCCAGGCCGGGCTCCGAAATCGCAAAATCTATCTCGAGTTCGCGTGTGAACGACTCAAGCATATCGGCGTCCATCAACTCGATTGCCGCCTGTTTGACCATTTTCGGCGTCATTTCGAGTTTGTTCACTGGCATGATTTTGCCATCGATCTTGATTTTGGCCGGAGCAAACGGTGCGAAGAAAAGGTCAGACGCCTTCTTCTCGACCATCAGCTTGAAAAGCGGTTTGACATTCATTTTCTATACGGTCCCTCTAACCACTCAGAATGACTGAGCAGAATCTTCTTCCATGATCTTTAGACTTTCCGACTGTCGATCTTCATTCGAAGATTCGCGCTTGCTTTCAAGCTTGATACGCAGTCTGAGTTCGTTCTTCGAGTCAGCATTGCGCATTGCTTCTTCATAAGAAATGATGTTGTCCTCGTACAGTGCGAATAGCGACTGATCGAAGGTCTGCATGCCGAGACGCGTGGACTTGGCCATGATCTCTTTAATCTGCCCGACCTCGCCTTTGAATATCAGGTCGGCGATGAGTGGCGAGTTCAGCATGATTTCCATTGAGGCAATACGGCCGACTCCCGTTTCTCGCGGTATCAGGCGTTGCGAAACGAATGCCTTGGTGTTGAGTGACAAATCCATTAGCAACTGCGTCCGGCGTTCTTCGGGAAAGAAGTTGATGATGCGGTCGAGTGCCTGGTTGGCACTGTTAGCATGCAGTGTGGCTAGACAAAGGTGACCGGTTTCAGAAAACTGAATGCCATATTCCATCGTTTCCCGGTCACGGATTTCACCAATCAGAATGACGTCCGGCGCTTGACGCAGCGTGTTTTTCAATGCCGCATGCCAGGTCTCGGTATCCACACCGACTTCACGTTGCGTAATAACGCAGCCCTTGTGCGGATGTACATATTCCACCGGGTCCTCGATCGAGACAATGTGGCCCTTCGAGTTTTCATTCCGATGCCCGATCATCGCCGCGAGCGTCGTCGATTTACCGGAGCCGGTACCACCAACGACGATGACAAGACCGCGCTTGTTCATGACGACGTCTTTGAGAATCGGCGGCAGGTCCAGTCCTTCAAGGGTTGGGATCTCGGTCGTGATCGTACGCAGCACGGCGCCAATCATGCCCTGTTGTATGAATGCGCTGACCCGGAAGCGGCCGATACCTTGCGGTGCGATGGCAAAGTTGCATTCTTTGGTCGCGTCGAATTCCCTGATCTGTTTGTCGTTCATAATTGAACGCACCATCATCGCCGATTGGTCGGCCGTCAATGGCGTATCGGTCGCCTTATGAATAGAGCCGTCTACCTTGATCGCAGGCGGAAAGCCGCAGGTAAGGAACAGATCAGAACCTTCCTTCTCGACCATCTTTTTTAGCAGATTTTGTGTCAGTCGAACCGCTTGTTCGCGTTCCATTTCCCGTATCTCCTCTCAGGACGTCCTGAATTTTTGGACGCCCTAGAAATTCTCTTTGTTGACCGCGCGGAACCTGGCCTCTTCCTTGTTGATCAGACCCTTGGACATCAGCTCGGACAGATTTTGGTCGAGCGTATACATGCCCTGACCCTGACCGGTCTGAATCGCGGAATACATCTGGGCAATCTTACCCTCACGAATCAGGTTCCTGATCGCCGGCGTACCAATCATGATCTCATGCGCCGCGATTCGGCCACCACCGATCTTCTTCAATAGCGTCTGCGAGATAACCGCTCGCAGCGACTCCGACAGCATGGCCCGGACCATTTCCTTTTCGGCTGCCGGAAAGACGTCGACGATGCGGTCAACCGTTTTTGCCGCCGAACTGGTATGCAACGTGCCGAAAACGAGGTGACCGGTCTCTGCTGCGGTTAACGCCAGGCGAATCGTCTCAAGGTCACGTAGCTCGCCAACCAGGATCACGTCCGGATCTTCGCGCAGTGCCGAACGTAGCGCCTCGTTGAATCCTAGCGTGTCACGGTGTACTTCGCGCTGATTTATGAGCGACTTTTTGCATTCGTGAACAAATTCTATCGGATCCTCGATCGTGAGAATGTGATCTGGTTTGTTGTCGTTGACGTAATCAACCATCGCCGCCAGCGTAGTCGACTTGCCGGACCCGGTCGGCCCGGTTACGAGAACGATGCCGCGCGGATGCATCGATACATCCTTGAAAATGGCTGGCGCGCCCAGATCATCGAGCGTCAGGATTTCCGAGGGAATGGTTCTGAAAACCGCAGCTGAACCGCGATTCTGGTTGAAGGCGTTGACGCGAAAACGGGCAAGTTTTGGAATTTCAAACGAGAAGTCGGTTTCCAGGAATTCTTCGTAGTCCTTCCGCTGCTTGTCATTCATGATGTCGTACACCATGCTATTGACGTCTTTGTGAGTCAGCGCCGGCATGTTGACGCGTTTGATGTCGCCATCGACACGAATCATGGGCGGCACGCCACCGGAAAGGTGTAAGTCGGATGCGTTGTTCTTTACCGTGAACGACAACAATTGGGCAACGTCGACGGCCATATTTCTCCCTCTGGATGTGGCTGGTCCGACTTACCATAACCCGGACCCGATGACCGCCTAGTATAACGAAGCACTCGGAGCAAAACGTGATTAGAGTCACGGAAAACTTTCGTAAAATCCAAGATTTGCTGGCAAAAGCTGCGGCTGATGCGGGGCGATCCGCGGACCAGATCCGGCTCCTGGCGGTCAGCAAAAAAAAGCCTGCCGAGGCCGTTCTCGAAGCCTATTTCGCCGGACAACGGGATTTCGGCGAGAATTTCGTCCAGGAAGGACTGGAAAAGATTGCCGCAGTCGACCGGGACGACGCTATCTGGCACTTCATCGGCCACCTCCAGTCCAATAAAACAAAGGTCGTAT
>Ga0255039_10000566_pt1 | contig 12142 bp, 20 predicted proteins | sample BC1_12_1_MG_FD_181713 | JGI IMG/M metagenome (GOLD analysis project Ga0255039, IMG submission 181713) | Seawater microbial communities from Strait of Georgia, British Columbia, Canada - BC1_12_1 | ecosystem: Environmental > Aquatic > Marine > Strait | place: Canada: British Columbia | collected... | reverse complement strand
AGAAATCGGGAGACATTAGAAAATTGAATAAATCTAAAATAGCATGTGTTAGTGAAAATGATAGTTTAAGTAATGTGGTTAAAGTGAAAACACATAAGATAGATAGTTTCCCTGAATTTTTAAGGGAAGAAAAATTAAATATACATATGGGTTATGACTACATCATTTCTAAACAAAATCGTGGAGAGCAATTAATGGAGTTACATATGGTTGTAAAAGACAATATAAAAAAATTACAAAAATAATTTTATGAAAAGTATTTGGAATTGGATTATTAATAATCCAAATAGGGCAATGTTCTTAGTTCCTATCCTATTAGTTGCAACTATCTCTATTTCTCACGTTGTTACTTGGTATGATATGTCTAACCCTATTAGTTGGGCAATATATCTTTCAATTGCGATAGAGATTGGTGCGATGTCAGCATTGGTTGCTGCAACTAATAAGATTAAAGGTGGTGTATGGTTTATGTTTGGTTTAGTTACCTTCATTCAGATGATTGGTAACATATTCTATTCATACGTACAGATAGACGCAACTGGTGAATTATTTAGAAATTGGGTAGAACTAACCGGACCAATATGGGAAATGATGGGTACTGAATTAAGTGATATTATTGGTTTAAAACGATATTTAGCATTCCTAGAGGGTGGTTTACTCCCACTCATCTCATTAACATCATTACATTTCTTTGTCAATTATGAAAAAGAGAAGGAAGATGAGGTAGTAGATGATACAAAAATACCTAATAATGAGCCCACTCAACTACATGATGTAGTTGAAGAGGTAGTAGATGATGAGTTTGATGAGGATCATGCGTTAGATATGGTTATGAATGATATAGTGGAAGATCTAATGGAAGAAGAGGGGCACGAAACGGTAGGTGATTTAATTGAATCATTAAATGAGGAGAAAGAAGTAGATTTAACACAATTCGTTTCACCAGGAATATCAACAAAGGAAATAGATAATAAAGAAGAAAGTATAACCGAAGAAGTTGTAACTGAAATAGAAGAAAATTCGATAGACACTCAAGATATTATTATTGAGGAAGAATTAGTAAAAGAAACCCCACAAATAATAGAGAATGTGGTGGTAGATAATAAACCCCCCAATAAAAGAATGGGTATTGATAGGATTAGATAATGGTTATTGATAAAGAATCATATGGGTTAGGTAAAAACAACTATTTTGATAAATCGTTTGAAAAAAAACAAATTGTTTTAGGTAATACATTGTTAACTGACATGAAACATGTAAATGGTTGGTGTCATAGGTTAGGTGGTAAATACACAAAAACAAGTACTTTTACTATAGATAGAAAGGGCGTAATATACCAACACTTTAACCCAAAATATTATTCTGATTTTATTGGGGATAAGTCAGTAGATAAAAAAAGTATTTCGATCAGCTTAGAGAATCAGGGTTGGTTAATGAAAGATTTAATGAAAGATAGGTATATTGATTGGGTTGGCAATATTTATAAGAGAAAAGCTAAGGTAATAGAGAAAAGGTGGCGAGGGTATACATATTGGGATCCATACACACCTAAACAATATAAAGCTACTTTAGACTTAATTGAGTATTTATGTAAAGAGTTTGGCATTCCTAAGAAGATTGTTGGTCACAATACACAGATACAAAGTATTGAGCTATATGAAGGAATTACATATAGAAGTAATTATTATAAAGAAAAAACGGATCTTTCACCAGCTTGGGATTTTCGTAAAGTTAAAAATAAATTAGAAGAAAAATTAGAAAACGATGGGGTATCAAGATAATCAAACAAGAAAAATATTAAACCTAATTAGGGAGGGGGATGTAAAATCTAAAAAACAAATGATAAAAGAACAATTAGACCCTACTTTAAACCCCACAGATCAAATGGATCCTGATAGTGGGTTTGAAATCGCAGATATGCCAGATGAAAATGAAGAAATTTCTGGTGAAGTAAGAGAATTAGATACTGATGAGTTAAAAGAAGAAGAAGATAAATTTAGGCAAACTGTTCATAATAGGGTGGAGTTTAATAAATTTAAATTATACCCAAAGTCACAAAATGTTGAATTCGGTGGTAAATTTACTGACAGTAGAATTGAGTGGTTTTATTCATTGGATGATAGTACTGGTGTTTATATAACCACTGATATGTTACAATTAAGAGATGAAACCTTAGAGGTAATAAAAAAATTGGTTGGTTATTATAAAGCATGGTCTGATGAGTGGGCTAATAGAATAGCTGAGGAGTATAACACTTCGATTAGTAATGAAGATGTAGAAGAAGTAGAAGAAGTAGAGGGTATTGGCTTTGAGCCAGGTGATGACTTACCAGATGAAGACGATACGTTTGCTTAATGTTTAAAAATTTAGACATAAAAACAATATTCATTTTAATTCTGGCGGTGGCTTTAATATTGATGTTTATCTTCGGTGGCGGAGGTAATAAGGGTATTGACAATTATAAAGATGAATTAAATAATCTAAAAGAACAAAATGATAGTTTACTTCATAGTAATGACGATCTAAAAAATAAAAATGATGATTTAACTATTAAATATGATGAAATCATAGACGACATTATAGAAATCGATGGTGGACTTAATAACAATAGCGGTAATATAGCCAATTTACAAGATGAGAAAGATAAAGTTTCTGATAGGGTTCGTGTCCTTAATGCTGATGGGGTTGCAATCGAATTGTCAAACTACTTCATTCGAAGAGAGAGTCAAGGTAACGATTAACCAAAAAGGGGATACATTAGTAGAGATGCATTATAATGATGCAAAAGTTTTACTAGAGGATGTGTTACATTATGAATATGCTGATAGTTTATTAACAAAATTTAAGAAAAGGGATAGTTTAAATACTGAAAAAATCACACTTCAAAAGACACAATTAGATAATCTCACACAACAAAATACAAATCTCCAACAGATGTTGGAGAATTTTGATAGTGTAATTGCTAATAATGATAAAGAAAAAGAGTTATTAGAAAACACCATTAAACAACAAAAAAAGGAGATTAGGAAACAGAAATTTCTTAAAGTAGTAGGTTTCTCTACTGCAGTCATATTACCTATACTTACATTATTAGCTTTAGCCTAATTTTTTTAATAAAATCAAATATTTATTAATAAACGTGCATGCAATGAAAAAAATAATTAAACTTAAAGAAAAAGATTTACATAAAATTGTAAAAAGAGTGATAAGTGAACAAAACGAAACTAGTTTACAAGAAAAAGGTATGTCAAAGCCAACAGAAGGTAAGATTATAAGAAAAAGGTATAATAAAAGAGACGGTGGATCAATTGAAAAGTTTTTCATTGAATACGATCACACATATTGGGATGGTAGACCAGGTGGACCACAAAATAAAACGTCAGAAAAGAAATATTTACCATTGTGCGAAGTAGGTGGTAATATAACCATTAATCAGGAAATTATGTTTGATAACATTTTTATGCCTTATAAACCATTTGTGAATACTACTATGAGTAGATCTGGTGATTTTCATACTGGGGATCCTAGAGAAAAATGTGTTTCAGTTAATGACATAAATTATGTAAGTTTAAGTGAATATACCCCAACAACATCTAATTCTGAAAAAACAGAAGATGATTGGTGGAATAATGAAATTACAGATTAATTATAGTAATGACTGAAAATAAATTAAGACATATAATTAAAGAGGCATTAACTAAAACCGATGAAAATAAAATAGGGGTTTTGATACGTAAAGAAATCAAAGATGCCTTTGGTAGTGATTTAGAAAAAAAAGTTTCTACAATAGTTGCAAAAGAAATTAAAGGTAGTAAGTTTGAAAAACAAGTGGTAAAAATAAGTAAAGATGTATTAGAACAACTCTATAAGCAATTATGGATGAGAAGAATGTTCTGGAAAAGTGGTATTAAATAATGGATAAAAGAGAAGAACACTACGACAAGGTAAAATCAATCCTTACTTCATGTAAGAGTAGGGATCACCTAAAAACTGCGGTTAAGGTAATCAACCAATTCATAAAACAATATAAGGTGGGTGAAGATGATTCACAATATGATAAATTAAAACAATTATTAACTTTAATGAAAGTTAAATGTAGGGTTGGTAGAGAAGAAGTTCTAGATGAAGATTTATCTGCTAGTGGTAAAGAATTTAAAACTCAAGCTGGGTTAAGTGGTTCACCTGATTTACAGAAGATAAAATTTGAAGGTGAGGATAAAATTGAAGGTGGTGTCGCAGATGATACAACAACAGAAGAGTTATCAAAGAAACACAACGTAAGACTTAAAGATATTGTTGACGAAATTAAAGTGGGGAAGAAGATAGAGAGAGAACATACTAATAGTGATGATACTGCTGAGGAAATCGCTATGGATCATATTGAAGAATTTCCCGATTACTACACGAATAAAAAATATGGTGTTAAGTCTTCTGAAAAAGGTTTGGAAAAATTTAATAAAAAAAGAATAAAGAAAAAAGATATTAAATTTGAGGAAGAAATAGAGGAATCATCAACCGCTGGGAGTAGCGGGGCATTTGTTGGTGCACTAGGAGGTAAACGCAAACCTATTAAGAGAAGTTTTTATAAAGGTAAAGTACCAGTTAGTAGTGCTGGTGGTATGACTAAACCGATAGGTAAAATGTATTCATTTAGGAGTGAAGGTAAGGTTTTTAAGAAGAATCAATTAAAAGAAACAAATGTATTCAGTAAGAAAGAGATGTTAGAGTCAACAGATGGTAGTTCTATTGGGATTTATGACTCACCAGGTGGTTGGGGTAATAATAAGTTTATGGGTACAAAAGGAAAAAAGGGAAACGCAGTACAGAGAAAAGGAAATGACCATAAAGTTACTTATAAAGGTAATGGAAAGAATTTAAGTACATTCGTTAAGGTAAAAGAAAAATGTAAAACATTCCCATATTGTATTCAAGATTCAAACGCTATTGAAATGAGTAAGACACCATTTAAAGAGGGGCTGGAATCTATTAATAAAAATAAAGAAAAAATAAAGGATAGTTGGGTTAAGTTTTTTGGGTGCAGCTAAAAGAGAAGGTAAAGAAACTACTATTGCTGCAGGAATATTAAAAAAAGTATTATTGAGAAAGGAAGTATCAGAAGATGAATATAGGTTCTTAAAAGAACAATCTATTGATATTGCTAAAATATTTGGTGTGTTATCGATGGGTGTTATATCATCGGTATTACCATTGGTATTAGAGAAATTACTTAATAAAAAAGGTATTAGTATTTTACCAACAAAGAATAAACCAATAGAGAATAGTGATGTAGAATTGATTGAAAGTATTTGTAAACAGACTGGAAAATCAAAAAAATATGTACATTCTTTAATTAATAAGTATTTATAAAAGAAATGAGACCAATGGGAAAGAAATTTTTAACAAAGAATATAGTGATTAAAACCGTTAATGAGGCTGACATTAAAGCTAAGGGTTTAGATTATACAGAGAAGATACAAAGAGATTCTAAAAAAATTAACGATGCCGCTATGAATACCTACACCAAACTTAAAGATTTATATAAGTTTGATGAGGGATCTGAAGACGCATTAGAGAACCCACCAAAAACCACAAGAAAAGATGACCTAGATGGTTATGAAATTGCTGCAAAAGGTGCAGGTAAAATGCAGGGACTTAGGTATGACAATGATGATACCGAAACCTTTAAACAATTTATGGACAGAATTGACGCAATTAATGATGATTCAGAATATAATAAAGATTTTGGAACACATGATGGGTTTGGTGAAGGTGAGAAAGGTAATGTTTACGATGAATTAAAAGAAAAAGGACAAGAATATAAAGATTATAAATATGGTGACTTTGATGGGATAAAAGATGAATATCAAAAAACACCGAGAGTAAGAACAACAAAAAACGAAAGTAATATGAAAAGATTAAACTTCAAACAGGAATTTAAGGATGAGAAGCACATGATGTCTTTAATTAAAGAAAGTTATAAGGTAGACAACAACACATTTTTAATGGCTGACGGTAACCAAACTTATAAAGTGAGATGGGAAGGTAACTCTAAAACTGGTGAAGCAGTATCTTTATTACATAAAGATGAAAATAAAATTAATGAATCAAAAGAAATGATGAAAAAGTTATCTAACTATAAGTCATCAGATGTTGTTGGGAAAACTAACAACTACATTAACGAAACAGTTGAGTTTAATAAAATGATGGACATCATTAGAGAAAAAAAAGAGAAATAAAACTACAACACCCAATTATAAAGACCTCATCAGAAATGATGGGGTTTTTTTGTGCTTTAAAAGTATTTATATGATATGAAGAAGATTATTATAAATGAATCACAATATAAAAGACTTTTTAAAGAACAAAGTGATGAAACTAAGGATGACTCAACTAAACTAATCACCCCACCAAAAAACATAAGTGATACGTTAACAAAAGCAATGGAGTTGGGTTTAGACTTAAAGCAGACTGCTGATAGTGAAGAATATAAAGTTACTTGGAAAGAGTTAGGTTATGATGTTAATAAATTTCCAACTAAAATAAAGGAAAACTACCCCATATATGCACCTGAAATAATTTCTGGTTATGGATCAAATACTAATTTTAATGTAGAACTTTTATATATTCTTAAAAAAATTGAGGATATGACTAGTTTAAATTTAATGATTAGTAGTGGTAATGATGCCTACCATCAAGCAAAAGATAGTAGTAATCACAAAACAGGAAATGCAATAGATTTTTATGTTATAAGTGGTAATGATGATGAGGTACAAAAGAAAATCGAAAAGGCGGTATTAAAACTTGCAATGGGTGACTACCCTGATATATCATTTTTAAATGAATTCAAGAGAAATACTGGTGGGACGGGACCTCATTTCCACATAGGGTTAATGAGTGACATCAACCACTATCATTTTTATGATACCGCATTAAGAACAATGGATCATCCACACTATAAGTGTTGTGGTAAAGGTCTGTTAAAATTTACAGGGGTAGGTTCCGATATAAAAAATATCGCAATAATTAATAGACAAAAAGAACCAAAAAGAATTGACCCAATATCTAAAAAACTAGAAAAATTACCACCATCAGACGACTCAAAAATGGAACTAAGTAAAGATACTAAATATGGTATTAAAGCTGATAAAATCGTAGATTCACATAAAGGTAAAAAGAAATATGAGATTAAAAAAATTATAAGGGATAATCAAAAAATCATAAAAAATACAGACGACTCAGGAGAAAAAGAGTTGTCATCAAAAATAATTAAAGGGTTAAATAAATTATTAGGGACAGATGAAGTTTAAGGGGATTATAACAGAGGCAATGATAGACAACTTACAAATGAATAAGTTTGATAAGGGTATATTAAAAATGATACATAAACAATTAAACACTGAAGATTACAAAGAAGGGTCAGGTAATGTGAATGATTTTCTTTTTAGTTTAGCAAAAAAAGCTGGAGTAGACATGCACGAGATGACAACTCTTTATATGACTTATGAAAAATATAAGGAATTTTTATTTAGTGAAGAAGGTATAGAGAAAGTTAGTGGGTATGATGTTATGTCACCAGACTTAGCAAAGTTAACTAAAGAAATTTTGTTGATGTATTTAGAAAAGAATTATGAAAATAAAACCGTTTTTGAATTTGATGGTATTAGTGGGGAGCTTAATATATCTGAGGATATTGAAACTATGATCGAAGAAGATATGAATCCAGATGTTTGGGTTACAATGAGAGTTGTTGGTGAGTATGAAGGAACAGTACCTAATAGTGATGAAACATATGTCACAGAAGAAACGAGCTTTCAAGGATCAATATTTTTTAATTTATTACCTGACACAATAAAGGGTTATGGGTATGATTTTTTAAGCTTTAATGAGGAATCTTTTGGGGATTGGTTAGTTGCTAATGAAGGTAGACAATATAGTGACGTATTAGATAGTGGGTATATAAAAAGTGCTTATCTAAAACCACCTTTAAATTATAGTGACACAGAAATAAAAGGGTATTGTGAAAGATGGTTTATGGTAATAAAAAGAATATGTGGTAAAAGTGTTCCAATACTAAACAAATACAAAGATTTTGTAGAACATGGTGGGTATATGTTCGAAGGTTATAAAATAAAAAGAAAAACAATTAAGTAATGGTATTAAAAAAAGGTTCTAAGGGAAAAGAAGTTAAAGAACTTCAAGAGTTTTTAAATATATCTGCCGATGGAATTTTCGGTTCAGGTACAGAAAGGTCGGTTAAAACATGGCAGACTGACAACGGTTTAATTGCTGATGGTATAGTCGGATCTAAAACATGGGACGCTATGGGATTAGCAACAACAGATAACACAGAACAAGTTTATACAACACCAAACGGATTAGTAATTCAAAAACACTTTTTACCAAGTGGTGAATATAAAGTGGGACCAACATCTAAAGAGTATGTATTCTTACATCACACAGCAGGGTGGCACAAACCACTTAATTGTATTGATCAATGGGGTAGAGATGATAGAGGAGCTGTTGCAACCGAATTTGTAATGGGTGGACCTTCAGTTAAAGGTGACGACACTAACTGGGACGGTACGATGGTTCAAGCATTTCCCGATGGTGGATATGGTTGGCATTTAGGTAAAAATGGTTCACAATATATGCACACAAATTCAGTAGGTATTGAGGTATGTAACTTTGGGTATATTGTTAATGGTAAAACATATGCTGGGACAACAGCACATGAATCACAAATAGTAACACTATCAAAACCATTCAGGGGTCATAAAACATGGCATAGATATTCTGATAATCAAATCGAAGCACTTAGATTATGGATTTTGTTTATAGCAGAAAGAGACTCTATCGATGTTCGTAAAGGGTTAGTTGAAGAGATTAGAAAGAACGGGGCTGATGGATTTGAATTTAATGAAAATGCTTATTATGGTAAAGTAAAAGGGATGTGGACTCATACATCAACTAGAAAAGACAAAACAGATTTATTCCCACAAGAGGAATTGATCGATATGTTATTAAGCCTTTAATAGTTAGTTTTTCCACCATATATTTATTGTATGGATAAAATGAACACGATAGAATTTTTAAGCTATATCGGAACACCACTCACAAAAGAAGAGATGACATTATTGTATAAAGCAAATAATGTTAGGTATGATAAGTGTGAACTTTATTATGATTTTATAAAGACGCTTAACTTATTGGTAATTGACACTTACTTAGGTGATGATGTAGTAATCACAGAAGAGGATCAGAAAAGACATTATTTGTGGTGTTTTAATAAGGTAGTGGTTGATTTTAAATCAGAAAATATTATTTTTGAAGATACAGATGGGTTAAAATTATATTTTTTTAACTTTTATAATGAATTATTTTATCTTGTTGATGATAAAGAAGATATAATGGCAAAATTAAATATGTTATCTAATTTATCTTTTGATTTCCATAGAATTAAAACTAGGTCAGATATGGATTTACTTATAGTATTATATAAATTATTTGAGAAAAGTCTTAATTATAAGTTAAAAACGTAGTTTAAACTATTTATTTTAAAGAAAAAAGGTTTTATAGTTGGTGTATGACTAAGGAGTTTATAGAAATTGTTTTAACAAAACTACTTAACCAAAGAGAGATGGTTGAATTAGATATGAGATTACTCTTAAAAAGAGAAGACATATCTACTGATGAAAAATCAGACATGGCGATAGTTTTAATAGATGATTTAACAAAAGCAAATAACAATATTGAAGCTTTTTCTGGAATGATTCCAGAAGACGTTTTAAGCACTCCTCTAAATGAGGAAAATAATAATAAATAAATAATTTTTTTAAAATGGAAAAATTTGAAGAGTTAAAAGCAAAAGTCGCAGAAATTGAGGCGGAAGCAGAGAAGTTTTATGATAAAGGTAATAAAGCCGCTGGAACAAGATTAAGAAAAGGGTTACAGGAGATTAAGAATTTATCACAAGAAATTAGAATTAACGTTTCTGAAATGAAAAAAACAGAAGCAGTATCCTAATTAAAATAAGATGGCAATAGATATAGTTAATAAAATATTAATATTCATATTCTTTATGAGTGGTTTGACTGTGGTTCGAAACATATTCTTTCTTTCTCGTAGTGTATACAATAAAGAGAGATTTGTTTTAGATAATAAATCTTTACTATTTTTGGGTATATCTATTGCTTTTATCTTAATGTCCATTTTTAATGGGTTAACCATATTATAAATAAAAATGTTTTATGATGATACAAGAGAGGTTAAATGACTTACGACCATATGTAACAGGCATTAGGTTTGTTAAGAATATGGGTGTAGTTGATGTAGTGTTAAAGGATGGTTGGGATGTATACCAGTCAGACGATATTACATATAAAGCAAGTCAGAATAATGAAAACTATTATATGTTCCACCCTGTAAATGGTGAGTCAAATGATTTTGATATGATTTTGGATCATGTGGAGGGTATTATAAATGGTAATATTGAAAAGGAACACAAATTAGTTCTATTAAGGGCTAAGATTGAAGAATTGAAAATGTGGTTTACGTCTAAACCATTGAGTGAGTTAGAAAGACTCAAATTTAAAATTGAAGATATAGAAGAACCGAAGTTGAGTGATTTATCATCAATGGAATCTATTGAAAATGATATCCCACAACTACATAAGGGGATAGAACTACCACCGACTAATAACAAAGTCGAAACGGAAGAAGAAATTATAGAAACAGAGGAAGCCTAAAAAGTTTCCTCTTTTTGTTTTTAATGATATTTATAATAAAAAGAATACTATGGGAAGATTAGAGAAACAAAAAAGACTTTTAATGGAAAAGGCTAATAAAAGATTATTAGTTGAGTATGAAATAGAAACCCCTAGAGGAAGACAAGAAAAATACTACGAAGAAGAAAGGGAAAAAACGGGGAAAGAAGAAAATTTAAGTTATGATTTAAATAATCCTGAAGTGGTGTCTAATTTTGAAGATGAAATTGTTGGTTTATTAAACAAGTATTTAGGTATTAGTTTTACTGATAATGCTGGAGTTAGTAATGATAACAGAGTTTTTATCTACAATAACCTAATGGATATGGTTAACCAAAGATTTGCGCCATCATCATTAAGATTGGGTTCTAACGGTAGTGAATACTACACCAACAGACCTGAAGAAATGGCTGAATATTTACAATCAATTGGTATTACAGACTTTGAACTTAAAAGTGTAAGAAAATAGATAAAATTTAAAACCCACCTAAACAGTGGGTTTTTTTATTCCTCATAATTATTTGACCTCTCGATAGATTCTTGAATTGTATGTATTAACCATACACATCCCGATGCTAAACAACCATCTAAAAAGATAGCCAAAGGTGCTAATGTTAGTCCGTAACTAGCAAACGGAGAGAATTGTGTGAAATCCATTAAGTGAGCACCCAATGATAATAAAATACCCACCCACGTTGGTAGACACATCATACACCCAAATAGTTTACCAAAAAAGTTAGGGGATAAGTCTTTCCAGAAATCTCTGAAAGATTCGAATATTGATCCGTATATAACGATATTCGATATTCCGTAAGATACTAGTATAAAAAGTAATAACTCCATAATGTTTATTTAATGTTTATTTTTTATTGTTATTTATGATATTTATAATTAAAAGTATTCAAAATGAAGATAATAGTAAATGAAACACAATACAATAAGTTGTTAAAGGAAGAAAGAGGGTTCTCTAAGTCTTCTGAGGACTGGTCAAGAGTCATTACAGATGAGGTAATGAAAACGATATTTGATATTAATGGTGATGACGTAGTTACTATAACTAAACTAAATAGTAAGTATGGTGGTAAAGATTTCTTTAAAGAGTTACCTATTGAGTCAATTATCGTCACAATAAATGTTGAAAGAGTGGAAGGTGAAGAAGGAGGAGCTGACGGGGCTTACATCCCAAAATGGTCACATTTAGAAGATGATGTTATAAAGAATAAGGATGTAGTTGAGGATGTAGTTGAGGATGTAGAGTTTGACATTATAATGAAATTACCTAAAACTGCTGATGAAACAAATAGTTACGAAGTAATAAGTGATCACCTAGTTCAAATATTCTCACATGAATTATTACATGTTAATGAATGGTATAATAG
>Ga0255039_10000565_pt1 | contig 12143 bp, 10 predicted proteins | sample BC1_12_1_MG_FD_181713 | JGI IMG/M metagenome (GOLD analysis project Ga0255039, IMG submission 181713) | Seawater microbial communities from Strait of Georgia, British Columbia, Canada - BC1_12_1 | ecosystem: Environmental > Aquatic > Marine > Strait | place: Canada: British Columbia | collected... | reverse complement strand
TAAGGGTTTTTAAAATGTTATTATGGACTGTTCGCATCATCTTTGTGTTATTAACCGTCTCGCTCTTGCTTATAGGACTCAATGATGGTAAGTACTTTGACACAACAGCCAACGGGGCTATTATTGCTTGTATATTTGTCATTATATTAGGCCTTACCGTTGATATTTGGATACCGCGAAAAAATTTAAATAAGTTAGCTGGTTTATTTTTTGGGGTATTCACTGGCCTTATCTTAGCGGGCTTTTTTATCCTGATTCAAATTCTTATTTATGAAATATACCCCACACTCGACAAAATTGTTGCCAAAGAAGGTATGCAAGCATTGCTTGTCGTTGTTTCTTGTTACTTTTGCGTCGTTTTTGTATTGCAAACCAAAGATGATTTTAGATTTATTATCCCCTATGTAGAATTTAGTAAACAAAGCAAAGGGAGACTACCCTTAATATTAGATACCTCAGTCATTATCGACGGCCGTATCATAGACATCGCTTCTACTGGTTTTTTAAACGTCCCTTTTATCGTTCCTAGATTTGTACTTGATGAACTTCAGCTCATTGCAGATTCTTCAGATAACATTAAACGTGCACGCGGCAGGCGAGGTTTAGATTTGCTCAATGTCATGCAAGCAGATAAAACCATTGATATTACCGTAAAAACGATAGATATGAATTATTCTGAGCAACAAGAACCTGTTGATCTCAAACTTGTCACTGCGGCGCTTACCCTTTCTGGACAATTAATTACCACCGATTTTAACCTAAATAAAGTTGCCACTATCCGTGGCGTAAAGGTACTAAACATCAATGACCTTGCTGGTGTAATAAAACCAGTACTCATACCAGGTGAAACGATACATACCAAAATTGTAAAAAAAGGTGATCAAAAAGGGCAAGGGGTCGGCTATATGACTGATGGCACTATGATCGTCGCCGAAAACGGCGCCGACCATATGGGCGCTGATGTAAATATTATCGTTACGCGAGTGCTACAAACATCAGCAGGACGCATGGTGTTTGGCAAAATATAATTTAAGCTGTTTTACGAGAACACCGAACACAAATTTCGCCTAAATAAATTTTTTACCATTTGCAGCCGTAGGTTTCCGCAACATGATCTTATAGGAGCGATAAACATTTTTGCCCCTTACAATCGGAAAAAATATAGTTGAAAATCTTATATTTATATTTTTAAACAAATTTAGCCGTCTGATAATATCGCCCACTAAACAACACCACGAACCCCCTCCCCACCAATGCAGTCCAATAACAATCACGGAAGTTTTATAGGACTATTTTGCCTTCAATCATTTCACCCATGTAATATTCTTTCAAAATGATATCCTAAAGCGTCTTGTAAACCCCTCCGATGAAAGATGTATAACTACGTTTGCAATTAGGCATATCGTTAAAAAGTATTACAGTAAGGTGATATTATGGATAAACTGCTAAGCAATGTGGAGAAATCAGTTCTCTCACTGATAACTATTGACACTTCAGATTTGACTGAATTGGGCGACTTGCATGCTCAATTTCAAGAGATTCAAACTGAAAGTGGTAAAATCAATGACAATCAAGATGACTATTTATCCCTTGTTCATGATGCAGCGCAAGCAGTTGCAGACATCATAGAATCGATCATTCTTGATGATGCTGATGTAAATGTTGCTATTGCAGATATTAATCAAACCGCAGAAGCGATTCAAACAATCGTGCAAGATCTTTCCGACGACAAAACACCTGAATCTATTTCATTTCCCGAAAAAATGCATTTGCATTTACCAGAAAGTAATGCGCCATCAACGCCAACTAGCTTTGGAGAAATCGTTTTACCAGATAATGTTGATGAAGAAATTTTTGAAGAATTTTTGGCCAACCAACCACATGTTAATGAAAGCCTAGAAGAGGCGATCCTTAATGCCGAACAAAATCTATCAGATGAAACGTTATCAGTAGTCAAAGGTATACTTCATAGCATCAAAGGCGAAGCAGGTTTGATGGGGCTTGAAGCCATGAGCCACGCTTGCCATGAAGCAGAAAATGTACTTGAAGCAGCAGACACATTCCCTGCCGAAAGTTTGTTGCAAACCAAGGATTGGTTACAAAACGCGGTCAATAAAATCCTTGGCAAAGAAATTGAAGGAGATATCACTTCCGAAGTTTCTACACCTACTACACAACCAACTATTGAGGATGCCTCTGCCGCCGCAGATGAACAAAAAACAACTGATTGTAATGAAGAAATATATTCTGAATTAGTCATTGCCGAAGGTGACCTACCCTTGGTCGATGATTTCATTCAAGAATCACTTGAGCACCTCGAAACAGGTGAAGCAAGCTTGCTAAGTTATGAAGATGAACCTGAAAACAGCGAACTCATCAACGGTATTTTTAGAGGATTCCACACCATTAAAGGTGTTGCTGGGTTCTTAAATCTAGAGCAAATCCAAAGCTTGGCACACGTCACTGAAAACCTACTTGACAAAGCACGCAAGAACGAAGTTGACTTAACTGGTAGCAATAGCGATCTGATTTTTGAATCTATAGATGTCATGGGAAAAATGATAGATAGTCTAAAAAACGATATCGAAAATCACAACCCAATTAAGGCGCTCGGTGGTGTTACGTCACTTGTCAAGAACATAAACGAAGCAATCGCAGGAAAGCCTAAGGCTGAACCGCAACAAACATCTAATGAGGGTGACGCCAAAAAACTCGGTGAAATTCTAGTAGAAAAAAATATAACCACCACAGAAGTTATCGATGAATCGTTAGCTGTTCAAAAAGTGATGCCAGGTGACAAAAAAATAGGTGAACTCATTGTCGAAAACAGTGAGGTTACCAAAGGGCAAGTACAACAAGCGCTTACTGTGCAAAAAAATGGGGCGACAAAGAAAAAACATACCACTGAAAGTACTGTCAAAGTAACGACTTCAAGGCTTGATGGCATGATCAACATGGTTGGAGAGTTGGTTATTGCTCAGTCTATGGTATCACAAAATGTTGCAGAACATTCTACCAAGGATGAAAGACTCAGTAAAAACCTTTCACATCTTACCAAAATTACCAGAGATCTCCAAGAACTCTCCATGAGTATGCGAATGGTGCCTGTACAAGGTGTCTTTCAAAAGATGGCAAGACTCGTGCGCGATCTTGGTAGAAAAGCTAAAAAACAAATTGAATTTGAAATTGTTGGTGCAGAAACTGAAATTGATAGAAATATAGTAGAGGCCATTGCAGATCCGTTAGTACATATGGTGCGTAACTCAGCAGATCATGGCATAGAACTACCTAGCGAACGGACCGAAAATGGTAAACCTGCTGCAGGCACAATTAAACTCAGTGCTTTTCATCAAGCAGGTAATATTGTGATTGAAATCACAGATGATGGTCGTGGTTTAAATAAAGAAAAAATCAGAGAAAAGGCGATTACCAATGGCCTTCTTAAAGAAGGCCAAGAAATACCAGACAATGAATTATTTCAACTTATTTTTCACGCTGGATTCTCTACCGCTGAAAAAATCACTGATATATCAGGCCGTGGCGTTGGCATGGATGTTGTCAAAAAGAATATAGAAGCAATTAGGGGCCGAATTGACATTGCCTCACAGGAAGGTAAAGGATCAACTTTTACTATTTCACTGCCACTAACACTTGCAGTCATTGATGGGCAAATCGTTACAGTGGGTGATGAGCAATATGTTATCCCAACGATTTCCATTGAAGAAAGCTTACGCCCCACAGATGGACAAATACATACCGTACAGGGTGATTCAGGTGAAATGATGCTTATTCGAGGCGCTTTACTTCCTCTTGTCCGGCTACATCGCTTATTTAGTATTGAGCCGCAGCATACAGACCCATATGAATCAATTATTGTTGTTGTTGAAGATGGTGGACAAAGATGTTGTTTAATGGTCGATAAATTACTCGGCCAACAACAAGTAGTCATCAAAAGTCTTGGAGAATACTTCACAGATGTCAATGGCGTGTCAGGTGGCGCTATTATGGGAGATGGTAATATAAATTTAATACTTGATGTACCAGGTGTTTTAAATTACGCAACGAAAACATAAATTGAGAAGGCATGATTTAAGATGGCAACATTAGATTACCCAGTTAAACTTGAATTATCATTCAAAGACTTCCAAAGAGTCAAGAAGGTTATTTTTGACCATTGCGGTATTGATCTCTGCGATGGAAAACGCGCGCTTGTTAATTCAAGATTAGCAAAACGTACCAGAACAATGAAATTTGGTGCGATTTCATCATATATTGACCATGTATTATCAAACGATGGCAAAGAGGAATTTATCAACTTTGTAGATTCACTCAGCACCAATTTGACTAGTTTTTACAGAGAGAATGACCACTTTGAATATTTATCTAAAACATTACTTCCGCAAATATTAAAATCAAAAATAAAACAAAAAGATTATAAACTGCGCATATGGTCCGCTGGATGTTCTTCTGGTGAAGAACCATACACGCTATCGATTATATTAAACGAACATATTCCCAATATAGAAAGATGGGACGCCAAAATACTTGCAACTGACATTTCAACTAAAATTTTAAATAAATGTACCACTGGCGTTTATGATGACAAAAGGGTAAAAACCGTTGCGCCATCATTGCGAGATAAATATTTTTCAAAAATAAACGGTAGCAACAATGAATATATGGTAAACGATAAGCTTCGTAGTCTCATTACATTCAATTACTTAAACCTAATGGAAAAATTTCCATTTAACGGCCCATTTGATTGTATATTTTGTCGTAATGTCATGATTTATTTTAATAAACAAACACAAGAAGATTTGATTAATCGATATACAAACTTACTTACACCTGACGGTGTGTTATTCATAGGACATTCTGAGTCGCTATCAGGTGTTCAACACAATTTAGAGTATGTATTACCATCCGCATATAAAAGAAAGTAAAGAGGTTAAACAATGGCATATAACATTCTTATCGTAGATGATTCTATGGTGACACGGGCAGTCTTAAAAAAGACGATTAAGATGGCTGAAATCCCCATAAACGAAATCTACCAAGCAGCTAACGGGCAACTCGCATTAGACGTTTTAGCCAACAATTCGGTCGATATTATATTGGCAGATTTAAACATGCCGGTAATGAATGGCATGGAAATGACTGCCAAGATATTGGCAAATCCTAAAACCAAAGATATACCAATTGTCGTCATCTCTACTGAAGCAAGTACTAGCCGCATAGACGAATTACGCGCTGAAGGTATAAAAGGGTATATACACAAACCCTTTACACCTGAAAAAGTAAGAGATGAACTTAACGCAGTCCTTGGCATTACCGTTGCATAAGACTGATTTTTATATTAGGAAATAATGGCTTTGTTAACAAATACAACAAAAAAAACGATCAATGTTCTCATCGTTGATGACTCAGCAATTGTACGCAAAGTAATTAAGGCTGAACTTGAAAAGCATAATGATATAAACGTTGTTGGCGTCGCCCCTGATCCATATATCGCTCGCGATAAAATCCTTAAGCTAAAACCAGACGTCATTACGCTCGACGTGGAAATGCCAAGGATGGATGGCATTACTTTCCTCAAGAAATTAATGGCGAGCCATCCTATACCTACAATCGTTATCAGTTCTGTTACACCAGCAGGCGGAGAAATGGCACTCGAAGCACTTGATGCAGGTGCTGTAGATGTACTCTGTAAACCAAGCGATGCTTATTCTGTAGGGCAATTGGGTAAAGATATCATTCAAAAAGTGCGTGCAGCATCTTTGGCCAGGCTACAACCTATTAAGTCATATAAAAAAGTTAGTACAAAACAAACCAGTCTAAAGCAAACGACGAACAAAATCATTGCCATTGGTGCTTCTACTGGTGGCGTCGATGCGCTTTGCCGGGTGATCACCAAAATGCCTGCACTCTCTCCAGGCATACTTATCGTACAGCATATGCCTGCTCAATTTACATCATCGTTCGCCCAACGCCTTAATGGTATATCTCAAATGGATGTCAAAGAAGCCGTGAATGGTGACAGTGTTCTCAATGGCCAGGTATTACTGGCACCTGGTGGTTACCATATGGTGCTCAAAAGATCTGGTGCCAAATACTATGTAGAAGTTAAAAGAGGCCCGCAAGTATGTCACCAATGCCCTAGCGTTGAAGTATTATTTCATTCAGTCTCACAAATAGCTGGTGCCAATTCAATCGGCGTTATGTTAACGGGCATGGGCGATGATGGCGCCAAGGCGATGGTTGAATTACATAACAACGGCGCAAAAACAATCGCTCAAGATGAGAAATCGTGTGTTGTTTTCGGCATGCCCAAGAGAGCGATAGAATTAGGCGCAGCAGACCATATTTGTTCGCTTGATGACATCGCTCAAAAAATCACACTCATTGCAAAACGAATGGGATAAATACCCTAAAACGGTACTGAACACTTTCAATCACCACAATATCAAATATTAGAACATATTTTTTGACAACCTCAAAAGCGCAATACCTCTGCGCACTTACAACTAATTATGTAAAAGATACTCGCACTTTTTTTTTAAATTAGTTATAATTTGACAACTTAAATGAATCATGATAAAGAGGTGCCTAGTTGAAATATCACAGTTTAAAATCTTGTATCAAAGATCTCGATGCCAATGGGCATCTCGTTACCATCAAAGAAGCGGTTGACCCTCACCTCGAAATGGCAGAGATTCATCGGCGTGTTTTTTCTGCAAATGGACCTGCTGTTTACTACGAAAACGTCAAGGGGAGTCCATTCCCTGCTGTTTCAAATTTATTTGGAACGATTGAACGTAGTCGCTTTATTTTCAGAGATAAACTCGAACAACTTAAAACTGTTTTTTCTCTTAAGGCAAAGCCCAAGTCACTCTTAAATGCACCACTCAAAAACATACACAGCGCCATAGCCGTTGGATTAAATGCAATCCCCAAAAAGGTGAATTCGGGGCCTATTTTGTATCGCAAAACAACAATAGATCAACTACCACAAATCAAAAGTTGGCCTGATGATGGCGGGCCATTTATTTTATTACCCCAAGTGTATAGTGAAGATATCACCCAACCGGGATGGCGCCATTCAAACTTAGGAATGTACCGCGTCCAGCTAGGCGGCAATGATTATATTCAAAACCAAGAAATCGGCCTTCATTATCAAATTCGTCGCGACATCGGTATTCATCATCAAAAAGCATTACAAAACAATCAACCCCTTCGCGTATCTGTCTTTATCGGTGGGCCACCTTCATCTACATTTGCCGCAGTAATGTTTTTGCCTGAAGACCTTCCAGAAATTGCGTTTGCAGGTGCATTAGGCGGCAGACGGTTTCGATATCTCAAAACAAAGGGACATACCCTTGCTGCCGATGCCGATTTTTGCATTACCGGCACCATCATACCAAACCAAGTAAAACCAGAAGGTCCCTTTGGCGACCATCTCGGTTACTATTCACTTACACATAATTACCCTGTTATGAAGGTGGAAGATGTTTACCATCGTGAAGATGCAATCTGGCCATTTACCATCGTCGGTAGACCACCACAAGAAGATTCGGCACTCGGCGCACTCATACAAGAAATTGGCGCGCCAATGATTCCTTCAGAACTGCCGGGAATAAAGGCAGTCCATGCGGTTGATGCAACTGGTGTACACCCACTCATGCTCGCTATTGGCTCAGAAAGATATTTACCATATGAAAAACGGCGACCACAAGAACTACTCACTTTAGGCAATGCCGTCCTCGGTTATGGTCCCTGTACATTATCAAAATATTTATTTATTGTTGCCGGAGAAGACAACCCAACACTTGACATTCATAATATCAAAGCATATTTTGCACACATGCTTGAAAGGGTAAATTGGCAAACAGACTTACACTTTCAAACAAATGTCACCATGGATTCATTAGATTACAGCGGAACAGCTTTACATGAAGGATCAAAATTAATGATCGCTGCTGCAGGTGAGGCCAAACGCACCTTGGCAACTTCAATTTTACACCCATTTAATTTACCCCAACAGTTTGCCAATGCAAAACTTGTCATGCCCGGGGTCATCGCCATTAAGGGAGAAACGTTTTCAACGCATGACAACGCGATCTTTGAAATCAAGCAACTCTGTGACACACTCGTTAAAATGGATCACATAGAAACAATACCATTAATCGTTATTGTTGACGACGCGACCTTTACTGCGCAATCATTAAACAATTTTTTATGGATTACATTCACGAGATCAAACCCTTCACACGACATATACGGCATCAACAGCACAGTTACATTTAAACATTTCGGGTGTGAAAAGTCGCTCATCATAGATTGCCGCATCAAACCCCACCACGCCCCACCGCTCATAGAAGACCAAGCAACCACCAAGAAAGTAAATAACCTAGCCGCCCCCGGATGCCCCCTCCACGGCATCATATAAGCGTTCTATCACAAAACATTTTGGTTCAACGCCCAGTAAGTTCTCACGATAAGGCCATAACTTTTAGTTGAGCAGTCAGCCGCAGGCTGATCTGTCTCGAACGTTTTGTTATTTATTATTACAGACTATCAGAACGATTTATTTTTCTCATAAGTACGTAATCAGTGCTCCCAGCTCTGACGTAATAACTACGGGGCATAAGCTGTATGACAATTTGCAGTTCACCCTCGGTACATTAGCTTGCGACACACAGGCCAAGGTGGCCTGATTATGTACCAAATAACGCCGAAATCACCAGCGCGTCTGGTGGATTGTTAGGATATTTATTTTAGTAGACAACGTGTTATTGGTTCGTTTTCAGATAGGCCATATATTTTTTCCGCATACGTATCATTGAGGTTTCTGTTGTGTACTCTTCTAACTGATCTATAGGTACCCAAGCTAAATCTAAGGATTCTTCACTGACGATAAATGCTGTTTCTTGGGCTTGCACCAAAAAGCGTACGTCATAATGAAAATGCGCTGGCGTCTCTTTTCTTTGTGGAATTTCATGAATATCAATATCAAATATATCATCTTGCAATACGTTTAATTGCGTAAAACCCGATTCTTCATATGCTTCTGCAAGGGCTGCTTTTAAGATATCTGCTACGCCGTCTGCATGACCACCAAGCTGAAACCACGCCCCGAGTTTTTTATGATGTGTCAGCAATACCTTTTTTAAGCAAGGGGATACCAACCAAACAGAACCAGTGACATGCCCTGGGACATGGCGCCGCAAAAAACAATCAGATGCACCAGAGACAAACGCCTTAAAACGGACGTATTGTGCATGCTCATGTGCATGTTGCTTATTATATTTATCTAAAAGGTCAAGCAATGGTTTACGGTGCATAAAAAGTATCCCTGTGATGAGTATGACTAATTATTATAGGCACCAATTCATATAATGCACGGCATAATTTTATCCAACTTTTCTTTACACCAACATTAATTCGCCTCCATAAATTGACGATACTAAAGGAGGATGGTGTAAGCATTAGCCAATATGAATTAACCTAAACCAAAGGATGTCACATGAAAACGTTAGTTATAGAAGATGATTTTGTTTGCCGTAAATTAATCACTGCTTTTGTTTCTGATTACGGCACTAATGATGTTGCCGCCAGCGGAGAAGAAGGATTAGCAGCCTTTCAGCTCGCACATGACGAAAATGACCCATATGACTTAATCTGTTTGGATATTAACATGGGTGGCATAGATGGGCACCAGACGCTCGAAGCAATACGAGCGTTTGAAGATACTTTAGATATCAAAGGCTTAGAGGGGGTAAAAGTGATCATGACAACATCAAATTCAGACCCTAAAAGCGTTATGGCGATGTTTAAATCTGGGTGTGAAGCATATGTCATCAAGCCCGTCAGCAAGACAGCCCTTCTCAAAGAGATACATAAACTCGAATTAATTGAAACACCTGTTTAGCGACAAGCTATACATCGAAAAAAAATCTCACAAAGATGCTTACCTATTTTCTATAGCTAAGCATCTTTTTATTTACCCTCATTTCATATTGTACACCAATTAATTTCATAGCTCATGATCTGTTTATTCTAAAAAAGCATCGTATATTGCCTTTGCATACCTTTTCTCAATCAAAAATACACATATTGAATAATAACGCTTGATTTAAAAAGATACATTACCGTATGATGATCCACTTGGTACTACATTTGGGTCACTTGCTTCCACCTTGTATACCAAAAAGTAGGATTATATTTTTTACAAGGAAACATTTTGACCAAACAAGCAAAACCACAAATCAAGCGCGAAGTGCAGGAACTGGCACTACTTTTTGAAGTCAGTCAACTACTAGACAAAAGTATTGACTTACGCAACATTGTCGGCGCAGTGCTAAAAAGCCTCGCCGATCATATGGATATGGCACACGGCACCTTAACCTTGATTAATACTGATAACAACGCAATATTTATTGACGCAGCACATGGTCTATCTAAAAGCCAACAAGCTTTGGGCAAATATAAACCAGGTGAAGGGGTCACAGGTAAAGTAATTAGCTCTGGTCACCCTGCCGTTGTCCCTAGTATCAGTAACGATCCGCAATTTTTAAATAAAACAGGTGCTCGAAAAAAACTACTCAAAAAAGATATCGCCTTTCTTTGTGTACCGATCAAACTAGGCAACGAAACAATTGGCGCTTTAAGTGTAGACCATTTATTCCCAGACAAAGTATCGTTCGAGGAAGACATACGTCTGCTTTCAATTATTTCGTCGATGATTTCGCAAGCAGTCAAACTCCGTCGTATCGCAAGCGAAGGAGAACAAATACTCAAGCAAGAAAACACACGTTTAAAACAAGCACTTAAAGATAAATTTCGTCCAGCAAATATCATCGGGAAATCACATGCAATGCAACATGTGTTTGATCAAATTTCGCAAGTTGCCAACAGTACTACTAACGTACTTATAACAGGTGAAAACGGTACAGGGAAAGAACTCGTAGCTAGCGCAATTCATTACAATTCAGAGCGCAGTAACAAACCATTCGTAAAAGTGAATTGCGGTGCATTACCCGAAACAGTTATCGAAAGCGAATTGTTCGGACATGAAAAAGGGGCTTTTACTGGCGCAATCAATACACGCAAAGGTCGATTTGAATTAGCGCACGGTGGTACCATATTTTTAGATGAAATTGGTGATTTTTCCCCTACAACACAAGTCAAACTATTACGTGTTCTCCAAGAACGTGAATTTGAGCGGGTTGGTGGCACTGAACTCATTAAAGTAGATGTAAGGGTGATCGCTGCAACAAATCGTAACTTGGAAAAAATGATTACCAGTAACGAATTCAGACAAGATTTATTCTACAGACTCAATGTCTTTCCAATTCACGTACCACGTTTATGCAACCGTAAAACCGACATCCCCTTACTGGCTAATTATTTTGTTGACAAATACAGTAAACAAAACCACAAAGACATTAAACGGATCTCGACACCTGCAATTGACATGCTTATGAGTTATCATTGGCCAGGCAATGTACGCGAACTGGAAAACTGTATTGAACGCGCAGTGATCGTAAGTGAAGATGAAGTCATACATGGTCACTATTTACCCCCTACCTTGCAAACTGCAGAAGCAAGTGGCACATCATTACAAGGGACGTTACAAGCAACATTAGATAATATGGAACGCGAGCTCCTCCTTGACGCGCTCAAATCTGCCAGGGGCAATCAAGCCAAGGCAGCGAAGTCACTTGGATTGACAGAACGGCTCATGGGATTACGTGTCAAAAAACACAATGTTGATGCAAAGATTTTTCGCCCAACATACAAAAATGTATAATCACCGTCAAGCACCATACCAATACGTAGTTTTTTATAGCGCGCTGTAAAGCGATGCCAATGCGTAAAGATAAATACAGCCATAACACCCTAGAAATCGTGCTTTTCTTAGAAATCTAACACTTCCGACACTTTTGGCACGTTATGTGCATTTTAAAAATTATATAAAATTTAATTATGTGGTTTCCTCGATTTATCGCCAGTGAGATAAGTCGGATATGAGTAAAGGGATCCCAAACATTTTGAAAGGAAATACAATGAAACGTTTTATGAAAAGTGGTTTAACTATTGCATTGTTGCTTGGAGCACTAAGTGTAGTTGCTTCTGCACAAGAT
>Ga0255039_10000564_pt1 | contig 12158 bp, 5 predicted proteins | sample BC1_12_1_MG_FD_181713 | JGI IMG/M metagenome (GOLD analysis project Ga0255039, IMG submission 181713) | Seawater microbial communities from Strait of Georgia, British Columbia, Canada - BC1_12_1 | ecosystem: Environmental > Aquatic > Marine > Strait | place: Canada: British Columbia | collected... | reverse complement strand
TCCATTTCGGTTTAACTTCCATAAACCTATTGGGAAATTAAAGGTGACTTACTCAGTTTGTCCGCTATAATAAATAACCAAATGTTCGAGTCAGATCAGCCTTCGGCTGACTGCTCAACTTGTTGTTTTTGAGTACGTAATCAGGCCACCCTGGCCTGTTCGTCACAAGTTAAGGCACCGAGGGCGACCTTTAAATTGTGATACGGTTAAGTACCGCAGTTGTTCCCGATCAGAGCAGGGTGCACTGATTACGCACTTAAATTGACTCGCTCAGTTTGTCCGCTATAATAAATAACGAAACAATCCACCAGACGCGCTGATGATTTCGGTGTAATGATAACCGCTTATTAACATTCCATGCATTGGTTGCAATACAACCGCATCACCCACCCAACAGTTCACGACGTTACACCAATTAAGTGGGACTAATTTGGAGGAAACGTTTTCATGAGTTGCTGCATCGCATATTTAGCGCGCGCTTCTTTTTCTGCTTCACTAGCTGGTGTAGTTGCTACATTAGCGTTTACCACACCGCGCCAGATAGGTTTAAGCGTTTTCGGGTTTATGATATCAACAACAACAGCGCCTTCGATGAATTTATCTGGCACGCCTACTACTGATAACCATTCACTGCCGTCTGCCTCAGTACGTTCTGCGAATATATTAATACTATGTTGTGCAACCACAGTATAATCGATAAGTAAATCCATCTTGCCATTTTTATAAGGTTTGTACCCCTTTGCCTTGAGTTCACCCCCCAGTGCCGTGGTTATTCGTTTTTGAATTTGCGCCGATTCAGAATTAAGATTTTCTTGCTCAAGGGCCATTCCTATAAAGGCATAAAACCCTTTCTGTGGAATATTTATCTGGGGATCATATGTTGTAGCGACAGTAATATCTGACATCGATGCTGGATTGGCGAGTTGATCTGAATGACAGCCAAAAGAGATAAAGATAACAAATAACAAAACAACTGAATTTAATTTTGACATTATTTACTCCTTAATAAGAATTAGTTTAGGACATAATGCGACTATAACAACTTCTTAATCCCAAACAAGTGCTTAATCTATGTTTTAGTGTAATTTCATTTTGGGATGTTAAATACAGAGTATATTTATGGGTGTTATCGCTTGCTACAATCGTGATAGATTAGCAAAAGTGTCTTTTATCATCAATTAATTACACCATTAGATGTGATACAATCAGCTACAAACCAACCGCAGCGACTATATTACTCGTAAATCTTTCACCACACGGTAATATTTTCCCCTTAAATTCAAATACCCGTTTCGGCTTTATTATTTTCCTTCAAGTGCCCATTGTTTATATGTTTCGACGTTTTTTCGGAAGATATCGTACCGTGAACTTTTTCGTTTGATCACGTTCAATTCATCTGTCATCTCTTGTGCATAAACCGCCGTTGATTCGGAACCGGGATCTTTACTGTTTACGATCCACTGATCTAATTGTTTGCTCAAGGCACGTAAGGTGCTTGCGTGGTTTTTGTCTTTGGCGAGATTGTTGTGTTGCCACGGGTCTTTTTTATAATCGTATAATTCATCGACAGGTCTTTGAGGTGCAAAAAGAAGACGAGTGGTTAACTCGCTTAATTTTCCTGCCTGGTGGAGTTCACGGAGGCGCTTGACGATGAGCTTGCTATCTTTATATTGACTCGGTTGCAGCATGGTGCGTTGAGGGTAATAATTTCGGATATATAAATAACGGTCATCGCGCACTGAACGAATGCGATCGGTTACTTCCCCGCAGCGATCACGCGCGCCAAATACCACATCGCGTGGTTGGTAATTTTCTGCGAGAATGTCTTTACCTTGCATGTACTCAGGCATCGGGATACCAGCAGCTGCCAGTGATAAGACAGCGAAATCGATATGTTCAACTAAATCGGTTCTCTTTTTGCCTTTGGTTATACCAGGGCCGCTAATAATTAAGGGAATGTGGGTCCCTTCATCGTAAAGAAATTGCTTGCCACGGACATGACTGATACCGTGGTCTGTAAAAAAGACAATAAGTGTGTTTGATAGCAAGCCTTCTTTTCTTAATCGCGCCATCACGCGGCCAACATGTAAATCTGTGATACGCACCGTATCAAGATAGGTCGCCCAATCATGAAGTAAAACAGGATCTCGCGGATAATGTGGTGGTAGATTAACCGTTTTCGGGTCGGTAGCGCCGCCCAGTTCATTCAGGGCACGTTGGGTTAATGCATCATTACCTTTCACAGAAGCGCCTCTGAGTTTACCGCCGTGCAATTGCACCTGCATAAAAAAAGGTTGCCCCCCTTTTCGGCCAGCCCAGTCATGGCTGTTGTACATTGATTTATCCCAATCAAAGTTATAGTCGGTTTTACCCATACGCCCTTTTGTTTGATGGTTGCTGCGAAAGTCATAGTCGATCAGGCCACTGCCATTACAGGTCCAATATCCTGCCGCTTGAAAATATTCAGGAATCGGTCGCACATCGTTAGGCAATTGAATGCGATGTACGCCGCGGCCGCTACGATGATGATGCGCACCAATGGTGGTTTGGTACATGCCGGTAATCAACGCAGAGCGAAAGGTTGAGCAGACCGGTGATGTGGCATATGCGCCTGTAAACTGGATACCCTCAGCGGCAAGCATATCTACCGCTGGCGTGGAGATAATTTTTTCACCATAACATGAAAAATTCGCGGACATGTCATCGACAACGAACCAAAGAATATTGGGGCGTTCAGTGGCGCTCAGTGTGCCAGACGAAACAATTGTAAATAGAAGTATAATAAATAGTCGTTTTGTCATTGGTTTCCTTTTCATAAAGTCATCACTTACTAACCTTAAGTCCAGCTACAATTTGTAATCAAACACCGCAACAGCAACGCGCGACGATCACATCTTGCAGATGCGATTACATTGCTTCGCGTTATGCGAACGAAGCACACTTTACGAATCAAACCATGCTTATTTTACTCCTGTGATATCAACCGCACAGGCCCCAGCAAACCTGACGGAAGGAGGGGTTTATCAGCCGTAATGTGCGGCCATTGCCAAGCATAAAAGGTTTTCCTGTCGGCGCTTGATCTATTGGCTTCGCCCGATTTTACCCAATCAGGAATATTGACTAACCCCAGCCCTTTGGCTGTTGACCCGGTGTCATTGGTCCACTTTAGGTCATCGGGATATTGTTGGTCACCGATCAAGCGGTTCACCCAAAGATTGGCCACGGTGACTTCGAGTTTGTTTTCTCCATTTTTAATGGCATCGGTCACATCAACACGATAAGGTTTTTTCCAGGCGATACCGCAATCTTTACCGTTAAGTTTCACCTCAGTAATCACCTGAACATCGCCCAGATCTAATACCATTTTTTGATGCTGTTTTATTGCTGGCGTAGTAAACGTCGTGTGGTACGTTGCATTACCGGAATGATATTTAAACGGTTGCTCATCAAGGTCGCTCCACGATACAAGTTTTGCAACATTTTTAGTTTTGGGTTGGTCTGTGGCAAAGTGAATGGTCCAATCGCCAGTAATGTCAGCGATAATCTTTTCGTTAGTAAGCCACGGTACAGGTTCAGTCGCTACAGATTGTGATTGATCGCGGAAGATTACAAAATATGATTCACTTGGCCCAAAGGTTAATACCACTTCGGTATGAGCGCCGTTTGCTTGCGTACGCTGCAATTGATACACTTTACCCGTATCAGGGATCCAAACTTCTGGGGTTTTACCCGTTACGCGAAACGATGCGGTAATGGTTTTGGCTTCATCATGTTGATTACTCAAATAATAAATATCTGTATCGCCATCTTGCCTATGAATATATTCGATATCAGTATCTGGATAAAGAGTTGCACCAGTAGGTTTGTCACCGTTATGGGTAAATGAAAAGTCAGCTGCGATACCATGTTTTATAAGAACTTCATCTAGCGGCATACCCCAATAAAGGGTTCCTTTACCGACAGTATTGGACGTTAATGTCTTGCCATCGGTAGCACCCCAGAGTTTCGCTACCAATGCATCAAACTTTTTCAGCTCATCTGCACTATGTTTACCTGATAATGATTTAGGTTTAGGCCACAATACTACCGCACCGCTAGCAAGAAACGCTTCAACTTTTTCTAATACTGCCAAAGATGTCCAAGGCATATCCCTCAAAACAAGCAAGCGATAACTGGCGCCATTTTTTGTTGCAAAACGGTTGCCATCAAAGGTTAACTGTTGCAAGATGTCATGATTACAAAAGGCGTAGTCGTAACTATTCGATAGTGTAGGCATAATTTTATCTTTGCGAAACCCTTCACTCATTAAAGGGGCTTCGTCGCCTACATAATAGAGTACGTCGCCAACAAATTCACCTTGGCGCAATAAATAAAAACAACGAGATAAATATTCATGCCACGGCTTGCTATACTGCCACCACGTATTACGCGAATCAAAGCGAGAACCGTATGTACCCAACCCTAGCCCAGGTGCGATATTGTAAGGATCATGAACCCAAGTATGAAAACTAAACTTATTCACACCACGAGTCATAAAAAAATCGCCTTGACTTTTGATACCACCAGGATGCGTTTCGAATATATGTTTAGGTTGCCCGGTAAATGCTTCAGCATCCACAATCTTTCTACCATAATTATGGGCAGTTGATGCCGAAAATTTTGCTTCGCCAATACGTCCAAGTTGGTTACCCGCATAAGCCCACCATTCGCAGGTCGGTATATCAACATGTTTGGCAACGGTAAAATCATTGGTGTTACCAAAGCTGCCATACGGTTCATCACTAAATTGTAAGCCTGCTTGTTTGCATCGCTTTGCCATCTGCCCGTAATAGTTTTCGGAAATCGTATCACCAATCACCTTACGGAAATCCCAGAGGATCCGTTCGGTGGTTGCCACATCTTCTATGATTCTACCAGTGACTGCAGGAAGCAATTTACGCATATCATACCCCATCGCATTTTTAAACGTATCGGCAAATGCGTGGTTCCAATTTTGATGCCCTACTTCATAACTATCAATGGTCATTACCTTAAATGTTTTGCCAATGCGATCTCCGGCAGTTTCAACAACACGATCGAGGAAGTGCTCCCAATAATGATCCATTGCTGCAGCAGACATTTTATCGATCTCCAGCCCTTTACCGCCATGTGATGCAGGATGATTACTACGCCCGGTAGGCTGATATCCCATACGTAAAATCGTCCAGTTGCCTTCAGGTGCATGCCATGTGAACGCACCTTTTTCATCCATATATTTGGTAACATCAATAATTTTATCTAATGGAATCGTTTGCTCAACAGGTGCCTTGCGACTATCTGGGTGAAACTGATGTCTTAATTTTCCAAAGCCAGCTTTTCTACGCCAATCTTTGAGTTGCCACGGTTTTTTTGCTTTGTTCGCCGGTATGGCAAAAACAGCGATGTCTTTGAAATACCCTTCAACATGTTCACGTGGCATATAATAACGACGGTTGATCAACGGATTGCGTTTCATATCGCGATCAATACCGAGCGCCGCTTTCGGCGTAGTAAGTGTCAACTTAACCCAGTTGCCCCCTTCAACTGTCGCTTCAGTCCAGGCGACTTCTTGCATTGCCATGTCAGGCGTCACAAATGCACCTGCCGTAGACGACCACCCTGCACAATTAAACATCCCCATGGTCAAACCAAGACGCTCGGCCTCATCAATCGTATGGGCAAACAGATCCCACCACGGTTCACTGCCATATTCGATAGGTCCTTCAGGGATCCCTTCGTGGGTATTCCAAAGGGTAAACCCGCCGTAACCAATCCGTTTCATATCTTCTAAATCACGGGTAATCGCTTCGCGCGTAACATGACCGTTCATCCAGTGCCACCACGTATGCGGTTTGGTCGCATCGGTTGGGTTTTGAAAGTTCGCTTGTAGTTTATCCACCGGTAGCGAAGATTGTTGTGTGCGCGTAGATGCGTCATCACACCCGGCGCAAATCAGTAAACCTAAACTCAAAATTACATATCGTTGTAACCAATTTCTTTTTGTCATTTGTATTACCTTATCTCACGTTTATTATTTGGATTTGTATTCAAGATTCTTTTTAGGATAAAGCCCACCGGTGTGTGCAAAATGATTATCTATTAACAGGCCAAGTTCTGCCACTTTATTCGGCATTTCTTTTGCTAAATTGTTGGTTTCACCAAGGTCTTCTTTTAAATTAAACAATTCAACCATGCCTTCGTAGTATTTTGGGTTTTCTACAAAACGGCGGATTAGCTTCCAGTCCCCTTTTCTGACAGCGATACCTGCATCATGGTATGGAAACCAACTAAAACTGGTGTCGCGTGGAAATGATTTACCCGCTAACAAGGTAGGTGCAAAGGTCAAGCCATCAACAACATGATTTTTCGGTAGCTTTACGCCTGCAAGATCAAGCAAGGTTGGATAAAGATCGATATTATTAATGATCGCATCACTCGTTGTGCCATTTGCAATTTTATTTGGCCAACGCACCATCAACGGGACACGCACGCCCCCTTCATACAATTTGGCCTTACCCATTCTAAGGGGCGCATTACTGGTTGGCGGTTGCAACCCGGCATACTTGGCATAATCTACTGCCATATGATAGAGATTATGTTGAGGTTTCTTTATGATTCGATTCATTTCTCGTTCGGTGGACCAGCTGTTGGTATTGCCACCATTGTCGGAATAAAAAACGACGATGGTGTTATCTGTCAATTTCAGCTCATTTAGTACTTTCATCACGCGGCCAAGGCTTTCATCCATTGATTGTAACATCGCTGCCATGATGGGGTTGCGGTGCCGGCCCGTTGGGTCATTCTTTTTTTGATAATATTTCACATACGCTTCTTTTGCTTCCCAGGGGCCATGTACAGAATATTGTGAGAGATTAAGAAAGAAAGGTTCATCTTTATGTTTTGTAATAAACGTAATCGCTTCATCGGTCAACCGATCTGTAATATGTTCACCGTCGGGACCATCAATAATATTACCTACCCGATGTTTACCAGACGGTTTACCGGTGGTATGCACCTTATGCGGCGAAAAATAGGTACTATTAGGCGGGCCAGTATCTGGCGAAGAATGAAAGACCATTTCAAAACCATGTGCACCAGGCCAATGCGGTTCAGTTAATCCCAAGTGCCATTTGCCCAGGTGTCCGGTACGGTACCCGCCGCTTTGCAAAGCTTCAGCAAGCGTAACAGTCTCATGCTTTAAATATCGTTTACTTTTAGGAAGTAAATATGGCAGTCGCTTTTTGGAATTGTCCTCATAAACCTGCGGCCCCTCTGGTAACGGTTCTAAATGGCCATGCGCAGACGTAATGCCATGGCGTGATTCTTCTTGCCCGGTAAGAATGGAGGCACGGCTGGGGGAACAGAGCGGATGGGCATACGCATCAGTAAAACGCATCGCCTGCGTTGCAAATTGATCAATATTAGGCGTTTCATAGTACTTCGAGCCATAGACACCACAATCTGTCCAGCCCATATCATCTACCAAAAATAGAATGATATTCGGTTTTACATTGGCCCAAACAACGGATGACAATAGCAATACGCATAGTATCGTTTTAACAAACGGGATTGCCACTTGCTGGGTGCCCTTTACGCTTATATTAAAATTTATATTCATAATAATCAATACTTCCTAGTGTTACAATTCGTGCCGGGGATGCCCGGCCTACGTCACTTACAATTTAGACTTAAAAAAGTGCATTACAGGGCGTTGTGGGCCGGGCTGCCTCGCTATTTTCGTAATTCTGCTAGTGCTGTGCAACGGGAACGTAGTTGTTTTAATCGTTTGTTATGTGTGACCTCTGCAGAGAGGTTATGCTGTTCTTGCGGATCGGTGACAAGATGAAATAACTCTTCTTGAACCGGATCGGTACCTATATATCGGATATATTTCCATTGTTCGCTACGCACCCCTTCGCAACGGATCAGCTTTGCTTTACTTCTGGTGTGTACGTCATGAAGGTAATACCAATCTTTGTGTCCTTTTTCATTATTATCTCGTAACATTGGCATCAAACTGACTCCCTGCATTGCTTCTGGAATCACAACATCGGCAACATCGAGAATAGTTGCGGTTACGTCAATATTGAGGACCGTTTGATCGCGTTGCCCTTTGGGCTGGGGTAACCTTGGATCGAAAATCATCATCGGAATACGAATGCTCTCTTCGTACATGTTCCATTTACCGACAATATTGTGTGCGCCCCACATGGTGCCATGGTCAGAAGTGAAGATAATGACTGTGTTATCATCTTTGCCCATTTCTTTGAGCGCCTGACGCATGCGCCCTACTGCCAGGTCTGTTCGGGCGACATAATCACGCACGGTAGTCATATATTTTACGAACGTTTTATTCCCGCGATAATACACTTTTGAATGATAATTATTACTTTCTTTAATTGCCTGAGGTAACCGATCATACGCAGCCTGCGTCATGGTTGCAGGTTTTGTTGGGGGCGTACCTGGCGGATCAAGTTTAAATTCAGGGTCGCGATAGTTCCACGGCCCTCCTTTACCACCTTGACCATGAGGTTCAGGTAAACACATATAGACCATAAACGGTTGGTCATCAGGTGTCTCTTTCATAAATTGAATCGCCTTATCTTCCATTACCGTAGTGAGATACCGCTTTTTGCCATTTTCCTTTTGCACATAACTCGGGCTTTGTTGAAACCCGTAAAACAAATCAAAGCTATCTGCAGGCAGACAAAGTGCTTTAGGATAAGCGCGGCTGTGCCCCACGGCATATTTACCGAGCAGCGCCGTACGGTACCCTGCATTGCGCAGCAAAACGGGAAATGACTGCCTCATTTGTTGCGCGCTCAGTGGCGTATCAAAGCTTTGCACACCATGGCGGCTATTATATTGCCCCATCATAAAACTGGCGCGGCTTACACAACAAACGGAACACTCCACAAAGGCATTGTTAAATACCATCCCTTCTTTGGCCAGTTGATCCATGTGCGGGGTACTGAACCACGGGTCATTACTGCTCATAGCGCGCAGCGGTTGGTCATCGCTCAGTAAAAAAACGATGTTTGGTCGCTGCTGTTTTGCATTGACAGCCACTGTGATTGTAACAGTTAATAATAAAATAATATGTTTAATCATTTGCAACACCTATCATGTTTTCTTTCGTTTTAAATGGTGTACCATCTGCTTTTGTACCGCTGGCATGAAAGCGAATTGATGTTTGGCCAGCAGGTACCGGCACGGAAAACTCATACGGATAATCAATATCTGAAATCAATTTGGTTTTGTTACCGATGGTATAGGTCAGATTAATTTCTTTTAAGGCAAATTCATCTGCAGTCGCCCACACGTACGCTTGCCATTTTCCAGGTTTCATTTGAATAGATGCTGCCTGTAGTGCCATCTCCGAATCAATTTTCGTTTTGATCGTCGTTGGATTATCATGCTTTGTTGGCGGCGCATGCGTTTTATGCGCAGCAACATCGATATCGAGATTGCCTATTGCCAATACAACCATCCCCCGTGGCGGCATCATTATTGCCCCTTTATTGTTGGTGATTGCGATATTGCCTTTAGGGCCAGTAAGTATATCAGCAGAAATAAAGGGTTTGTGGTCGCGACTAATCGCAGCTGGATCAAACGTGATTGCCACTTGCTCGGCACCTGAACTTTCATTCATCATGATCAAATAGAAGGTATCGTCGGTATGCGCCGTTAGATAGTTAATCTGGGGATTATCTAACTCAACTAGGTTTTTATCAAACCACAACCACGCACCTTTATTCCCCATCACAACACCAGGCTGATGGCCATAAACCAGATTGTCAAAATATGCATACCCATATTGACGTACACCCGGGAAACTTATCGCGCCACCAGAAGCCAACTTTGCTTCACTCACAAGGTAATCAATCGTCCATGACAAATGCACAGGCAAATGGTGAAAGTAGATAAAGCCAACATCAGGGCCAGTATACGGATATTCTGCCGCTTGCATCACATCGGTAAAGGTGGTGTAATAATATCCGGCATAATTACCAGAGCGCCCTACCACCGCATTACGGGCATACGTTTCAAACTGTTTATCACCGGTATAAAGTGCCAATCTCAAAAACTGCGTTGCCCATGGTGATTGTAAAATCAAACGGCCACCATTGTCTTTGTAGGTATAAGTTGAAGGCTGTTCAAAACCAAGTCCGGTATGCGAAACGAGCCATGCAGGTACTTGCTTTTCTTGTACGTCACCTTTATCTCGGGGCCAACCCAATCGATATTCTTCTTCACCTTTGTGAAGACGCCTGTCCATTTTGTCACCATGGATATCATTATTATGATGAATGGTGATCATTTCGTCTTTAGGCATTGGCTGGGTCCACATCCCTGTCAGTAGCAGGCGCGCGCCCGCTGCTGATGCATCAAGATATTTCTTTTTGCCAGTCACTTCATAAAGTCGCAATAACCCTTCCCAAGTTGGGGTATACGCCATTAAAAAGAATTCACGTAAACTAAACTCAATAGAGGGCGTTGTTGCCTCGCATGATGCTAAATAAGCATCTGCAAGTTCAATTGTTTTCTTTAGTGCTGCCTGATCACCGGTATATAGATACCTACCTAACCATTCATCAAAAGATTGATTATGCGTCAAAAAACTTTGCTGCATGCCTGATTCACAAATGCCCCCGTTTGGGAAAGCAATATCCCCAAATGCTGCTGTGCGTTGATTGCTCATTTGCCAAAGGCCACCATACACCGTGGTGCCAAAGATATCGACCGGCCCTTGCATTGAACCTCTTGGGTAACCGCCAGTATCAGATGGTATCGGAGAAAAGTGAGGCCCATCACGTGATAACATAAATTCAAGGGTCGGTAACGTGCGGCGCTGATAAAGATCATCATCACCGGTTAAATAATAAAGGGATAGCGCCGTCAGTGGCGTTGATTGTGTTGAACCATTTTTAGATTCCACTTGATAAGGCGCCTTGGCACGTGGCCACCAGCCACCGTTTTGATCATCAGTATATAAATCAATCATGTTCAGCGCCGCTTTTGTTAGCGACACATCCCCATTTTTGCGGTAATCACGCCATTCAAAAACGTCATCTGCGACCATGCGGTAGGCGCTATACCAATCACCAGGTTTCACAAAGAGATGAAACGCAAATTTGATCGGTTGACCTGCAGTTGCTTTCGCTTGTGGCGTGCCGATCAAAGGGCCGTATATCGAAGGGTGCACTTCACCGCGCGGGTCACGGATATGTAACCCATAGCGCGATTTGATTGGTACCGGGAATTCAAAAGGGACCATCTCTGGATCACCAGAGAGCCCCCAAGTTAACGGTGCACCAGAAAAATCTGTTTGAAACAAAGAGACTGGCGTTGGTGACGCAGTGTGTAATAAGGTAGCGCATTGTGCAGGGAACCGTTTACGTTGCACCAACATCGGTAGTAATAGTTCATCAACTTCACCAATAGGTTTGCTGTTAAATAGAAAATAGCCTAACGAAAATTGACCATCTTTGTTTGGCGTTAGTGCCATCTCGACACGTACGGTTTTATCTTCTGGTATTAATTCCCAAATCGCTTGCAGCGTGCCAACATCTGTCGGATAAAAATCAAGTAATATCCGCCTGGCATCGAGTTGCACTACAGATTTTACGATACCTTCATATCCTTGACCGGCGTACCAAATTAGATTATCTCCCCGTGCTTTGGTCGTTTTGCATTTCGCACCTCCGGCGTTAACAATAATAGTGTTGCTATTATTGTCTGAAATTTTCCATTTGGGGTGGAATCCATTAATCTGCATGTCAGGTGCACCAGCGGCATATACCACTTGGTACGACTCTGCTGATGCGTCCAAAGGCGCATTGACCCAACCTGTGTCTCTCTTTATTTTAATTGCAGGAGAGACACTTTGTTTCTCACCCCGTTTTACTGAAACAAATGTGATGTCTAGATATTCATTTTTTAATTGTGCTAGTGGTTTGCCTTTACCTAGCTTAACAAGTGATGAAATTTGAACCGCATCATTTGAGGTTGCTTCAATTTCAACGACCTTGGCATTGCCCCCTCCCATGCGTTCTAAATTCCCATTAGGAATAAATGTTTTTTCACTCGTCAATATTAATGCATCAACACGGCTCCAATGCATGCCAGAATTATCAGAG
>Ga0255039_10000563_pt1 | contig 12165 bp, 9 predicted proteins | sample BC1_12_1_MG_FD_181713 | JGI IMG/M metagenome (GOLD analysis project Ga0255039, IMG submission 181713) | Seawater microbial communities from Strait of Georgia, British Columbia, Canada - BC1_12_1 | ecosystem: Environmental > Aquatic > Marine > Strait | place: Canada: British Columbia | collected... | reverse complement strand
CCCTCCCAGCCCCCTTTCGCGATCTTCCCTTTCTAACAAACGGATCCCGAATATGTCCCCTCCCTCCCATCGCATTTTAGCAGGCGTTGAAGGTCGTTGTTTCTCAAACAAGGACCTTCAAGCGCCGAGATCCCGAAGTTTTCGCCCGGCGATTTAATTATTTTTTGTTTTGGAGAATTTACACGCGGTGTATAATCTCGAGATTCGCCGCAGGTTGAAACATGCAAACACCATCCGACCTCTTGCCGCCAGCAGTAGATGTCGCTGAGCTCGCCGAGCTCGGTCGACGCGCTCTCCAGATCCATCTTCGCCAGACTTGGGGAGTTTATCCCGAGATCCATGCCAATATTATTGACCTCGTCGGGGCCGAGCGATTTCCCGGAGTCCGGATTACCGCCAAGGGAGCTCCATCGTTGAACTCGCCCACCCCCATGCTCTTGGAATTGTTTATGTTCGAGAAGATTCTCGCCTCAAGGGTTCGGAACATCATTCCCCAGAGCGCTATCGTTGCCGCTGACGCAGGCGGCGATGTTCAGGTCGACCTTGACCCTCGCCAAAACTCGGCTGAAGTCTTCGCCGCTATGCTCGCTCTGCAGGCTCGGTCACGAGCCGCGGGCCACTTCCCTGCGTTTAGTCTTTCCATAGGAGACAGGAGGACATTGAGATACAATCTCTCTGACTTACCGAAACTAATCGCAGCGATGAGCGAGACCTACGCTGAGGCGGAAGAGATGGCCAGACTTGACACATCTTTCCTTCTGGTGCATAGCCCAGAAGTAACGGAAAAAGCCAAAACCGCGACTCGCGTATCGCCCCAAGGCGGCTATTTCCGTTACTACTCAAACGACCTTGACTTAAGGCGCTACGGCATCTACAGATCAAGGGAAGAGGCCGCCGATGCCGGTCTTTACCGAGACAGCTGCATTATCAATAGCCTTGCTCAACTCGGGGTAGCCGGGAGAGAGATGCAAGACGCGCTTTGTATCGTTCAAACTCGGGATTTCCCCACAAGAAAGCTCGGGGAACTCGCGACAATGATCAACAGGGACATTCACCTTGTTTACCCAACGGGAGACACCCAAGGCGGGCAGGGCAGAATGAAGACTAAGGTCTACAACGCGCAACGAAAGATTCACACGGAGATAAAATTAGGGCTGATCGAAAGCCACTATTTCCCCTATGACGAAAAAACTGACTACAGTCTTTACTTCGCAAATCACTATTCCGACTTAGTCGATGTCGCGAAGGCTCGAGAAGTGCCCCTCTCTACGACCTTCCGGTCTGACCAAGTCGTGAAGGGAAACACTTACACCCGCTGCCCAAAAAAGCTCAAGTTTGCTGATAGCTGGAGGCTCATCAGAGGGCTCTTGACTTCCATTGGAAAAGAGAATCCTGCCCTGAGACCTATTCCCTTCGAAGACGCCGCGAAGATTCAGTTCTCTGACCTTCACAAAGAAACCTTTGAAGCGGGAAACTATACTCTCCACGACGTTCCAGAAGAAAAGAAGGAACTTTTCAAGATAAAATTCAAGGACCGAAAAGGAAAAGTCAAAACAGATTTCCGGACCGTGAGGGGCAACCCTGCCATATATTATGCGGACTTCGAAACTTCGACGCGTGAGCGCGAAAACAAGCCCCTCAAAAACCATATTCCATATATGATTGGTTGGGCTTTACACGAGGATAAACCAGAGACTCACACTGCTTTCGACACAGACCCGGAGCGTCTGATCAAGACTTTCCTTGATGCCTTGATTGCGCCTCTGGATGCAGTGAAAAAGGGCGAAGAAAAAGGCGGGCGAGCGGTGCTCGTATACTTTCATAATCTTAAGTACGACTGGTCATGCCTGATAGAACACGTTACAGTTTGTTCGATGCTCGAGAAGGATGGGATCCTTTATGAGGCTACTATCGTCTACGAAGGAACGCCAATCGTCATGCGAGATAGTTTCAAGCTCGTCCCGATGGCTCTCGCAAAGTTCCCCGAGATGTTCGGTCTCGAAAGTGTCAAGGAGGCAATGCCCCATGATGCTTTCACCAGGGAGGCCGTAAGACGTGGGCTGCCCCTTCGCAAGATGACAAGCTTGAAGTCTTTGCTCCAAAGTAAGGAGGATGCTGAGCGCTTCGAGAAGAACGTTTCTGACCTCGGCTTGGGGACCATCGATCACAAAGTCGACGTTAAGCGTTATGCCGAGTTCTACTGCGGTAAAGACGTCGAAGTCCTTGCCCTTGGGCTTGCCAAGTTCCGCCAGATGGTCATGTCAGATTTCGACATGGATATCTGGACGTACCGGACCATCTCCAGCATTGCCTATGAGTATCAGGTCCGCGAAGGTTGCTTCGACAACTGTTATCAACTCTCTGGCGTCGCCAACTTCTTCATCAGCCGATCCGTGGCTGGCGGGCAGAACCAGATTGCTAATAACCACCCCCACGCGACTGATGAAGAGTGCGTTGACTTCGACATGACCAGTTGTTACCCATCCGCTCAAGCTTCCATCAAGGGTTACCCAACAGGTCTTCCCAAGGTCCTATCCGCAGAGGAGCTCGTGAGTCTGACCCCTGGCGCGCCATACCCCTTCTTCGTGGAACTTGAGATCCTCGATAAGCATTATTCCGACCCCGCTGTGGATCGATTCTACCCATTTCCGCCCCTCAGCGACAAAGCCGACGGCGTTCTCTTCTACACCAACGTGCCTTCGCAAAGGCTTCTGGTAGTTAACAACATCCAGCTGGGCGACCTCATCCGCCACTACTCCTGGGCGCGCGGCGAGCACTATGTTCTGCGCCGAGGCTACCGCTTCGGCGGTTGGAACCCCCGCATCAATACCATTATCCAAGATGTATTCGAGAAGAGGCTGACCCTGAAAAAAGCGAAGAATCCCTTACAGCTGGTTTACAAGCTTATCCTTAACTCAAGCTACGGAAAAACTATAACCAAGCCCTCGTCGCGTAGTCTGAGAGTGTTTAGGAAGGATAAACCAAATGAGATAGCCAGCTTCGTTCGTAATAACTATACCAGGATAAGCCACTCGTTCGAGACCGGAAAGCAGCATCTGTTCTCGACCTACCGCCCACTGAGCGAACACCACAGCAGTCCGCAGGCTGGCAGCTTTATCCTCGCCCAGGCTAAGTGGCTCATGCGCGACGTCTTTCTTCACGCACATAAGGAGAATGTCAATATCCACTATACCGACACTGACAGCATGATTGTCGACCGGGCGGACCTTTCCAAGCTTGACCGCTTCGTAGGGCACAACCAACTCGGCACCTTCCACACAGATCTTGAGAGCGGAGTCATCAAGAAGAGAGCCGGCCCAGACTTTGTGGCCGAGGATCTCTACAGCGCCCGCTCCGTCTTCGTAGGGAAGAAGACCTACCACCTCCGCCTGGCCTGGAAGAACACAAAAACCGGCGAGACCCTCTTCGATGAACACACGCACGCCAGGAGCAAGGGCATCCCATCCTCCGCGCTTATCTACGCCGCGGAACAGGAGGGTGTCCAACTCGGGTCCCTGTATGACCGCGCGCTCGAAGGGCGCGATGTGGAGTTCGACCTGATGCTTGGTGGCCGCCGCCCCCGCTTCAAGTATGACAAGGGGATGGGGGTGTATAGCGTCGATAAGTTCCAGCGAAAGATAAACGGAGTGAAGCGGGCTGAAGAGTACCTTGCCCATGAGTAATTTCCCGGGCGGAATTATTATTTTTTGAACAAAGGATTATCCCCGCGTTACATACTCAGAAGTCAAAGAGTCTTGAGGCTTCAAAGAATGGACAGCGCCGAGGTACTAATCGCCGATGTGGCATCTCGCAAGCCAATTGTTCTCAGCCACCCCGGAGCGGTAGAGCTTGGTGGGGACCTCTATGCGGGCGCCGAGCGCTCTACAATCGACTTGGTCGAGAGGCAGTCATATCGAGGCAGAAACCGCTTCAACGCCAACTCCTTGGTGATCGGAGGAGGTAGCTCAACATTTGTAGTGTCGCCCGGTGTCATCCTCGGCCAGGTATATTTGAATGCAACTGTCAACGTTCTCGCAAAGACTAGAGTATGCGCTTTCTGGCTTTTGAAGATGATCAAGACAGTTCGTCTTCAAATCCCAGGCCAGTCGGGATTCGGTGATTTGAGCATCTCAGGAGAGTCCCACTTCCAGGCTCTTATGGCGATGACCGGCTCCGAAGAAAAACGACGCGCTCTCGCCGAGGCGTGCCCAAGGTATTATAACCTAAATAAGGACCACACTATCGCGGCTTCAATTCCTATTATTCTTCCTTGGTCGAGCAGCGAGATCACGGGGGCCTATGGACTCGATACAGGGGCGTTTAGCACTCCCTTGAACATCACCATAGAGTGGAAAAGCACGTACAATGTCATGAGCACCCCCTTCGGCGTCACCGTCGCTCTTCCATCCGCGTTCGCCTCCCTTTACATGAGGGCTACCGAAACGGACATCCTTGATTCGAGGGCCAACCTTGGGCGCAAGCTCCGTATGAACCCTTCCCTGGCATATCCCGTCCCTTTTCTCAGTCTTCAGTCCGCCGTCGAGCCAATCGCCAATGTAGTACCAGGAACAGAGTTTCAAACGACTTTGAACGCTCTTCCTTCTGGTCAAATCCAGGCTATTCTTCTCACAATGATCCCCGACATATGGACTGGGACTGCAAGCGGGTCTGGGAGCGGCACACAGTTCGTACACCCCTTCGGCGTCGATTTCGCCAGTTTAAGGGTTGAAAGAGACGGGCAGACTATATATCAGTTTGATACGAGAGTCGAGGGTGATTTGTCGCAAACCCTTTCAGAAAATGGAGGCAACGGAAAGGCGTTTTACGTTCCGGCCCCTCAAGCGCTGGTCGATGAATCTGGTTATGGGGGAGCAGATGATCCAACAACCGTTCCCGTCGGATGGCGTCATCGCGTATACGTTGTCCCAATCTGCCATGAGATCTCCGAAGTGCTCACAGAGCGCCGCCACGAACACACCGCCTCGTATGCCGGCGTTAACCTCCAAATCTTCGCAAACATTGCGCCAACACAGTTTCAGGTTACAAACCAGATCGACCCTAGCCGAAAAGCCCAAGCCTTGGATCCTTTCGCCGAGGAGGCCGATGTCGTGCAATTGAGAAACCCCGGGTTGACTCCCGCTGCTGGCACCACATATCCATCGGGAGTCGGAAATGAAGGCACAGCGATTCCAGCGCCCCTGCCACAGAGCTACCGTCTCCATGTCACGTATATACGCAATGCTATATTAGAAACTATCGGGCAAAGCGTGAAGCTTATCACGTAAAAAATTGCTCACAAATTCATGGAAGTTTCACGAATTCTGGCGCCTTGCCGCCGAGCTGGTCGATGTATAGTACATCCCCCTTGGCCTCAATCCTTTTTTGTAGAAATCGGATAACGTCATCCTTTCGAATCGATCGTGCCGAAAGGTCAGGATCGGACCGAAGCATCTCTTCTTTCCCCCATCCCTGGATATCAAAAGTCATATTAACATGTCTGATGGGGTCAGGCGTCGGCCAGCCAAACAGAACGACGTGGTTGATTTGGCCCCGAGCCTGCCTGGAAATCATCTTGACGTCCTGGACCAGGAAAGCCGTGGAAATATTGCTGTTTCGAAAGAAGAGGAGCTGAGCGTTGAGGGTGGAATTGTGCTTCGCATCTATGACGTCATCGAGAATCGTAAGGAATCTGAAGCGGTTCTTTGTGGCTACATTCTTCCCCCTGAGAGCTGTCACGATTTCTGGTCTGAACGACTCGACAACAATGGTGTTCAGATCCGGCCGCAGTCTGCTTAGCGGCGTCGCGTGGGGACTGTTCGTAAAGAGAATGATGAGGTCGTACGCGCCCGGGTCCAGCTTGTTCAGCTCGTTAACGAGGAAGGTCGTCTTCCCGCTTTTCGTGGCCCCCAGAAGCAAGAAAGTGCTGCCGGTCTCTGTGACGGTCTCACCTGACATCCCTGCGACTGGGTCGAAGAGGCTGTGGCGCCCCCATGGAAGACCGTTTCCCAGCTCGGGCCTTGCTGGCTCCCCAGCGGCCTCAATCACCGGCCCCGCTCCCCAGTACTTCTTTTTCCCACGGGCTGACCTTAGTTCCTTCATGGCGGCGCTCTTCAGCTGCGGCTTGGTTGACGCGCCGACAAGGCCGGCAGTAAGGAGCCCCTTCGCCGTTATATCTTCAAAATACGCCCGTATCGCAGTATTCGGCACTAAGCGTCCTGAGGCGTCTTCCGTGGTCTCTTGATTGAACCTAAGCACCTTCGTTTTGGCTTTGCGTGAGCCGAGAGGTCGGTAACGGAATCTCACCTCAAAAACCCTATTGGATACGTCATCGAAACTCACACGAGTGGCCATCCTTATTTTCTGCGATCTAAAAACTGTTGTTGAAGTTTTAATTCCAGTCCCCAAGAATTTCTTGGCGACATATAATGACGTCGAGCAGCGACACGTTGTCGAGGTCCGGCCTCATCCCCGGCGGGGGAACCGAGCAAACGTTTTTCGCTCATTCGTACCCGGCATCCGAAATGTCCGTATTGGCTTTCACCGCTAACTCCAGTGTTATGACCGCGCAGTGGTCCTTAAACCGCATCGACGTCGACTACGAGGACGTCGTCAACCTTTCTGCAGGGGTCGGCGTTTCCGTTCGCTTCCCTACCCGGTCTGAATACGTTGCGCTAAAGTTCGTCGGAACCGGGGGTACCGACATCCGTTATCAGACGGGTTTTCGCACGGCCGGTGCTAGCATGTCTGTCTTGGCTAGCTTGGGAACCGGCGCTGAAGTACTCAAGGCAGATGTGCCCGGGATCCGTTCGATCCTGAGCAGCGACGCGAGTGTTGTCGTGACTGAACTCGCCGAGGAGATCGATATAACGGGCGCCGGGAACAGCGTCACCCTCGCGAGCGCAGGCGGGACGGAAACGCTCGTGCAGGACGGCGTCGGCCCGGACCTCTTTAACAAAGGTCTCACCGCTGGGAGCAACATCAGCCTGGTCGGCGGGGCGAACGATGTTACGATCGCCTTCGCAGGGGTAGATAGTCCGTATCAGCAAGCGGCGACTTTGATATCCCCAGTGAGCTCCCCGGTCAGCGCGATAGCGAGCGGAGTTTCGAACACCATAACCTCTACGAATAGTTTTATCGGCGGCGGCGACACCAACGCGATATCGGGCGGCACCGCGCAGAGAACTGCCATCATCGGTGGAGACACGAATACGATACAGGGCTCGCGAAACGGAGTGATCGTCGGCGGGGAATCGAACGTCCTTGATCCGTCCGGAAACGCCGCCGATAGCGTAATCGCCGGAGGGGACACAAACACAATTACTGGACAAACGGACATGAGCGTCATCCTGAGCGGGCGGGACAACATCATCGATACCAATTCGTACGGGATAACAGTGGGAGGGGACGACAACATGATCACGCAAACCCTGCCAACTCGGAACTCCTCTGTTAGCTTTTGTTATGGGCTCGAACACGTGATCGATTCAGCCAACACAGGTGGAATAATGGGTGGACAACAAAACACGTTACGAAGTGTCACGGATCCATGCAGGCGTAGCGTTATCATCGGCGGGCGAGTAAACCGCATCGAGGACGCAAAAGACGGGGCCATCGTCGGTTCGGACACTTGCGTAGTGGACATTGCCACGGGCAACCACTGCGGCATCTATACCAGCGTCGACAGTACTATTAGCGGATCGAATGCGGACGGAATGACGATTATTGGTGGCAATGGCGCATCAATCACAGAAGCTCCCTACTCCCTCATAGGCGGAACCGACACTGCCTGCACCCACGGGGGCTGTTTCATGTATTCAGATTCTGCCGGAGGAACCGCGCTCAGCTCCAGCGCCACGCACGAGTTTTCCGTGAGATGTTCCGGGGGCGCAAGGTTCTTCTCAAACACAGCAAACACTCTTGGTGTGTCGTTGGCGGCGGGTGGGGCTGCCTGGGCCGCGATTTCGGATAGGAACATGAAGGACCTCCACGGCGAAGTCAATCAAACCCAAATACTCTCCCAGGTCCGCCAGCTCCCGATCCATCGTTACAACTACAAAGGGCAGGATGAGGACATGATCTACATCGGTCCAATGGCGCAGGACTGGCACAGGCTGTTTCCGAGCGGTAAAGACCCTCTTAAGATCGATACGACCGACCCCGTAGGAGTCGCTTTAGCATGCTGCCAAGCCCTCGACGCTCGGATCGACGACGAGGCCGAATCAGCAGATCGCGAAATGATTCGCCTTGAGCGAAAAATAGACGAGCTGAGTTCTCGCTTGGACGTTTTCGAAGCTCTTACCTCAAGGGGTTAACAGCTTGACGACATAGCGTTTGAAGACTCTATCACTCGAATTGGTGAATAAGACGCCGCCCATATTTTTTACGGTCTGTTTCGTCTCGATAACGTAATAGGTGAGGGCGTCCGTGGTCGTTCCCGAGGAAAGGTTGGAGGGGTCCGTGGCGACATCCGCCGCCTGGTAGCCGGCCGCCGCGGTTTGAGCAGCTACAAGCGTGACGTAGGGGCCGCAGCAATTGCCGTCCTGCGCTTCGACGATGTAATTTGACATCGTTCCTATTTCAGCTGCGAAAAAACTTAATTCGCAAATTTATTTCACATAGCCGCGCTCGTCCAGCTCTTTAGCAACCGCGAGACGCACGTGCGATGTGACAGCCTCCCTGAAAGCCATCCACCGCATCCCATCGGCAGCCATAAAGAGAATATCGCCTATCTTTCCGTCGGATGGGATCCGGGGGTCGGTTTCGGACCATGTGAGGGATCCCTCTCTGACGGACAAGACATCTCCATCGGCGCCCTTGGAGAGGGTTCGGATACTATTACTGTCTCCGCCGACAAGGAGAGCCTCCTTAGGCACGAACCCAGGGATAGTATCCGCTGGTTGTCGTATATGCTTCGGATCCTTGATCTTGGGGGGTTTCTCGCGTTTGGGGTCCTGGGCGCCGCGTAGGCCAGGAACCTTTGGGCGCGAATGGAATGGCGAACTGAAGCGGCTGACGCCCTTTTTCTTGCGCGAGGACGAAGCAGATTTTTTGGCGCGCTCCCCCAGATCGTCGTCAATAGATTTCTCGACATTCGATAAATCAGATAAGTCATCTGTTTCTGAAAGGTCCGCGTACGATGTCAAAGGCCCTGTCCCTCGGTCTCTCAGATTTTTCTCTTGAGACAGATCCTCGCTTAAAGGAACTGAATCTTGATCGACGCAAGATGGGGGAGGGATTGAGAGATCTGGAGGGGCGGGCGACTTCAGAATCGGAACTGGCAAGACGGGACTGGGGCTAGGTGCAGAGGGTTGCTTCGGGACTAAACCTACAACGGCGATGTTATCCGGCCGCTCCCTTGGCGAGTTTGGGGCAAGCGGCTCGGGCTTTTTTGTTTGCCCTTCGCTCACCGGTCTTGGGGAGGGCGAAATCAACGGTTCAGACTTTGTTTGATTTAATGAAGGTTCCAAACTCGGAGAGTGAGGAACAGGGGCACCAAAGGTGACGCTCTTCCTATCTCGCGGCGATAAATCTGGCGAGGTCGCTTGGGGCTTCCGAACTGGGGACTCGAGGAACCTCGTATCGGGCTTAATCCCGACGGCCCGCACGTACAACGAGTTGTTTGTTGCAGGATGGCTTAGATTTCTCAATTGCAGCGACACATAGGGGTTGTTGACTCGGAGGAATTCTTGGTGGATTCTGGGGCTCTTAGGACATTGCATCTTCGAATACTCTGGACAGTTTTTGCCATCGAGAGACCAAATAAAGATCGCCTCGAAATCTTGGTCCGCTGAGATGTTAAACTCAATTTCGCAGTAGTCTGCTATGAAATATGGCTTGGAGGTCCATAAGCGCGATTTCTTCAGCCCCTTGCGATGAGAGAACGACTTTATCTCCATAAATTTACGGCAAGCCCGAAATTTTGCAACGGGCGAATTATATATGGGCGCCGATAATTCTAGATACTGATAATAATCGTCGCCCCTCACTCAGGCGAAATGTCAGCGAGCAGGCTTATGGCGCAACTGCGCTCAGGGGGGAATCCAGCGGAACCCGCCGAAGTGCGTCAGCAACAAGTTCCGAAGGAACTAGCAATGTCTATCCTTCGTGGGGACGATACGAGCGATTCAGAAGAGGAAGCGCCCCCAGAAAGCGTGATATGGGAGGCTGAGTCAGATGGCGAAGCGCCTGATATTCTTGACCCTAAATACGATTGGCGCCGTAACTCAAGACGAGGAAAAAAGAGTCGCAAAAATTATTCCGCTTTTCTTGCGGAGAGAATCCGCGAGAACGAAGATTCTATTCGCTCGGAAAGGGAAGCCCAGGGAGGAGGAGAAGGGCCGGACTTTTCATAGATACACCTCGAACCAAAGCGTTGTTGGGTATTGAATGTCGGAACCGATTCGGTCTAAGGTAAATCCGAATTCGTCTTTAAACGAGAAATCCACTACTCTGGGCGTACTGTGGTCGGATCGCATGTTGATCACGGGAGCTGGGTCCACGTCAAAACTCGCGGATGTTCCCGGGAAGATGTTGGTTGTTGGGCTCCATTGCTCTGTGTTGTACTTGCCTACGATATCGACCACGCCGATAATGGAAACGGCTCCTCTACCGCCAATCAAGCTGTTTCCCCTCTGATTTCGAACGAGCTCGCACGAGTCGATTTGGATATACCTGGTGAAAATCATGCTCATAGAAAGCGACGTAATGCTGGTCTCGGTTGCTGTGTCCCCTAGACTGATAGTCGGGAATTTCGCGACGTTTTTTCCCCATTTCGCGTAAGGGGAGTCATCCAGAAGTCCAAACGGGAGAGTGCTTCCGGATATGGAAATCTCGCGCTCAACGGGATCGTAATCTACGTTCACAGTTCCTCCGCTTAATGCCCATAAGTCTCCCAAAGTAGTGTTAAGCTCGTCAGCAAATTTTTCTGGGATGTAATAGCCTGTTTTCAGCGTGGTGCCTACGATGGCCCCATCTAGGTTGAATCTGATAAACTTATTTGCATCGTTGATCTGGGGCAGTAATGGAAGCAAACACCGCTTCAGCTGTATTTGGCGGAAAGACGAGTTGCTTTGCAAAAGGTCGATTATAAAGTCAAAATCGTTGCCAGTTTTTCGCAGCGAGGAATCCACCTGAATCAATGCGGTTTCCTGTCGCACTGCTGTAACTCTCTGGGGATTAATCGAGCCGTCCATTTGCATCCTCGGTTCCATTATCGAGGCGAGATACACTGGCCTTGGGGTCTCATCTTCTCGAACGGTCGCCATGGATTTTTCAAAGACGGTATCCCGAGCGACCAGTAATATATAACTCGCGAGATTTTTCTGCTGTTGTAAATATTGGCAGTCGTCGTTAAGCCATGGCTATGTTTGCTGCGCCCGCCGCTATTGCCGGCCTCAGGGCTCTTGGTGTTGACGAAAGAAGTGCTCAGCTAGGTTTAGCCGCTGCAAAGAAAGCCCTTCCAGTTGCGAAAGGCCTTTTCAGGGCGGCATTCGGGAGAAAGAAAAAGAAAAATGTCAGGGAGTTGTTGGGTAAGGCCCCTGCGGAACTTCAGAAAATGGTTCCAGGGCTTCTGAACGCGAAGAGCCAGCACGCGTTGTTTGACCAACTGTCGAGAATCAATGAAAACCCCAGCGGGGTCAAGGCCGCTATGCTCAAAAAAGCAGCACAGGCGATGCTTGAACATCGAGCCGGCAGATGAGCTATCTCCGAGCTCTCGAGGATCTTGACTCGCGTCCCGATTTATGGCGGCGCTCGTGGACCTCTTCTTCCGACGTATACTCATCGCTGGACTCGTCGGAATACTCGCTACGACGAACCTCTTTGTGGCCCGAACTCTTAGAGTATTTACGGGATCGATCGGTTTTTTCTCTCTCGTCCCTTGCTCTGTGGCTCCGGGGCTGTTTCCTTACTTCTTCTTCCTCCGAATCGCTCTCGCTGTAAGAATCCGCGCGCCTGCGGCGTCTGGTTGAGTTCCTCGATTTTTCTCTTCGAGATAAATCTGGCTTTTCATATTCCCTGACGACTTTTGACGGCTTCTCTCTTGAGCTTTTGGACTTTTTGGTTCGATTTTTCGGCGGCGTCATAGGTCGCTCCTCCCCGCCTCCTGGTACCTTCTCCTCTCGATAATGGGATTCTTCTGGGGGTGGGCGTTTCTTCTTTTGCTGG
>Ga0255039_10000562_pt1 | contig 12171 bp, 13 predicted proteins | sample BC1_12_1_MG_FD_181713 | JGI IMG/M metagenome (GOLD analysis project Ga0255039, IMG submission 181713) | Seawater microbial communities from Strait of Georgia, British Columbia, Canada - BC1_12_1 | ecosystem: Environmental > Aquatic > Marine > Strait | place: Canada: British Columbia | collected... | reverse complement strand
CTTTAGGTGTTTTCGTATGGAGGTGACCAATGCAAGAGGGTACCCTGACGACTAGTCTGAGGCCGAAGCGATGAGCGAAGAATTGCTCGACGAACGCGAAGAAGTCGGCAGTCTGGTTTGTAATTAACGCTATGATTTTTTCTGATCTGGCTCTATCCTTTGCCGGGTCTATAAATCATCGGCATCCTTCCTGAGAGGTAGGTTAAACATGGGAAATCAAACACCGCTCTACCAATGTCACCTTGATGCTGGCGCTAAGCTTGTTGATTTTGCCGGCTGGGACATGCCGATAAATTATGGCTCTCAGATAACCGAGCATGAAGTGGTGCGCACTGATGCCGGCATGTTTGATGTATCGCACATGACGGTAGTCGATGTTAGCGGTTCACAGGCGAAGGCTTATTTGCAGCATTTGCTTGCCAATGATGTTGCCAGGCTGAAGGTCGAGGGCAAGGCGCTTTACAGCTGCATGCTGAACGAACAGGGTGGCGTCATTGATGATCTGATCGTTTATTATCTGCGCGATAATTTTTATCGCGTGGTGATTAACTCGGCGACCCGTGAAAAGGATCTTGCCTGGCTGGCACGCCAGGCAGAAGCATTCAGTGATCTCAATACTCGCTTTCGCGATGACGTTGCCATGATTGCTGTGCAGGGACCGTGCGCCATTGAAAAAGCAATTCCCTTGTTTGGCGAGCACCAGCAACAGGTTCTGGCGCAACTGGCTCGATTTCAGGGTGCTGAATTCGACGATTGTTTTGTTGCACGCACCGGCTACACCGGTGAAGACGGATTCGAAATACTGATGTTGAGCGATCAGATCGCTGATCTCTGGGATCGGCTGCTGGCGGCTGGTATAGTGCCCTGTGGCCTGGGCGCTCGAGACACCTTGCGTCTCGAGGCAGGTATGAATCTATACGGTTCCGACATGGATGAGACTACCAGCCCGCTGGTTTCCGGCTTGAGCTGGACCGTTGCGATGTCGGATGATCGGGCTTTTGTCGGCAGAGCGGCACTGGAGGCTGAGAAGGCCGACGGTGTGAAGCAGAGTTTCGTCGGACTTTTGTTAATGGACAAGGGTGTATTGCGCAATCATTTGCGCGTGGTAACCTCCGCGGGTGATGGTGAAATAACCTCGGGTAGTTATTCGCCAAGTCTGCAAAAATCGATAGCGATGGCACGGGTCCCCGCTGGCGTATCCGGAGTGGTTGAAGTCGAAGTGCGAAACAAGATGTTGCAAGCTAGAATTGTTAAACTTCCCTTCGTTCGAGAGGGGAAATCCATGTTATCTAATGAGGGGGAAAACGTATGAGTGAAGTGCCTTCGGAATTGAAGTTTTTGTCGTCGCATGAATGGGTCATGGTGGAAGGCGATATCGCCACCATCGGAGTATCCGATCATGCGCAGGAATTGTTGGGCGATCTGGTTTATGTTGAACTGCCCGATGTCGGTGATACGATCGCGGCGGGTGACTCGGTCGGGGTCATTGAATCGGTTAAGGCCGCTTCCGATACCTATGCACCAATCTCCGGAGAGATTATCGAAGTCAATGCCGACCTCGAAGACTCACCGGAGCGTATCAACGTTGATCCTTACGGTGATGGCTGGATGTACAAGATGTCGATCGAAGATGCGGAAGAACTCGAGAATCTGCTTGATGCGGCTGCGTACTCGGATTCGATACTCGACGACGAGTAGCTGCTTCCGTGTCGATAGACGACTTCCCGTGCGCGCGCAGGATGGCCCGGTTGATATGTTTCGGTTGAGCCGGGATTTAGATGGCTGATCAGGGCCTGAAGGGGCTGGCTCGATTTATCAAGGCCAGCGGTTACTCGTGGCAGGGTCTGTGTGCTGCCTGGCGCCACGAGGCTGCGTTTCGTCAGGAGGCCTGCCTGTCCCTGGTATTGATCCCGCTGGGGCTTTATCTCGGTGAAAATGGAGTCGAGAAAGCCCTGTTGGTGACGAGCGTGATGTTGTTGCCAATAACCGAAATTATAAACTCAGCGATAGAAGCTGTGGTCGATCGTCATGGCGTGGAGTATCACGAGCTGGCTGGACGAGCCAAGGATATGGCCTCTGCCGCGGTCGCGCTGGCGATTGTGCTGATGGTTGTAGTCTGGGTCCTGGTTTTATTCGTGGATTAGCCGCGTCAGGCCGGTTGCCGGCTTGCTGAATTGAGTGCCAGAGTCCTTCGCTAATCCGGACCTTTTTCCTGCTAAATCTCACCCGACGCATTTCGAAGCCGACCATTGATGCCGGCGGCGCTTAACGTGTTGATGGCGGTCAGCCCGCCGGGGCGAATGGCGGGTCGGCGTGCGGATGAAGTTCAGCATCGATTACTGCGCCAGGGATGTTGCTCACACGGCTGCATTTCATTCATTTTCCGTGCGATAATCGCACCCTGTCCACGCACACTCATTCGTTTGACTCGGATAATCCCACGATGATCGCATACCCTTCAATAGACCCGGTGGTACTAGCCCTTGGACCCGTGAAAATTCACTGGTACGGGTTGATGTACCTGTTTGCGTTCGGCAGTGCCTGGTGGCTCGGTAAACTGCGCGCGCAGGGGCAGACGATTATCAAACCCGCGCAGATGGATGACCTCATTTTCTATGGTGCGCTTGGTGCCGTCCTCGGCGGGCGTGTGGGTTCCGTTATTTTCTATAATTTCGACAGTTTTCTGCATAACCCGCTTTACCTGTTCAAGATCTGGGAAGGTGGCATGTCCTTCCATGGTGGTTTTATCGGAGTGCTGGTGGCGATGGAACTTTACCGGCGCAAGCTGGGATGCCGATTCTGGGAGTTGACCGATTTCATAGCGCCGCTGGTACCGCTTGGTCTGGCCGCAGGCCGCCTGGGAAATTTTATCAATGCCGAACTCTGGGGAGCGCCGAGTACACTGCCGTGGGCGATGAAACTGTCCTGCGAGCAATTTCCGGCGGATCGCTATGTCGATTTTGCAGGTCCGCTGTGTTTCACTGCGCGCCATCCCTCGCAGCTCTACGAAATGCTCTTCGAGGGCGTGCTGTTATTTATTGTGCTGTGGTTGATTTCTGCCAGACCGCGACCGGTGATGACGGTTTCAGCATGGTTTTTGATACTCTACGGACTTGCGCGCAGCGGAGTTGAACTGGTTCGCTTGCCGGATGCGCATATCGGTTATCTGATGAATACCGACTGGCTGACCCGGGGCATTGTATTATCGCTGCCAATGATTATAGTTGGCATTGTCCTGCTGGGACTGGCCAAAAGGGGGGCGAAAAATGCAGCAATATCTTGACCTGATGCGATATGTGCTCGAAAACGGTAGCGAAAAAAAGGATCGCACCGGTACCGGGACGCTATCGGTTTTTGGTCACCAGATGCGCTTCGACCTGGCCCGTGGCTTCCCGCTGATCACCACCAAGAAATTGCATTTGCAATCGATAATCCACGAATTGCTGTGGTTTCTGCAGGGTGACACCAACATTGGTTACCTGCGTGAAAACAAGGTCCGTATCTGGGACGAATGGGCCGATGAAAATGGTGATCTTGGTCCGGTTTATGGTGCCCAGTGGCGCTCATGGCGAGCAGCCGATGGTCGCGTCATCGACCAGATACAGCAATTGATCAGCGATATCAAAACCAATCCGAATTCGCGTCGGCTGATTGTCAGTGCCTGGAATGTCGGCGAAATCGAGAATATGGCCTTGCCGCCATGTCATGCATTTTTTCAGTTTTATGTGGCAGATGGCCGATTGTCGTGTCAACTGTATCAACGCAGTGCTGATATCTTCCTGGGCGTCCCTTTCAATATTGCATCTTATGCATTATTGCTGATGATGGTGGCACGGGTGACCGACCTCGAGCCGGGTGATTTTGTGCATACCCTGGGCGATGCGCATCTTTACACTAATCATCTGCCGCAGGCGCGTCTGCAGTTGGAGCGTGAGCCTTACCCTTTGCCAAAAATGAAACTGAACCCGGAAGTGCGGGACCTGCTCGATTTCCGTTTCGAGGATTTTGAGCTTATAGATTATCAGTGCCATGAGCACATCAAGGGGGCAGTCGCGGTATAATGCACGGCATTAAAAACATCGGGAATCCGAACAGATGAATGAAGCGGCGTTAAATAACATCAGAGTCGACGTTGAGACTCGTTACATCGAGGATCAGTCGAATCCCGAGCAAAATTACTATGTGTTTGCCTACACGATCACCATACAAAACAAGGGCCGGCAAAGTGCGCAACTGTTGACCCGTCACTGGGTAATCACCGATTCCAATCAGAAGGTTCAGGAAGTCCGTGGTGATGGCGTGGTCGGAGAGCAGCCGCTGCTGAAGCCGGGTGAACAATTTGTCTATACCTCGGGTACCATGTTGGAAACGGCGGTGGGCACCATGAAGGGTAGTTACCAGATGATGGCAGATGATGGCTCGCAATTCGATGCGACGGTAGACGAGTTTGTGCTGTCTACTCCCAGAGTGCTCCACTAAGAGCTTCGTCTGTGGCGATTTACGCGATTGGTGATGTGCAGGGTTGTTATTCGGAGCTGAATCGCTTACTCGAGAAGATCAGTTTCGACCCCGCTAAAGACCAGCTCTGGTTCTGTGGTGACCTGGTGAACCGCGGACCGGAATCCCTGCAGACGCTGCAATTTGTCAAATCGCTCGGTGATCGGGCGATCAGCGTGCTCGGAAATCATGATTTGCATTTACTCGCGTTGCATCACGGGGTGGAGAAGGTGCGTGACTCCAGCAGTCTGCAGCAAGTGCTTGATAGTCCCGAGCGAGATGAGTTGATGGCCTGGCTGCAGGGTTTGCCGATCTTGCATTATGACGAGTTGCACAACGCGTTGCTGGTGCACGCCGGCATTCATCCTGAATGGGGCTTGAGTAAAGCGCTCAAGCTTGCCTCGGAAGTGGAAACGATACTGCGCGGTAAGCACGCCATAAAATTCCTCAGCAAAATGTATGGCAACAAACCGACGATATGGTCTGACGAGCTGAGTGGCTATCAAAGATTGCGCCTGATTACCAATGTCTTCACCCGCATGCGCTACTTTAACGCCGCAGGGGAACTCGATTTCGATAGCGCCGGTAGTCCACGCAAGAACATGCGCAGTGGACTGACACCCTGGTTCCAGATGGCATCGGCTTTAGGTGAGGATAAACGCGTATTCTTTGGCCACTGGTCGACGCTGCCAGTGGGCTGTTACGGGCGTTGCTTTGCGCTCGACGGTGGTTGTGTCTGGGGTGGTCACATGGTTGCGTTGCGAATCGATTACGAAGCTGAAGACTGGGTTTTTGTCGATTCCCCGATGAGCAAACCGACAGATAGCCTTGCGTAATTCTTGCGCGGTTAATTAGTTCACTTTTGCAGGCAGTCAGGTCTGCAAAGTGATGTTTTTCGCTATATTCCCTGCCTTAAAATCTATAGTTTCAGTACAGGTTCAAGCGCCCCGTAAAGCTTTTTTATGATGGCTTCAGGCAGAAACCTGATGCCGGAAACTAAATTCGGTCGCTGAACAGAATACTCCCCGGTTCGTAATATCCGTGATCTGCGAATGTGATCCTGCGACCATCAGGGGGGACATTGTAAGCAGGAATGTGTCTATGGAAGGCCTGATATTTTGATCAAATCGCTATTTTTAAGTCTGCTCCTCGGCTTTGCGAGTTGCGCACTGCTTCAATCGCCGGTGAATGCCGCTGCGATCGAGCTTGTGCCGTCTTCGCGGGTAATCCTCAAAGTGACCACCGATATGACTGTCGATGACATTATCGAGGGTGTCTATCCGCAAGATAAGGATCTGTGGCCACGCATCAAGCAAAAGCTGATCGAGACTAACGCTGACTCGTTTGTGCAGGGTTCGGATCGCCTGATTCCGGGTATGCGTCTCAAGCTGGTCGATATCAAACGGACTTATGAGCCACCAGAGCCCATATCCAGGGTACGCGTTGGTTATGTTGTTGGACTTAACGGCAAGGCTAGCGTGAGTAATGTTCATGGTCGCATGCAAACGTTACAGGTCAATGCGCAGGTATTTGAGGGAGATCGACTGGAAACCGGTTTGGGATCGAGTCTGCATGTGATGATGGATGATGCGGCCGAGGTGTTTCTCAAGGAAGATTCGGTGTTGATCGTCAGCGAGTATGTGATAACCAGTGACTACGACAAGAAAAGCAGTAGTGTCTTCGACCTGTTGCGAGGCGGCTTGCGTAAAATTACCGGTGCGATCGGTGCCAGCCCGGAGGCCAATTACCAGATGCACACAGGCGTTGGCAACATTGGTATACGCGGCACCGAGTATGTGATCAAACTGTGTAAACTGGATGACTGTTCTACCACCTTAAGTCGCAACGACCCCGAGGCCAGGCTACATGTCATGGTGTTGGCGGGTTCGATCACTTTGACCAGCGAAGACGGGGTGCAGGTGTTGATAGCGCCGGGTGAATATGCGACTGCCACTGCGACCGTTATAGCTCTCGAAAAGAAAAAAGCAGTGCCGGTGGGCTTTCTGGATGCGCAGGAGGCACAGAAATCCAGACCCGTTGCACAACAGCAACCCGAAGAGGAGGAAGAGTCCTCGTTCAGCTGGATGTGGATTGTGGGTGTCTTATTACTGGTCGTTGGTCTGTAACGACTGGAAGGGTCTCTGCGCAGAATTATCCAGTGGCGTAAAGCGGGTGGCTCAATCGAAGGACGGTGCGGCAAAGGCTCCTGCAATCTCCAGCAGGCTCTGAATGGTGTATTGTCGATTTCCAAGCACGATGGGCTGACGCAGCTGCACGTAACCTTCGGCGAAAGGAACCAGGCGATTATTCTTGATTAGGAAGGTGCCGTTGGTTGAACCGAGGTCGCGCAGGTAAACTTCGCCATTAATAATCTGGATCTCTGCGTGTTGTTTACTCACAGTCGGGTCGTTGATATAGATATGACCTTCTCTACCAATAATGTAGGTTCTACTTTCCAGGCGCTTGTCTCCCGTTTTCATATCACTGTCCATTAACGAGCTCCCTCAAGCTCTCGGGCAGAGTAGTCTAGCGTAAAGATAGTCATAATTCTCGGACATATTTAACAAATGAATAGGTGAAGGGGTTGTCCTGATCTGCATCAAAATCTTCCTTTTCCGCTATTTCCCATTGTGTGACATCGAACTCGGGAAACCAGGTGTCACCGCTAAAACCATGATGAATTCGGGTAATATACATAGAGCTAACCTGGTCGAGGGTTTGCTCATAAAGGGTTGCACCACCGATCAGCATGAGTTCATCGTGATCACTGCAGCCTGCCAGTGCTGCCTCGATACTATGGACGACATCACATCCTTCGGCTCTGAATTCAGGATCCCGGGTGATGACGATATTACGCCGGCCCGGCAGTGGTCTGCCGATTGAATCGAAAGTCTTGCGCCCCATGATGATTGGCTTACCCATTGTGGTGCGTTTGAAAAAAGCGAGATCTGCCGGTAAACGCCAGGGTAGCTGATTATCGTTGCCGATCAGGCGGTTTTCGTCCATGGCGACGATGAGTGAGAGATGAGTCATGAGCAAGCCCTGCTTAATTTGGCGAAATCACCGATGCTAAGATTTTCGGCACGAAGTGACGGGTCGATACCGCAGGCGCTTATGGACTCTCTGCTAACCTGGGATTTAAGTGAATTCGAAATGGTTTTACGGCGCTGCCCGAAAGCTGCCTGCACAATTGCCGAGAAAATTTTCTCATCGCCAATATCGTGTAAGGGTTCAGTCAGTGGCGTCATGCGCACCACTGCCGAGTCGACCTTCGGGGGTGGACTGAAGCTTCCCGGGCCGACATCGAACAGGTACTGACATTCGCAGCGATATTGCAACATCACCGACAGGCGGCCGTAGTTGTTGTTTCCGGGGCCGGCTACGATGCGCAACCCGACTTCTTTTTGCACCATGAAGTGCATGTCTTCGATCTGCGACATCGATTCGAGCACATGGAACATCAGCGGTGTCGATATGTTGTATGGCAGGTTTCCAAGCAGGCGGAATTTCTTGTCTTTACCGAGACTGGCGAGATTAAACTCCAGAATATCAGCATTGATCACCTCGAGGTTACCGTAGCGCTTTGATTCGCTCTGCAGCACCGGCACCAGGTCGCGGTCGAGTTCAATGGCAATCATATCTTTGCAGCGTTGCAATAACGGATAGGTCAGCGCACCCTGGCCGGGCCCAATTTCGACCAGGTTGTCCCCTGGCAGCGGATTTATCGCCCGCAGGATAAGGTCGATGATGTTCTGATCATGCAGAAAATGCTGGCCAAAACGTTTACGCGCTCGATGCATTAGATCGAATCTGTTGGGTCTGGAAAATAGCGGAATCAATGGCTGCGAACAGACTGTCGGGTCGCGCGGACGTGGTGCCTGCGAGATCAAGGGCAGTGCCATGGTCGACCGAGCTACGAATAATTGGCAGCCCCAGTGTCGTATTCACGGCATTATGAAAGCCCACGTGTTTGAGCACGGGTAAGCCCTGGTCGTGGTACATGGCAACCACCGCATCGGCATCGGCAAGCATGGCCGGGGTGAACAGGGTGTCAGCTGGAAATGGTCCACTGACCTGAATGCCGCTGCTCCTGAGTTCTTGCAAGCTCGGGATTATGATGTCAATTTCTTCACGTCCAAGATAACCGTTTTCGCCTGCATGAGGATTCAGCCCGCATACCTTGATGTGTGGATTCGACAGGCCGAAGCGACTGCGCAGATCGTGATTGAGAATTTCTACTACCTCGCGGATCGCTTCCCCGGTAATGGCATCGGCGACATCGCGTAGCGGCAGGTGCGTGGTGATCAGAGCAACCCTGAGCTGGTCTGCGATCAACAGCATTACCGGGCGGGGTGCGGCACAAATTTCTGCCAGGAATTCAGTGTGACCGGAAAAAGGAATACCCGCGCGATTGATGATTTCCTTTTGCACCGGTGCGGTAACCATGGCATCGAATTCTCCTGCCAGGCACGACATGCAGGCTTTTCTTAGAATGGTTAACACGTAGTCTGCGTTGGCGCTATCGAGCTGACCCGGGGTGCATGGCTTCGACAGTGGATGGTGGATGACTTCAATGGCCTGAGCGCCTGCCGCGCTGTCTCCATGGCGGACAAAGGCTGTGTTTGTGCCGAGCGCCGCGGCACGTGCGTGCAGCATGTCGTAGTCACCGATAACGACCAGTCGTGCGGCGAAGGCCCGGGGATCGATTGCAGCGATGATATCCGGTCCGATGCCGGCGGGTTCACCGGCGGTGATGACGATCCGGGTGTCAGGCATCAGACTGGACGGGATCTGGCTGATCGGCATCCGGCTGCCTGGCATCCGGCTGACCGGGAAAGACGACATAGGCTTCGTCGCGCAACCGACGTTTCCACAGATCGAAGACTTCGCGCTGTTTTTGCGACAATAACTGCGAATAGATTTTGTTACGTTTGTTCTGTTCGGTTTCATCAACGGTGCGACGTCCGGTCACCTGAATCAGATGCCAGCCGAACTGGGTGCGCACTGGCAGGCTCAGTTCGTCGATCTCGAGCTCATTGGCAGCATTCTCGTATTCGCGAACCGTGGCACCGGGATCCATCCAGCCAATATCGCCACCTTCGATACCGCTGTTGTAATCGACCGAATAAAGGCGGGCCAGACGGGCGAAATCTTCACCCGCAATTACTCTGTCGCGAAATTCGAACAGGCGAGTACTCGCGTCTTCTTCCGATACCAGTTCGTTTGGTTTTATCAGGATGTGACGACTGCGAGTTTGTTCGCTGAGAGTGATTTCCAGGTTACGGCGGTCCCTCATTGAGACGATGTGCAGACCACTGGCACTGCGTATTGGTCCGGCATAACCATCTGGTTCCATGACGACGACTGCCGAGGTAAACAGGCTCGGGATCTCAGCCTTCTTGCGCCAGCCCAGGTCACCACCCTGAAGTGCGTTGTCTCCAGAAGAAAAGGTATTGGCCAGCTCCTCGAATTGTGCGCCCTGGTCGAGTTGTGACAGAATTTCGCTGGCGGTGGCCTGTGCAGCTTCGATCTGTTTGGGCGTAGCGGCATCCGGCAGCGCGATCAGGATATGCGACAAGCGGTATTCGAAATTGGTATTTTCGCTGGCACTGAGCTTGATGAACTCGTCCACCTCGGCGTCACTGATGGTCGCGTTGCGCTGACCGTACTGGCGGCTCAGGGTGGAGACAACAAGTTCACGACGTACGGTTTCACGATACTTGTCGTAATCCAGCCCCTCGGCAATCAGTGAGCTGCGGAAATCGGACAGATTCATCTTGTTTTGCTGCGCCAGTCGCTGCATCGTCTGATTGAGCTGACCATCGGTTATCTTGATGCCGCGACGTGTGGCTTCCTGTATCAGCAAGGAATCGCTGATTAAAGCTTCCAGAACCTGGCGCTGCAACACGGCCTCGCTCGGCAGACGCCGACTCGCGCGGTTGAAATCAATCTTGATTAGCTCGATTCGATTGGAAAGGTCGCGCTCGGTAATCACGCTTTCGTCAACAATCGCCACAATGCGGTCGAGTGAGGTCTGTAGTGCCAGTGCCGCCGAGGTGGCGAACAATGAGCACAGCACAATGGTCAGGCGAAGTAGGTTCATTGGTAGTCTTCGATCATCAAAAAGAAGGTCGGTAGCCGGGGATGGCCTGGAACAACTGGCTATCTATATCCTGGCCCGCCTGGCCCAAACCCTTGAAAGTGAACTCGAAATAAATACTGTTCTCGGTTTCGGCAAAATCCTCGGTATCGTCCCCGGTTTGCCCGGCCAACATTTTAAAGCCCCAACAGCAGGATTCATAGCTAATCCCCAATAAATTCTCCACGGGTTCGTTGAATTTGAGGGATTGTTGGACTTTGGCGACCACCTCCCAGCGTTCGTTGATCGGGTAGACCAGGGATGCCTGAGCCTGTTCCAGTGTGTCGCCGGTGTAGTAATAGCCGAAATTGGCCACTAGACCCTGATTGCTATAGTTGATCGATAAATCGCGATCGATAAACCTGCTTTGATCAGGCTCGCTTTGATCAGGGTCATATACCAGGCGTGCGGACAGGGTGAGGGTCGATAGCGGCCGCATATCGATTTCGGCGATGACGTCGGATCGGGTCTCGTCTTCGGTTCTGCCATCGAGGCTTACCTCGCGATCCTGGAAATAGAAAGTCTGGCCGATGCGGGCATTTAACAATTCATTACCTATTTCGTTATCGAAAATCCGGCTCGACAGGCCGAAAGTCACCTGGTTGGCATCGCCGATGCGGTCGGCACCATTAAAACGATTGTTGCTGAACAGGTTGTCAAAGGTATTGGAAACAACAGATGTGTCGAAGTCGGGAATGTCATCCTGATCTTCGTTGGGCGTATACAGGAAGTAAAGTCGCGGCTCGAGGGTTTGCCTCCACTGACGTTGAGAGCCGGCATCGCGCTCAAAAATCAGTCCGGTATCGACACCGAGTGTCGGCAGGACCCGGCTCTGGGAATTACCATCAGGATTGTCTTCCAGCTGGTAATCCGTAAGGGCCAGTTGCAGCTCGGGCTGGAAGAAATACCAGCTGTTTTCCGCGCGCACCCCAAGGGAAGGAACAAAATGGGTGCGATCTCCGGTAACGCTGTCATCGCGGTCAAAACGGGTCCATTCGAAGTGGACGGGTGTGAGCAGATCTTCCTGCAAAATGTCAGAGTCGACATCGAAGGTAAAGCGCGGCAGGCTCTTGTAAGGCCGGTCCGTTATCGCCGTGTCGTCGTCGAGGGTATCATAGTCCTGCACCAGCAATTCGCTGCTCCAGAATTCTTCATCACGATTCAGGCGCAGATAGCGTTCGAGATGATTGGTATTACTGTATTGCGGGGCGATTGTGGGAAAATCAAAAAAAAAGTCTTCGTCCGAGACTTCGGCGAACAGCACGCTCCCTCTCAGGTCAAACGGTAACGTGGCCCTGTGCTGCCATTGTCGGAACCAGCGCGAATCACCGTAATTACTGTCATCCAGATAAGAAAGGTCAAGCTGGCCCCGGTGTGACCCAAACAGGTAACGATTTTCGGTATTCAGTTGTAAACCGGACTCGTTGTACCAGGTCGGGGTGATGGTCATGTCGTAATTCGGCGCCTGATTCCAGTAAACCGGGATGGTTACGCCGCGGCCGTTGGTGTCGGAATAGCTAATGCTCGGTGCCAGG
>Ga0255039_10000560_pt1 | contig 12191 bp, 7 predicted proteins | sample BC1_12_1_MG_FD_181713 | JGI IMG/M metagenome (GOLD analysis project Ga0255039, IMG submission 181713) | Seawater microbial communities from Strait of Georgia, British Columbia, Canada - BC1_12_1 | ecosystem: Environmental > Aquatic > Marine > Strait | place: Canada: British Columbia | collected... | reverse complement strand
CCTCGCTGTCTGCGGCGATCGCGACGTTGCGCAGCACGCAGTTCGGCCCGATGCGCACCCGGTCGCCAAGCGTGACCTTGCCTTCGAATACGCAATTGACGTCGATCGACACGTCGCTCCCGCACTGCAGATCGCCGCGCACGTCGACGCGCCAGAGGTCGGCGAGGCTCACGCCCGCGTCGAGCAGTCGTTTCGCGTTTGCGTTTTGATATGCGCGCTCGACGAGCGCCAGTTCGTGGCGCGAGTTGACGCCCCAGGTCTCCCACGTGTCCTTCGGCTGGCGCGTGGCGACATTGACGCCTTCAGTCACCGCCATCTGAACCACATCGGTGAGGTAGAACTCGCCTTGCGCATTACGGTTGCGCACGCCCGCGAGCCACGCCGACAAGCGCCCCGCCTGCGCAACGAGGAAACCGACATTGATTTCGCGCAGCAGACGCTCCTCGGTGCTCGCGTCCTTGTCTTCGACGATGCGCGCGACGCGCCCCTGCGCATTGCGCACGATGCGCCCGTACCCGGTCGGGTCGGGCAGGTCCGCGGTCAGGATCGCGAGCCCGGCGTCCCTGGCCTCGATCAGGGCGCGCAGCGTTTCGGCGCGAATGAGCGGCACGTCGCCGTACAGCACGAGCACGTCGTCGCGCGCCTTGACGTTCGGCAACGCCTGCATCAGCGCGTGGCCCGTGCCGCGCTGCTCGGCCTGCTCGATCCAGGTGACATCCATGGCGGCGAACACCGAGCGCACCGCCTCCCCGCCGTGGCCATGCACGACAATGATGCGCCCGGGTGCGAGCGCGCGCGCAGTCTCCAGCACATAGGCGAGCATCGGTCGTCCTGCGACCTTGTGCAGCACCTTGGGCAGCGACGAGTGCATGCGCTTGCCCTGGCCTGCGGCGAGCACGACGATGTCGAGCGACATGACGGAAGGGTGGCGGTTAGTGCGCGTTGATGACGCAGACGGCGCGTCGAATTCTAGCAGCTAGAGTGCCGACACGCGGGGTCGAAGTATGCGAGTGGCCCGAACCGCATGACGCGCGCGATTACTGCGTCACGCGATAGGCCGCGACTGGCTGACTGTAGCCCTTCAAATCGAATGGCCCCACTTCGGCAAACTGGAACGCGTCGTCGACCGCAGCCATCGTCTTGCGATCGATCAGCACCTCGCCGCCCGCCGCCTCGGCGCACAGACGCGCGGCGAGATTCGTCACGCTGCCGATCGCGGCGTAGTCCCAGCGTCCCTCGAAACCGATCGCACCGCAGGTCGCATAGCCCTGGCCGATGCCGACGCCGAGCGCGAGCGTATAGCCGCGCTTGGTCCACTTGTTTGCAGTCGGGACGAAGGCCTGCTGCATCTCAAGCGCCATCTTCACCGCCTCCTCGGCGGGCTTTTCCATTGGCAGCGGATCGTTGAAGAAGATCATCATGCCGTCGCCCGCGAAACGCTCGAGGGTGCCCCCGTGCGCGAGGATCAGCTTGCCCATCGAGGCGTGGTATTCGCGCAGCAACTCCATCACCTCCTCGGGCTCGGCGCGGTCGATGAATGCCGTAAAGCCGCGCAGATCGAGAAACACGACGCTCACCTCGCGCCGGTGCGTTTTCAGCAGATCCTCACCACCGCCGGCAAGAATCGCCTCGCCCAGTTGCGGCGAGAAAAAGCTTTTCAGTCGGCCGAGGCGCTCGAGCTGTGTGACCTGCTCCTGCACCCGGGCCTCGAGCATCGCATTCCACTCGCTAAGCTTGTCGGCCTGCTGCTTCACCTCGTCCTGCAGCGACTTGACGCGCAGGAGCGACTTTACGCGCGCGAACAGTTCCTGCTGGTTGATCGGTTTCTGCAGGAAATCGTCCGCGCCCGCCTCCATGCCCTTGACCCGTTCCTGGTTCGGATCGAGCGAGGTGACCAGAACAACGGGCAGGAGCGCCGTCACGGGGTTGGCGCGGATCGTACGGCAGACGTCGTACCCGGACAGGCCGGGCATCATGACGTCGAGCAGTACGATGTCCGGATGCTCCGAGGCCACCTTGGCGAGCCCCTCCTCGCCATTCGGCGCGGTCGCAACCGTGTAACCCTTCACCGACAGCAGGTCGGCGAGCAGCTTGACGTTCGCCGGCGTGTCGTCAATGACGAGGACCTTGTGACTCACGCGCGCCCGCCCTCGGTCAGCCGCTTGACGATCTCGAGGAACTCTTTCAGGTTAATCGGCTTCGACAGGAAGGCGTCGAACCCCGCTTCGCTGATCCGCGAGCGGTCGGTCGGCGTCACCGAGGCGGTGAGCGCGGCGACCGGGATCTTTTCGGTCTGCGCGTCGCTGCGCAGCGCCTTGAGCGCGTCGATGCCGCTGATGCCTGGCAGCTGAATGTCCATCAAGACCAGGTCGGGCAGCTTTTCCTTCGCGAGACGCACCCCGTCCTCACCGGTCACGGCTTCGAGCGTCGCGTAGCCCTTGACCTGCAGTACGTCGCGCGCGAGTTTCATGTTCTTTTCATTGTCTTCGACGATCAGGACTACGCTCATGGCGTCTCCTCTGGCTGCGTCAGCGGAAGTGTAAACGTGAACGTCGAACCCTTGCCCGGCGCGCTCTCGAGCCAGATTCGCCCACCGTGCAGCTCGACAATGCGCCGAGTCAGCGCGAGCCCGAGTCCCGTACCCTCGGCCTTTTTGGTGTAGTCGCGCCCGACCTGCTTGAACTCCTCGAACACCGCGGCCTGGTCCTCTGGCGCGATGCCGATGCCGCTGTCCTGCACGGCCACTTCGATGTGATCGGTGTCGAGCGTCGCGTGGACCACGATCGTGCCGCCGTCGGGCGTGAACTTCACGGCATTCGACAGGAGATTGAGCATCACCTGCTTGACCTTGCGTTCGTCGGCGCGAATCTCGCTGACCTTCGGGTCGACGTCGAGCGAGAGCACGATACCGTGGTTCTGTGCGCGCTCACGGATCAGCGTCATCGCAGTCGAGAGGGCGTCCGGCACGCTCAGATCGACGAGATCGAGCTCCATGCGCCCGGCTTCGATCTTCGACAGGTCGAGGATGTCGTTGATGAGCGAAAGCAGGTGTTTGCCAGAGGAATGGATGTCGTTCAGGTAGTCGAGCTGCTTATCGTTCACCTCGCCGAACATTTTCTCGGTGAGCACCTCGGAAAAGCCGATGATCGCGTTTAGCGGCGTCCGTAACTCGTGCGACATGTTGGCGAGGAAGTCCGATTTGTGCTGGTTGGCGATCTCGAGCTGATTACTTTTCTCTTCGATTTCGTCGAACAAGCGGGCGTTCTGGATCGCGATCACCGCCTGGTCGGCGAAGGTGCGCAGCAGGGCGATCTCCTTGTCGGAAAACGAGCTGACGAAGCTTCGCCCAACAGCGATCGCACCGATTCCCCGCCCTTCCCAGAGCATGGGCGCGAAAAGCTGGGATTTGCTGCCTGCGATTTTGCTACCGCGCCTTGCATATTCGGGCACCGAGTCGGCTTGCGTGTCTGGGTAGTGCAGGACCTTGCGTTCCAGGATCGCCAGGCCGGATCCTGACTCGGCGCTCAACGGCACGGGGAAGTGGCGCTCCAACTCCGCCTTTTTCGGCCCTGCGTAGGCCGCAAGGTGGACGGCGCCGGTATCGCCGACGAGGGTGATGGTGACAGTGAGGCCTTGGAACAGCCGTTTGCAGCTCTCAAGAATCTTGTCGAATACGGGCTGCGTGTCCGCGACAGACCCGCTGATCACCTCGAGCACTTCGGCCGACGCCTTCTGGTGCTCGAGCGCCTCGTTGGTCTCGTTGAATAGACGCACGTTCTCGATCGCGATCGCCGCCTGTTCGGCGAAGGTTTCGAGCAGCCGAATCTGCCGCTCGGGCGTTTTGCCCGGGTTCGGCCAAGCGACCACGATTACGCCCAGCACCGTGCTTCCACGCTTGATTGGCACGCCGACCATTCGCCGCCAGCCCCCAGTAGCTGCAACGCGATGATCGTAGGTCGGATCGGATAGCGCGTCTTCCTCCTCCTGCAAGGTCCCCGCGAGGATCGCCCGGCCGCTCATGAGCTTCATATTGGGCGGCGCCGGATAGTCCTTGCGCATCTCCTCGATCGCAGACAGCGACCAGTTGCGTTGAGCCACGAGATGAACGATGCCGTCCTCGTAGCGGAACACCGCTGAAAGCGGGCTGTCGCACAGCTGCGCGGCACTGTCCAGGATCGCGTCGAATACGGGAGAGACGTCACCTAGAGAGGCGGAAATTGAGCGCAGAACCTCTGCGGTCGCAGTTTGTTGCTCGAGCGCCTCCCTGGTCTCGTTGAACAGGCGTGCATTCTCGATCGCGATCACGGCCTGATCGGCGAAGGTCCTGATCAGCGCGACCTGCTTTTCGTCGAACGGAACCGCGTCGCGGTGCCCGGTGACGATTGCGCCGATCACCTTGCCCTCCCGCGCCATCGGCGCAGCGAGGAGTGAGTTGAACCCGAAGTCGCGCGCGAAATTCACCGTCGCCGAGGGTGCCGCCGGGTTGTCCAGCACCGGCGTAATCTGCAATGCCTTGCCCGAGGTCATGACGAGACCGCCCACCGTCGTCTCGTCGAGCGGCCGCGGGTAGCGCTGCGCGAGTCCTTCGAACCCCGCCTCGCCGTGAATCGCCCCGATCTCGACCTGGCCGCTCCGCAGCACCTGGACGACGACAAAGCCCGTGTTGAACAGCCGCATGAGGTTGTGCACGATTGCATCGAACACGGGCTGGGTATCTGAGATCGAGCCGCTGATCGAACCGAGGATCTCGCTGCTTGCGCTCTGAAACTCAAGCGCCTGTTGCAATTCCTGGGTACGCTCTTCGACCTTGCGCTCGAGCCCCGCGTAGGACGCCGCAAGCCGGCCTGCCATCTCGTTGAAGCGCTCGCCCAGCGCTTCGAGTTCGTCGCCCGTGTGCACTTCGATGCGCCGGGAGAGGTCGCCCGCGCCGAGCGCGTCGGCGCCCTCCTGCAGCGCGCGAATCGGATTGACCATCCGGCGCGCGAACACCAGCCCCGCCAGCATCGAAAGCAGCAGCCCCGCGACGAGCAGCCCGCCGGTGCGTATCAACGTCGCGTAGAGCGGCGCATACGCCTCCTCGACAGATTGTTCGACAAACACCGTCCAGCCGAGCGCCTCGATCACGGCGTAGGCAGTCAGCACCGATTTGCCGGCGCGGTCGCGCGCCTCGGTGACGCGCAGCGGTCGTTCGCTCCCCGCCGCCTTGCGCGCGAGCGCCGCCTTCACCTGCGGCAGCCTCGAAAGATCGGTTTTCTGCAGGACGAGGCTGATGTCCCGATGCGCGATCAGCCGCCCCTGCCGGTCGACGACATAGGCAAAGCCGGTCTTGCCGACGCGGATGCGCTCAATGACCTCCTGCATGAATTTCAGGTTCACTTCGACCGCCGTCACACCGTCGGCTCCGCGCTTGGCCGGCACCGCGATCGCCATGTACGGCTCGGATGCATTGCGGAAATACACCGGCCCAAAGTAGGTGCGACCTTCGCTCGCCACCTTGAATCCCGGGTCATCGGAAAAATCCTTGCCGCTGCGCTTCACCGTCAAGTCGAGCCGCGACTCCCGAACCTGGGCGCGTCCCTGCGCATCGATGTAGGTCGATTCGGTGATTGCCTTGACCTGGACCTGCAGCTTGACCAAATCCTCGCGCCGCGCTTGGAGCGGGTCCGTCGTCGTGTCCGGCCGCGGGAACAGCGTCCAACGGATCTGTTGCTCGATCTCCTGGATGAAATTTTCGATCCGGATCGAGGCCGAGACCGCATGCTCGCGCTCCACCGCAAGCAGGGCAGAACGCGTCTCGATGAACGAGCGGTACATGCTCGCGATGCCGCTCACGATCAGCGCGCCGCCAACCAGGGCGACCACCAGCAGAACGTACTTGCGGTAGATGCTGCCGCGCTTGGTCACTCGATAACCCGGTCGGCGCGCAGCAAGAGCTCGTGCGGCAAATTCAGACCCAGTCTGCGTGCCGTCCTGAGATTGATCATGAGTTCGATCGTCGTCGCTTGTTCGATCGGCAGTTCGGCGGGCTGGGCGCCCTTGAGAATCCGATTTACATAGTAGGCGCTTCGACGGAACATCAATTGGATATCAGGCGAGTAGCTCAGTAGCCCGCCCGCTTCGGTCATGAAACGCCAGCCGGAGATCACCGGCAGGCGATGGCGCAGCCCGAACTCGGCGATCGCCGTGCGGTTACGGGCGATCACGCCGGCGGCGAAGCTCACATAAATTGCGTCCTGTCGCTCGTCTGCGATCTGCCTTAGGCGCTGGTTCAAATCGGCTTGCGATTTGATCGGCATGGGGATTGCCCGAATGCCGAGTTTCCCTGCCGCGGTCTGCGCGACCTGCGCCTCGATTTCCGATTCCGGGTGGCGCCGATCCCAGAGAAACGCAACGCGTTCGGCGGCGGGGACTGCGAGCCGCAGGAACTCGATGCGCTTGCCGGCCAGCTCGCTCAGGATATAGCTCACGCCGGTGGCGTTGCGCGTGGGCCGCGCGAGCGATTCGGAAGCCCCAAAGCCGACCGGGTCGCCTGCCGCCAGGAACACGATCGGCGCGGTGCTTGTTGTCTTCAGGCAGGCCATCGTCGGCAGCTCCCCCACCGTCGCCACGACGTCAACCTTTTCGCGCAGGAGTTCCTCGCACATCGCGGGCAGAAAATCCGCCTCATTTTCACCCGAGCGGTACACGATCTCGACCGATTTCCCCGCCACCAAACCAAATTCGCGGAGTCCGTCGAGAAAGGCCTGTCGCTCTCGGGACGGGGTGTCGCGAATCGATTCGAGGGCGAGGTAACCGATGCGTGGCATGCGGTTCCCTGCCGCCCGTAGCGCACGCGGCATGACCGCGAGTCCAAGCAGCGCGGCGAGGCTGTGGCGTCGATTCACGGGATCACCCAATCCGCGCCCAGCGGGCGGGCGGGTCGCAGCGCCGGACAACCGAGCCTCGAGATGGGTTCAGCCAGCGCGCGCGGGACGCGCGTTACTGCGAGCGTGGCAAGTAGAGTTCCAAGGGCGTTGCGCCGATTCATCCATTCCTCTCCCGGCGCGCCGCCTTGTCGAGCGGCAGGCGGTGCGGGGAGATTCTACGCGCCGGTACAGAGCAGCGTGATCATCGCGGCCCCGGCGACCACCCAACTCGGCACCGTCATGGCTATCAGCATCATCGCGTCTTGGAAGTCCATCGTCGTCTCCATGTGGTGTTGACGATGGATACAAGATAGGCCCAACCACGCCTGCGGGTCAGCGAACCACGCCGCAGGCTAGAGGGGGAATATTCACGACAAATATTGCACTGCAGCAATCGCTGCAGTGCGGCAAACGTTGCCGTTTACCAGTTCAACGGCGGTCTGCGGTGCAGCACGATGCCTTCGCGCGACTGGGTGAGATAGCCGCCGGTCGAAAGGTCCTTCAGGATGCGGCCTACCATCTCGCGCGAGGCGCCGACGCGGTTGGCGATCTCCTGCTGGGTGAGCCGTTCGCCGATGACCAGCACGCCGTCGTGCTCCTCGGCGAGTTCGAGCAGCAGCCGCGCCACGCGCCCGTAAACGTCCATCAGCGCAAGGCTCTTGACGTTCTCGGTCAGCGCGCGCACCTTCGAAATGAGCTTGCCGATCAGGCTGAAGGCGAACACCGGGTTGCTCGAGACGAATTCGCGCAGATCGTCTTTCGGCACCACGAGCAGCTGGCAGGGCTCGAGCGTGATGACAGAGGCCGAGCGCGGGCCGGTGTCGAGCGCCATCTCGCCGAAGTACTCACCGGGCCCATGCGTGCCAAGAATGACTTCGTGGCCGTCGGCGTCGCTGACGAAGACCTTGACGCGGCCCTCGAGGACGATGAACAGGCCGTCCGTCGTGTCGCCCTCGCTGACGACGATTGTGTTCTTCGGGTGTTTGCGCGTAATGCCATGCACGCCGATCGTCGCGAGCTCGGCGCTGGACAGGCGGAAAACGCGCGATTGGCTTTGTGCGGTCACTGCGCGCCTCAGCGCGGCAGCTCGGACGAGCTCATCAGGAACGCGTCGACCGCGTTGGCGCACTGACGGCCTTCGCGAATCGCCCAGACGACGAGCGACTGGCCGCGGCGCGTGTCGCCGGCGGCGAACACCTTGGGCGCAGACGTTGCATAGCAGCCTTCGCCCTCGGTCGCGGCGTTCGCATTGCCGCGCGCGTCCTTTTCGACGCCGAACGCATCGAGCATGGTCTGCACCGGCGAGACGAAACCCATCGCGAGTAGCACGAGGTCCGCAGGCAGCGTAAATTCCGAGCCCGGCACCTCGCTCATCTTGCCGTCCTTCCAGTCAAGGCGAACGATCTTCAACGCCTTCAGACGCCCGTTCTCGCCGACAAATTCCTTCGTCGCAACCGACCAATCGCGGATCACCCCCTCCTCGTGCGACGAGGAGGTACGCAGCCGCGTCGGCCAGTAGGGCCAGACCGGGTTGCGATCGGCGTCGGGCGGCATCGGCAGCAGCTCGAACTGGGTAATCGATTTCGCCCCATGGCGGTTCGACGTCCCGACGCAGTCCGATCCGGTATCACCGCCGCCGATGACGACGACATGCTTGTCGGATGCCCAGAGGTCTTCGACCCCCTTGTCGCCCGCCACGCGCCGATTCTGCAGCGCCAGGAACTGCATCGCAAAGTGAACGCCGTCGAGCTCGCGCCCGGGGGTGGGCAGGTCGCGCGGTTGCTCGGCGCCGCCGGCCAGCACCACCGCATCGAATTCGTCGACGATCGTAGCCGGATCAAGTTCCACGGCAGCCACATTGCCCGCAGCGACCGGCGCCTTGCCCACCCGATGGTTGGTCTTGATCACCACGCCCTCGGCCGCCAGCTGCTCGGTGCGTCGGTCGATCAGCCATTTCTCGAGCTTGAAGTCCGGAATACCGTAGCGCAGCAGGCCACCCGCGCGATCGTTCTTTTCGAATATCACGACCGCATGCCCGGCGCGCGCGAGCTGCTGTGCGCAAGCGAGTCCCGCGGGCCCCGAACCGACGATCGCGATGCGCTTGCCGGTTTTATGAACCGGCGGTTGCGCCGCGACCCATCCCGCGTCCCAGGCCTTGTCGATGATCGCGTGCTCGATCGACTTGATGCCGACGGCGTCGTCGTTGATGCGCAGGACGCAGGCCTCCTCGCAAGGCGCCGGACAGACGCGCCCGGTGAACTCGGGGAAATTGTTCGTCGAGTGAAGCGTTTCGATCGCCTGCTGCCAATCCTGCCGATACACCAGGTCGTTGAAGTCGGGAATGATGTTGTTCACCGGGCAACCCGAGATGCAGAACGGCGTGCCGCAATCCATACAGCGCGCGCCCTGCACCGTCGCCTCCTCGTCGCTCAGATGGAGGATGAACTCCCGGTAGTGTTTGGTGCGCGCCGCGGGCGCCTCCGACGCCTCGGCGAGGCGCTGGTGTTCCAGAAAGCCGGTGACTTTGCCCATCGTCTGACTGCGTTCCGCCTACGCGGCGGCCTTGCGGTGCGCCTCGGCGAGTTCGCCGAGCGCGCGCCGGTATTCCTTCGGAAACACCTTGACGAACTTCGCCCGCGCCTTGGGCCACGCCTCGAGGAGCTCTCGCGCCCGCCGGCTTCCCGTGTAGCGCGCATGGTTCTCGATCATGCGCTTTAGCGTCACCTCGTCCGCCTCGCCCAGGTGCCAGAGGTCGGGGGACAGCTTGGCCTGCTGCTCGGACTCGGCAAGCACCGGCTCGAGGTCGACCATCGCGGTGTTGCAGTAGCGGTGGAACTCGCCGTCGCTATCGAGCACATAGGCGATCCCGCCCGACATGCCGGCGGCGAAATTCCGCCCCGCGGCGCCGAGCACCGCGACGGTGCCGCCGGTCATGTATTCGCAGCCGTGGTCGCCCACGCCCTCTACCACGGCCTGCGCACCCGAGTTGCGCACCGCGAAGCGCTCACCGGCGACGCCACGGAAATAGGCCTCGCCGGCGATTGCGCCATAGAGCACGACGTTGCCGGTGATGATGTTCTCGGTCGGCTCGCCACGGAACTTGGGCGAGGGCTGGACCGAAATCCGTCCGCCCGACAAGCCCTTGGCGCAGTAGTCGTTGGTATCGCCGATCAGGTCGAGCGTCACGCCGCGCGCGAGGAAGGCGCCAAAGCTCTGCCCCGCCGAGCCGGCAAAGCGTACGTGAATCGTGTCGTCCGGCAGGCCGTCATGCCCATAGCGCTTGGCCACCTCGTGCGAGAGCATGGTACCGACCGTGCGATTGATGTTGCGAATCGGCATCTCGATCGACACCGCTTTGCCACGCTCGATCGCCGGTTGGGCGAGTTCGATCAGGCGCTGGTCGAGCGCCTTGTCGAGTCCGTGGTCCTGCGTCTCGCAGTGGTAACGCGCGACGTCCGCCGGCATCTCCGGCATGTAGAAGATCTTGGAAAAATCGAGCGCCTTCGCCTTCCAGTGTTCAACGCCTTTCTGCATGTCGAGCAGATCGGTCCGCCCGATCAGTTCGTCGAACCGGCGGATGCCCAGCTGCGCCATCAGCTCGCGCACCTCTTCGGCGACGAAGAAGAAGAAGTTGACCACATGCTCGGGCTTGCCGCTGAACTTGCGCCGCAGCACCGGGTCTTGCGTGGCCACCCCCACCGGACAGGTGTTTAGATGGCACTTGCGCATCAAGATGCAGCCTTCGACGACAAGCGGCGCGGTTGCAAAGCCGAACTCGTCCGCACCGAGGATCGCCCCGACCACCACGTCGCGGCCGGTCTTGATCTGGCCGTCGACCTGCACCGCAATGCGACCGCGCAGGCGGTTCAGCACCAGCGTCTGCTGCGTCTCGGCAAGTCCCAACTCCCACGGCGTTCCAGCGTGCTTGATCGAGGAGAGCGGCGACGCGCCGGTGCCGCCGTCGTGCCCAGCAATCGTCACATGGTCCGACTTCGCCTTCGACACGCCCGCGGCGACCGTTCCGACACCGACTTCGGACACCAGCTTCACGCTGATCGACGCCCCGCGGTTCGCGTTCTTCAGATCGTGGATCAACTGGGCAAGATCCTCGATCGAGTAAATGTCGTGGTGCGGCGGCGGGCTGATGAGTTCGACGCCCGGCGTCGAAAATCGCAGCTCCGCGATGTATTCGGAAACCTTGCGGCCAGGCAGCTGCCCGCCTTCGCCGGGCTTCGCGCCCTGCGCCATCTTGATCTGGATCTGCTCGGCGCTCGCAAGATACTCGGTCGTCACGCCGAAGCGCCCCGACGCAACCTGCTTGATCTTCGACTTCAGGACGTCGCCATCAAGCAGCGCGATGTCAGCCTCGACCCGCCCTGCACCGAGTCGCGAGCGCAGCGTCTCGCCGGCCTTCACCGGCGCGAAACGGCGGCGATCCTCGCCGCCTTCTCCGGTATTCGATTTGCCGCCGAGCCGGTTCATCGCGATCGCCAGGGTCGTGTGCGCCTCGGTCGAAATCGAGCCGAGCGACATGGCGCCGGTCGAAAAGCGCTTGACGATTTCCTTCGCCGGCTCGACCTCCTCGATCGGCACCGGCGGGCGCTCGTCGAAGCGGAACTCGAACAGGCCGCGCAGCGTCATGTGGCGCCGCGACTGGTCGTTGATGCTCGTCGCGTATTCCTTGTATGTCGCGTAGCTGTTACTGCGCGTCGACGCCTGCAGCTTGGCGATCGCGTCGGGCGTCCACATGTGCGCCTCGCCGCGGACGCGCCAGGCGTACTCGCCGCCCGAATCGAGCGCCCGCGCGAGCACGGGGTCGCTGCCGAATGCGGCACTGTGCACGCGGATCGTCTCTTGCGCGATCTCGAACACGCCGACCCCTTCGATACTCGACGTGGTGCCGCTGAAATACTTGTCGACCAACGCAGTTTGCAGGCCGACGGCCTCGAACACCTGTGCGCCCGTATACGACATGTAGGTCGAGATGCCCATCTTGGACATCACCTTGCGCAAGCCCTTGCCGATCGCCTTGACGAAATTCTTCACCGCCTGACTCGACGCGGCGTTGTCGTCGGGCTGCATTGCGAGCACGGTTTCGAGGGCGAGGTAGGGGTGCACGGCTTCCGCGCCGTAGCCGCCGAGCAGGGCGAAATGGTGCACCTCGCGCGCGCTACCGGTCTCGACCACGAGACCACTGCTGGTGCGCAAACCCTTGTTGACCAGATGCTGATGTACCGCCGAGAGCGCCAGCAGCGCGGGGATCGGCACGCGGTCGGCATCGACCAG
>Ga0255039_10000559_pt1 | contig 12209 bp, 5 predicted proteins | sample BC1_12_1_MG_FD_181713 | JGI IMG/M metagenome (GOLD analysis project Ga0255039, IMG submission 181713) | Seawater microbial communities from Strait of Georgia, British Columbia, Canada - BC1_12_1 | ecosystem: Environmental > Aquatic > Marine > Strait | place: Canada: British Columbia | collected... | reverse complement strand
ATCTTTAACCCAAACGTTAGCTTCTCTAAAGTGTTTAAAACTATAAACTACGAAGGTAGTAATGGTTGGAAAGTAGATAGTTTCGCTATGGATACTGGAGATACTACTAATATCGTTTACAGTTATGATGAAGGATCTTATATAGAAGGCGGTGTAACTTATAGAGTAGGTTTTGATAAAAAAGAAAATAAGTACCACGCTAACCTAGTTAATAGCTCTGGTGTAAAAGCTGGAGAAGTTTTATGGGGTAGTGACATGACAGGTGTCAAGGGTTACTTTGCGACAGTAAAAGTATCTACAGACGAAACTACGAATCCGGGTGGATCTAAAGAGCTCTTTGCGGTTTCATCTAACTATGTTGAATCATCTTATTAATGAAAGAAAATTCTTTAAGTATTAACTTATTCAGAGACAAAGTAATGTCTTTAGAGCAGCAGTTATTAAATTCTGAGGACCCTTTAGTGGTAAAAGGTAATTCTGACGCTTTTCCATTAACACACTCTTTCTCTGATGGTGTTTATATTAGAGAAATGTCTATGCTTAAAGGAGGTATAGTTATAGGTAAAATACACAATAGAACTCATACGTGGTTTCTAATGAAAGGTAAATTAAAAATAGCAAATGAAGACGGTGTTGCGATATACTCAGCTCCAACTTACGTAAATGCTAAATCTGGAGCAAAACGAGTGATAATAGCTTTAGAAGACTCTGTCTTCGTTAACGTGCATCCTAACCCAGATAATATAAAAGACACAGACAAGTTAGAAGAAATATTAACTTGCGAAACATATACACATTATAAACAATTAAAAAAATAGCTTATGTCAATGGTAGTAGCTGGGGTAATATCCGGCGCAGGTTCTCTTATAAGCGGTATATTTGGAAACGCATCAGCAAATGCAGCTGCTAGAAGAGCCGCTAGAGAAAAGAAAAGATTAGCTGGAGAAATAAAATCTCTAGAGAACAGCAGGCAAGCTGTAATAAACCCTTATGCGAATGTTGAGTCTTTATCTAGCATGATAACTAATCCTTTTGAGAATTTAGGAGTAGCTACTCAAGCAGCAGAGATGCAGGCAGAGCAAGCAGATATAGCTTTAGCAAACACTTTAGACACTATAGCCGCTACAGGCGCTAGTGCAGGTGGTGCAACTGCTTTAGCTCAAGCTGCTTTACAATCTAAAAAAGGTATTTCAGCAAATATAGAACAGCAAGAAGCTAAAAACGAACAGCTTAAAGCTCAAGGAGAACAGCGGCAACAACAACTTCAAATGTCTGAAGAGGCTAGGGTTCAACGATTGCAAGGTGAAGGAGAAAAGTTTAAATTTCAATCACAAGAAAATAGAGATATAGCTAAGCTTGATAGGTTATCCACTCAAATGTCTGGCGCTGCTGGACAAGAAATACAGTCAAGAGCAGACGCTAGAAGCTCAATAATGAGTGCTTTTGGCGGAGTAGCAAACGCTGCTAGTGGTTACATGCAATATGGAACACCTTCGGTAGCACCTTCAACCACGTCAATGGGTAGTTACGACTTGTCTTCTTTTGGAACAGGAATTAACGTCCCAGCTTACCAACTACCCAAATTTGAATAAACATGAGCTATAGAAATCCAACACAATACATAGATAGATCTTTAGGAAAAGATGTGCAACAACTGCAAAATACTATAACGAGTAGTTTTAGATCTTTTGGAGAGTCATATGCTAAGCGTCAAAAAGAGGCTGCTGCAATCATAAAGAAAGAAACAGCTAGAAGAACAAAATTAATAACTGATCTAGAAGCTAAGAAACTTACTCTTAAAAAAGGTTTCGCAGGTTTAAAAGCAAATAACAGTCCTTATAATTTTTCTAAAACATTTGAAAACGAGTTAGAAATATACGACGAGTACGCTACGTCTTTAATCTATAAGACTATTGACGATCCTAAGGAAATAGCTCGTAGAAAACATAGAATGGCTGAAATAGAAGGCTTACCTGGTTCAATGAAAACAGACTTAGGCGTTATTGGCTCTTACTCAGAAGGTATGGGTGAGAAAATGAACGCTGCTGGTACCTTTGGAGGTTACTATCTTGGTGGTAAAGCACAAGGCTTTGAATATATGGAAGTGTTAGTTGATAACCTGGAAGGTGCTAGAGACGTTTTAACGCAATGGAATGATGATAAAGGTTCTTACGATATAAATTATATAAATACTCCAAAAGGAGGTGAACCTATATCTATAAACTCAAGAGACTTAAGAGCTGGTGAAGTTGGGGCTAAAGAATTAGTTGCTATTATACCAGATCCTACAGAAAATCAAAAAGCAGCGCTAAAAGCTTCTGGATTATACACAAAAATTCGTGGAGAAGACGGAAAGGAAGAGGAGGTATTAAACAAAAGTTATTTGCAGAAAGAAGAGACTATAGATGACCCAAATGGTAAAGGTGGAAAAATTAGACTGCAAAGAGTTGATAAAAACAAGTTTATAAACAACCCTCAGGTTATCCAAGCGGCAAGAGCATATATCGCTGGCCTTGATCCTGATGATAGAGAAGCATTGAATAATGGTATATTCGCACCGAAAAAAGAAATTCTTTTAGAAAAAGATTCACCTGAATTTTACATTCCATCATACGGCGATGACGAAGAGGTTAACAAAGCAAACGACGCTTTAGTTTTAAAGAACTATATACAGTACCAAGCTGACCGTATTCCATCGCAAAAGGTTTTAGGGACGATTAAACCTAAAGAACTAACAGTAGGTCAAATAAATAGACAAGAAGAAACTCAAAATGCTCTTAGAAAGTATAATGATACTAAGAGCTTTTTAGATAAATATAACGATGATTTAAGTTTTGGCAGAACAGGTATGGACTATGAGGCTCAGTTTAGTAAAATATCTACTTTTGCTTCAAATGCTGGTGGTATAAAAACAATTGCAGAGACGAACGATGATGGTAAAATATCAAGAATTTTTATAAAAAGTCTAAATAATCCTAATCAAGAGTTTGTAATAAGAAACGGGGCTAAAAACGAAGAAGTTAGAAAACTAATCTTAAGAGCAGCTTATGGTAGAGATGTCTATGAAAACGAACAAGCTAAAAAGAATAAAGATCAAGGAGGAGGAAAAGGAAATGCCTCTCGTTTTAACACAAATCCAAAAAAATAAAATATGAACGAAGAAGCATTACTATATTCATTTGAATTATTTTCTAAAGACGGTTATAAAGGAAATATAGAAGATTATAAAGAGTTAATAAAAACAAACAAAGAAGCTTTGGATTACTCGTATTCTTTATTCTCCACAGATGGTTATGAAGGCGATGAAGATATGTTTAAAAAATTGATTGGAGTTGAATCAGCAAAGACAGAAGGTGCTGCAAAGAAAGATGTAGTTGTAGCGCCGGAAGTAAAACAAAATATAACATCGACAACAGCAAACACGCAAACAGAAGATACGGATTTACAATCGGTAAATACTTCTTCGGAGTTACTAGAAAATAACTTTGACCCTAAGGAGAAATTAACTGAAAAGCTTTTAGCGAAGAAAGACATTGTACCAACAGTGGATGTTCCTAGGTTTCCAAAACCTAAAGAAACTAAAGCTCCTTTAATAAAGGATTTTTATAAAAAAACACCTCAACAAATAAGTGACGCCTACTCTAACAAGTACTCCAAATGGAATCAAGGTGGCTTTGAGTTTAAAAGCTACAATAACAGCGTAAAAGTTGTTGGTCCTGACGGAGAATCTATTGAAGTTAGAATAGCTAAAAAACAAAAAAAAGAAGATTCTTTTCTTAGTGGTTTTGGTCAATTAAACATGCTTTCTGGGTATACGCGAAGTACCACTGCAGAACAAGAGGTTACAGCTGAAGCTAAGATCAACGATTTTATAGAAGAATATGAAAAACGAGATAAAGAATCTGGAACCAGGTATTATAAAAACCTTGGAAACGCTAAACTATCAATAATTAGTGGCAGAATGAAATCTGTTCAGCGTAATATATACAGATACATATACGACTATGCTAATGAAAATGACATTGCTCTTGATACAACCAGAGAAATAAACTCACTTGCTAGTGATCCTAGCTTTATAAAGTACGTATCAGATATAGAGAAAGACAACTACGAAGCTAATAGAAAATCAGACTATTCTAGACGTAAACCTATGGAAGAAGGTGGTGATCCAGAGGTATCTTATTTTTCAATAAACAAAGCTGTTCAACAAACCATTAATAGCTTAGCTTCTAAAGAGATGGTTAACGCTAAAACCGAATTAGCAAACAAGTACGGTGAGAAAGAAGGTCTTGAAAATGAATTTGCTGTTAGATACGACTTATGGAAGTCTGCTCATATAAACTCTATAGAAGATCCTGAAAAAAGGGACTATGCTAGAGGTAGAGCAGATGTAATGCAAATAGAAAATCAATTAAAAAACGCTAAAACAGGTGAAGACGTTAGTAATCTAACATATAAATTAGAAAAACTTAAAAAAGAGAATAGCGCTTTAGCACAAGACGTTTTTGGAGATGATACAACTTTTCTTTTAGGTTTAGACGGAAAAAGAGTAAACCCTGTAGCTGCTATAAGCCAAGGAGATGAAGAAGGTCCTGACAAAGGAGGTATAGAAGATTTAAGCGAAGATTATGCCTTGATTAAAACTGAAATAGCTAAGAAGATAAAATCAGAACCTGAAACACTAAAGAGTAATTATAATTTACATCTTGCGGAGTTTAATGAGTTTCAAAAAGAAGCAAATAAAATATATAACATATATGAAGGTGACTATTCTATGGTTGACTTTGATGATGCTGGAAGAGAGAATCTTGAAATAAAGATGAATAAGTTTGGTTACAAAAGAAACAAAGATGGGGTCTACAAGAACGTGCCTCTAAACGTTTTAATGGACGTGTCATCTGGTAGAGGTTCTGCTAAGTTCAGAGGTAAGTTAAGACTAGAGGGTGGGCCAAAAAAAGGCTCTTATAAAGAGTTTGATTTCGATAACTGGGTTGCTAATCAAAAAGAAACTAGTCGTAGGTTAACTATGGAGCATGAAGCTTGGAAGAACTTGTACCTATTAAATATAGATCCAGGTTCTATAAAGTTTGATTCTTTTGGAGATGTCGTTGAAACCTTTTTTAGAGGTGTCTTAGATGCTACCCCTGGAGTTGGTAATGAGACGGCTAAAAAAACATTCACCACAGAAAGAGATGTCAAAGACGGTATTCAATCTATAATACAAAATATAAACTCAACCCTTAGCGAAGGAGAAACACCTTTTGAGTTAACGTCAGAGCAAGAAGAAGCTTTTGAGCAACAATTTGGAGAGCAGTTAACGTATGGTACTGGTAGCTTTTTACCTATGATACCTGAGTTATACTTTACTGGTGGTATACTCAAAGGAGCAGGCGCTGTGTTCAATTATGAAAAGTACCTTTTAGGTTTAGAAAAAGTCACTTGGCTGGCTAAGTCTGGTAAAAATTCTAAAACTGCCTTAGACGCAGCTACAATAGCCGCAAGAGCTAAAAGAGCTAAAATGACCGTAAACGCTTATGCTAAGTCTAAGGGTTTTACTAAAGTTACAGGTAATTCATTTAAGCAAGCTCAAGCTTTAGTTTTAAGATCTCTTGAAGAAGAAGGTAAAATGGCATTACTAGATCCTATATTTGGCGTCGATATGCCTACTGGTGCTGGAACTGGTTTTGTAATAGGTGGGAAAATTTTTAATAGATTCGCTAGTAAAGGAAAGTTTTTACTTAAAGATAACTACGGTGCGGTTTTTAATCCTGTTATTCAAAAGAACTTAGTAGGTGGTGTTGGAGGTGCAGTTGCTGCTCAAACAGCGGCTCCTGTAGAAGCGCTTATAGATCACTTTCAAGGAGATAAAAGCTGGAATGAATTCGTAGACGAAAAATATGGAAACATGGAGGAGTGGGCAAAACACGCTCTTATAGAAACTATTCAGTTCGGTCTTATTGGTTTCACCCACATGAATAAAGCAGATTTAACCATGTCTGTTAGAGGTAAAACAAACCTCAGAAACAAAGCTAACAAAAAATTACTCGAAGCCATGAATAATGGCAATAATTCAGAAATTGCTAAATGGAGCGAGTTAAAAGGTCAGTTAGATCAGCAGCTTGATGTTTTAAATGATCAATTGTCTTTTGAAGACAAAACAGTATTAGCGAAAAATACTTCTGACACACTTATTAAAATAAACAAAGATTATAAATCTGAAACAGGTGACGACGCTTTTGATTTTGAAATTAGAACTAGTGATAACAATATTCTAGACGGTAACATAGCTAAAGTTATTTACCCAAAAGGGAAAAAGCCTAAAATTATTGTTAACGTAAACAAAATGACTAAAGGTACTATTCCCCATGAAGTGTACCATTTATTATCTAAACTTGATTTTGAAGCAGACGCAGGTATCCAAAAAGCTTTTCAAAGAAATTTAGCTGAAAAAGTTAAAGGACTAGAGTTTGATTTAGGTAAAGGATCTAAAACTAAAGACTTAAAGAGCGTAGTAGATGAGGTTTATATTTCAAAGTCTGAAAACGAAAGAGCAGAGGAATTCAACGCTAACTTAGTAGATGTGCTATCAAGGCCAGAGAATTACAACCAAATAATATCTAAAAATATATTTTACCAAATACAGCAAGATATATACAGCTATTTTGAAAAAACATTACCAGATTCGATGCGAGGTCTTTTACCAAAATTAAATACACCTGAGTCAGTAATAAAGTTTCTAGCTAGATATGGCAGAAGCATAAACAAAGGTGGCGGTGCTGTAAAAATGAACAAAAGATTTGAAGATATAGTTATAGACAATAAAGAGCTACTTAATTATAAGACTGGTGAAAAGGTTGTTGCTGAAGCTTCAAGTTCTAAAGATCTTACGGTAGAGAAAAAAATAAAAGAATTAGAGGATAAATATGACGAAATTGACGAGCAGTTAGCAAATCAAGAAATTGACGTAGATACAGCTGAGCAAAGAAAAAACGCGATTGATGATCAGATAGCTTCTTTAATAAAAGGAGAGGTTAAAGAACCAGTCCCAACAACGGTAAAACCTATTAAAAAAGTATCTAAAGAGGTTGAGCAGTCTGTTGAAGAATTTGAAAAAGAAGCGTCTGAAGAAGTTTCTATTTCCAATGCTAACAAGAAAACAGCAAAAATAAACGAAGATATCGTTAATGAAATGATAGAGCTTGGCGCTAATAAAGTTTCAGACATAAAAGATCCTATAAAGCGTAAGCAAATAATAGATAGATTAGGTAGAAACAATGTGGGCGCTGTAACTAACTTAGCTAAAAAAGCTGCTGCAGCAGGTAAAAACCTAGGGATAGATGATATTTCAAGAGTTGATTACAGTGAGTTCTTTTCTGGTTTTAGTGAGGAACTATCAGCATTAATAAAATCATACAAGACAGATGTTGACGGAAAGAAAGTACCTTTTGGTGCTTACATGGCGAAAAACTTGCCTTTAAGGTATGGTCAAATTCTTGACAAAGCTCTGCAAGGTAAAGTACAAGGTTCTAAAAGCTTAGACACGGAAGCTGGAGCAGCAGGTGCTGTAAGTGAAGTTTCTGGAGACGCTAACACAAGTTTATACGGTGATAATATTGATTCTGGTAGACCAGCTGGAAAACTTATAGATGTAACAGAGTTTCCAAGGGTAAAAGATAAAGAAGCTGAAATAAGAGACGCTGTAAATATAGATGGTTTAGATATTGAAAATTTAACATATAAGGATGTTCAAAATAGTTTTGCCGGTGATGTGGGTGCTATAATATTAGGTGTGCATAATAAATCTGCAGAAGGCCTAAATAAAAATTTAGCTGAAAGAATAATGGGTACTAGAACCTTGAACTACGGTAAAAAAGGTAACGCAGGTGAAGTGGAGGTGAAAGCTATGCAAAATCTATTTAAAAGCTACAGCGATGTTGTTAAGTTTATAAAAACAATGCCTGAGTATAATATTGCTCCAAGAGAAACCACAGTAGACAAACAAGGTAAGTCTATTGATCTAACTGATGACGCTAAAGGTTATGCTATTGGGGTTTCAAATAAAATACTTAAGCAATTCTATGAACCTTATATTGATCCTAAATCCAAAAGCACTGATGCTGATATAAAAGCACAAGCAATTACTAGTCCTTCAGGTAGAGGTAAAGCCAAAACATCACAGGTAGCTACAGTGTATCGATTAAAACCAGAGTACAGAGGTAACATATCTAAGTCAACGGTTCAAGATTTGCAGCAGAGAATAGGTATAACTCCTGCTGGTGAAGCTTATATACCAATAATTGGTAAAAAAAGAGCTGAGTTTGGTACTGCTTTACAAGGTTTAACTAAAATCTACGCCGCAAACGTAGCTAATACCATAGTTAGAAAGAAAATAGTTGAACAAGGTATAAAACCAGACACGAAAACTATTGACCAAGCTTTAGCGGACATCGGCGGTGGTAAAGCCGCTGGTATGTTTTCAATAGACTTAGCAGGTAGAAAAAAATACGAAGAAGGTATGAAATCTTTTGAGGTTAAGTCTAGAGAAGAACTTAAAAAGATACTAAAAATAAAACTACCTGAAGATATTAAAGAAAATATTGAAAAATTAATTAGCAGGGGCGACGTTCAGCCTAAAGAAGTTTTTCAAGCTATAAGTGATATAGCTACAAAAGATTTAAGTATCACAGCTAAAAGAAGTTTTGGTGTAAAACTTATAAGTGATTTAACAAAAGCTGAAGGAAAAGACTTTGGAGCTATTCTAGCTTCAAACCTTAAAGATGTTAGAAAAATATTTAAGTATGAATACGAGACTATAGGTTTCGAAATGGAAACTGCTGACTTAAAAGAAAAACTAAAAAACGTAAAAAACCAAGTAGATAAAGATCAATTAGTTAAAGACTGGTTGTTGTCAGTTTCTAGATCAGCGAGGTCTAGTAGTGGTGAAAACCTATTGTATGTTTCTACTAATAAGAAAATCGTCGAAAACGTACTACAGGATCTTTTAGGTAAAAATTCTAAGTTTACAGTTGGAGAATCTGTAAGGGACGGAAGAACAGTTACTTTTGTTAAATACGATGGAAAAGGTCTAGAGGGTTTTCTAGATATTACAGAGTTCAAAACAAAAGGTATTAAAGAGTATGCCGAAAGAGTAACAAGAGAAGCTGACAAAGCTAGAGAGCTAGCTTTAAATAAAGTAGATAGACTTAAATATAGACTTAATAAAAAAGAAATAACCAAGAGTCAGTTCGATATCATGTTAGATTCTTATCTAAGTTTAATAAAGTTAGATCAAAGAGGTTTAATTAGAAAAATGTCTAAACCAAATAGTGAAATAAAAGCAGGAAAGTACAAGCCTACTTCACTTTACTTAGAGCACAAAATGTCAGCGGAAGAGATAAGGGATTTGTTATACTCTTATGGACAGGGCGAGGTAAAAACAAGAGAACAAGTTTTAGATATTCTAGAGAAAGAAGCTCTTGTTAATATAATGCCTAAATCTTTAGCGAGTAAGTTACCAAACTTTGTAAGCGAAAAAGCAAAAAACCCAGAATATAAAAACGCTGAAGGCTATAAAACTAAAGAGTATTTAGACGCTGCGCAGAAATATAAAGATGAGATATTTGATGCTGATGGAAATCCAGGCATGTTTAGTAAAGACTTAAGCAAAGAGTTTAACGAAATTATAGAAAACAAAACAGGTATAGCTTCTTTTAAGAAGTACGATAATATTAAAGCTAGCATAATAGGTCAAAATAAAGGTAAATATAAGTTCTTTATACCTTCTTCAGCTGAAGACTTCGTAGGCTTACTGTATGATACTTTAGGTAAAGGCAAAAAAGGTGACGCTCAGATGGCTTGGTATAAAAAAAATCTACTTGATCCATTTGCCATAGGTGTGGATAAAGTTTCAAAAGACAGGGTGTACACTAGTGCGGCTTTTAGAGCTGTCAAGAAAGACTTAGGTATAGTTCCTAGAGATTTAAAAAAGAAAATAAAAGGTGAAGACTTTAATCAAGAACAAGCAATTAGGGTTTATATTTGGAATAAGCAAGGTTATAAAGTTCCTGGCATATCTAAGAATGATGTTACGTTTTTGAGTAATTACACAGAAAACAATGCTAAGCTTAAAGATTTTGCTGATAAGATAATAGCTATAAACAGAGGTCAAGATTACTTAAAACCCTCTGAAGACTGGGCTGTTGGAACAATAACAACTGATATCCAAGGTGCTTTAAATACAAGTAGAAGAGCTGAGTACTTGAAACAGTGGCAAGAAAATGTTGATGTTATATTTTCTAAAGAAAACATGAACAAGTTGGAAGCGGCTTATGGGATTAAGTATAGAAAAGCTATGGAAAGCATTTTAGGTAGAATGAAAAGTGGTAGAAATAGAACTTTTGGAGGTGATCCAAGGGTCGAAAGATTTGTAGACTGGTGGAAATCATCTACAGGTGTAACCATGTTCTTTAATACTAAATCCGCTGCGTTACAGACTTTATCCTCTGTTAACTTTATAGACTTTGGAGCTAATAATATATTTGCAGCTAGTAAGGCTTTTGCTAATCAATTTCAGTATTGGAAAGATTTTAAAATGCTGTTTAACTCTGACTTTCTAGTTAGTAGACGTGATGGCTTAAAAATGAACGTAAACGAGGCAGATATAGCTGATCTAGCAAAAGAAAGAGGTGCTAGAGGTGTTATGAACAGAATATTAAAGCTTGGTTTCACACCAACTCAAATGGCTGATAGCTTTGCTATTGCCGCAGGTGGTGCTACTTATTATAGAAATTACTTTAAAAAGTTTATGAAGGAAGTTGATGCTAATGGTAATAAAGTATATACTGAAAAACAAGCTCATGATAAAGCTATGATGAAGTTTAGAGAGTCTGCTGAGACATCGCAACAATCTAGTAGACCTGATAAAATTAGCCAACAACAGGCCAGTGCTTTAGGTAGTACTGTATTGGCTTATGCTAACACGCCAGCACAATATGCTAGAGAAATAAAAAAAGCCGCTAGAGATCTTAAAAATGGTCGAGGGGACGTAAAGACAAACGTATCAAAGATACTTTACTATGGATTTGCTCAAAACCTTATATTTACAGCATTGCAACAAGCTTTGTTCGCTGTTTCTTTCGAAGATGATGAAGATGCTGCAAAAGCTGAAATAAAAGTAATAAACGGTATGGCAGATTCTATTTTGAGAGGTTTAGGTGTTTACGGAGCCGCCACGTCTGTGCTAAAGAATACTGCTTTAAAACTATATAAAGAAACTAAAAAGAAAAACCCAGACTACAGTTCTAACATTGCTGTAGAGTTAACAAGTATAGTTCCACCTGTTTCTTCTAAACTTAAAAAAATAGCTAGCGCTGGTAGAGTTATGGATTGGAAATCTAAAGAAATAACAGAGAAAGGTTTTAGCTTAGACAGTCCAGCTTTAGAACCTGCTACGAAGTATATATCTGCAGCAACAAACCTACCTTTAGACAGAGTTTATACAAAAGTTAATAACATATTAACAGCTACAGAAGAAAACTTAAAAATGTGGCAGAGAATAGCTTTAATATCTGGATGGAAAGACTGGGAGATAGATGCAAAAAAAGAAGAAGATAAAAAGCCAACTAAAACAAAATCAAACAGAAGATCAAGAAAATTAACAAGAAAATTAAGAACAAGAAGAAGATAAACTTAAAGAACAAATGAAATTAACAAACAATTTTAGTTTAATAGAGTTTGAATGCAAGTGCGGGTGCGTAATGCCAGAGTTTGTAAAAGAAAACATAATAGAGCTTGCTGAGAATCTACAGGTATTAAGAGACGAAGTTGGTAGACTAGATCTTACAAATGCATATAGATGCAAAGCCCACAATGCTGACGTAGGTGGAGCTACTAATTCTCAACACTTAAAAGGTAAAGCTGCTGATATAAAATCTAAAACAAAAAGCCCTAGTGAAATCGCAGAAACAGTTAACGACTTAATGAAAAGTGAAAGATTTAAAATGGGTGGCGTTGGTGAATATAATACATTTACGCATGTAGATATTCGAGGTTTTAAAGCAAGATGGAGTAAAACAACTAAAAAGTAATATATGGAAAGAAAAGGAATTGGGCCTCAAGGCTTAGGAGTACAAGGACACAATGGTTTTTGGATTGGATCACCATTACAACAAAAATGTTGGCCAGGTTACAAGGCTGAAGGTAAGAAAAAA
>Ga0255039_10000558_pt1 | contig 12211 bp, 8 predicted proteins | sample BC1_12_1_MG_FD_181713 | JGI IMG/M metagenome (GOLD analysis project Ga0255039, IMG submission 181713) | Seawater microbial communities from Strait of Georgia, British Columbia, Canada - BC1_12_1 | ecosystem: Environmental > Aquatic > Marine > Strait | place: Canada: British Columbia | collected... | reverse complement strand
GTAAAATACATGGTGGCCTCCGGTTCGAGCGGCGTAAATACCGCCAGGCCGGTAGCACCGTGTTCCATGGCAACAGGTTCGAGGGTCTCGGGGTCAACCAATTCATAGTAGCACTGGTCATCTGCGATCCAGTGCATCCCCTGATATTCCGGGCACTCGCAGGAGACGCCATAGCCCGCGCCGACATCGATGACCTTCGCGCCATAGTCACTCTCCAGACGCTCTCTGATTTCGGGAATACCGGCGCCCGGCTCTGCCCCCAACAGCAATTTTTCGATGCCGAGGCTGGCTATCGGCTCGCCCAGAACCTTTTCACACTGTTCGGCAAGGTACAGCGCGAGCGAAGGTGTACAGGTAATCGCATTGACCTGAAACAGCTTGAGTAGTGTCAGGAAACGTTCGGTGCCGGCCTCTGCCCCGATCGGAATAATGGTCACCCCGGGAATCTTCTTGTAGTAATAGAGTATGGGCGTACCGGCTGCATGCATGCTAAGCCCGAAGCCGATGGCCAGACGGTCGCCAGCGCGCAGGCCCGCGCGCCAGCCCATCCGGCCCATAATTTCTCCCATCGCATCCACCGTCTTATGGAATACGGGATAGGGCGTCGGGATTCCGGTGGTGCCGGAGGTTGTTGTGAGAAGGTGCAGGTTTTTCATGCGTTCCTCACCATAGAGGAAGTCATAGGCCTTGAGCATATCGTTATCAAAGCGTTCAAAAACATCCCGGTAATCGGCCTGGCCACACAGAGGCAGCGATCGCGCCAGGTCATCGAAGCTGTTGATATCCTCGGGTTTGATGCCGGCTTTATCCATCCGTTCTCGATCAAATGGGACATGATCGTGGAAGTAGCGCAATGTCGACTGTAGCTTACCTACCTGAATCTTGAGCATCTCGGAGGTATTCAGTAGAGGCTCAACCTCCTCGTTGAAATACTTTTTCTCTTCGTTCTGGCTATCTGTCACTGCGGGTTCCTGCATTGTCACGCCCTCCTCGCTGAATAAGTATAAGCACTATCTTTTAAAGACATGAAGTGCCATCGCTCCAGTATCAACCCCCAATATACCCCCGCCGTTGTGGGTGAGGCCCACCTTGGGGCTGCCTACCTGCCGCTTTCCCGCGTCGCCCCGCAGTTGCTTGACGATCTCGTATATCTGTCCCAGACCTGTTGCGCCGATTGGGTGTCCCTTGGAGATCAGGCCACCGGACGGGTTGGTCGGCAGTTTGCCGGTCTGGTCGTAATAACCCTCTTCTATCCGCTGCGCAGCCAGCTCGCCCGGGCATAAATTCAAATCGATCAGGTCGATAATTTCGGTCGATGAGGTGGTGTCATGCACCTCCGCCACGTCGATATCCTCCGGCCCAATAGCACCACTTTCGAATAGTTTTTCACCCATACGCCGGGTCAGCGTGTCATCCAGGTCGGTACCGACCTTACCACTACCGACCACAGATGAGGCAACCCAGACAGGGTGGGTGGTAAACCGGGCCGCGAACGCTTTCGAACACAGAATCGCCGCCGCTGCGCCATCCCCGATGGGGGCACACATCATGCGGGTGAAGGGGTAGCTCACATCGCCCGACGCCATGACTTCCTCCAGACTCACCGCGTGCTGGTATTGCGCTTTCGGGTTCAGGGCGCCGTTTCGATGGGCCTTGACCGAAAGTTCAGCGAAATGCTGCTGAGTCAGGCCGTAGTTGTCCATATAGCGCTTAACGAGAAAGGAATATACATCCATCAGGCGACTGCGCTTTTGCTCACCCTCTGGAAAAATCTTCACGCCATTGCCGAGACTTTCCTCCACTTTTCTGAAGTGGACAAGATGATCTTCAACATCCATAGCCGATTCCAGCGCCAGAAAAGGCTTGGACTTATCCTGATCGAACAGTTTTTCAAATCCCACTACCAGGACACAGTCGTGGACCCCCGCGGCGACTGCGGTCCAGGCGAGGTTGAACGCATAGGTGCTGCTGGCACAGGCATTCTCGATGTTATAGATGGGAATGAGGTTGATACCGAGTGGATCGAGCACAACCTGTCCACGAATCATGTGTTGACCGGTCATCACCCCGGCAGCGGCATTCCCCACGTAGGCCGCTTCGAGACAGCCTTTATCCATGCCAGCATCGGCCAGTACATCGTCAACGGCCTCGCGCACCAGGTCCTTGATGCTCTTATCCAGGAACTTACCAAATCGGGTCATCCCTACTCCGACAACTGCGACCTCTCTCATGCCACTTTCGCCCGCTTAGTTGCTTTCTGACTTACGCGCTGTTTCCCCAGCGTCGCTTTCTTCAGTTCATCAAATGACTCCTGCAGACATTCGGCATAAAACGCCGGGTCTGGCAGCATTTGACGACAGGCGGTAAAGGACAGAGTAATCGTACCTTGTTTGTTTTGCACTGCGCTGTAGACAATGTGCATTAGGCCGACATTGGGTACCAGGGGTCCCAACGTGAAAGAGTTGACCAGTTCAGCACCACAAAAATAGAGCTGATGGGGCGCGCCGGGAACATTGGTTACAATGGTATTTTGGATGACACTGGCCTCCGCCAGCCCTGTCGCACTGGCGGCGCGCAGGGCGATAGATAGCACATTGCCAGGCATGACATTGGTCACATCCATCATCATGCGCGCCCCCATAGCCTCCGCGTAGGCCTTGGCAGAATTCGACTCTTCGTGTACCGCCTGCAAACGCTCGTAAGGATCTTCTATTTCAGTGCAAAGTGCCACATTCATCATGCCGACCATATTGCCGCCTGCAGCTCTATCTTCCGGTGAACGCACATCAATGGGACAACCTGTAACCAGTGTTTGCTCGGGCAATTCATCTTTACTTTGCAGATACTTGCGCAAGCCGCCAGCAACAATGGTCAACATGACATCATTGATCGTGACACCCGGCAGCGAACTCTTCATCGCCCGAACTTCTCCGAAATCAAAACGTCGCCCATCTACCACGCGGTGTCGAGAGATCTTGCCCTGGAAGCGAGTTTTCTGCTTGTGCTCCAGGGTGTGGAAATCCTGTTGCTTCTTTCCCCTGCGCAGACGCATAAACGTCGGCCCCGCCTTTTTTACCATGTCGTAAACATCACCGGGTTTCTTCCATGCGTCCACGTAGGCCTTGCCCAACATTCTCGCCGTGGATATCCGCTCCACTACCCAGGGCCCGGCCGGCTCTGTTTCGGCAGTTTCAGGGGTGAGATCGTGGACGATATTATTGAACTGGGCGCCCGTGGCACCGTCCATTGCGCAGTGGTGTACTTTCACCAGCACGGCGAAGCAATTTTTGGGCAAGCCCTCGACATTATTGAGCCCCTCGATAATGTACATTTCCCACAATGGTCTGTCCCTGGACAAGGGTTGGGAGTGAAGTCGCGCTGCCAGGATACAAAGTTGACGCCAATCGCCGGGCTTGGGCAGGGCGATATGCCTGACATGGAACTCCAGATCAAAATCGGGATCTTCCACCCAGTAGGGGCGACTAAGGCCGCCCGGTACAAACGCCAGCTTACGGCGATATATGGGTGAGAGGTGTACCCGGCTTTCCAGCATGGCCAGAATCTGCTTGAACCTGACGGCGCTACCCGGTGCGGTGTCCTGGTCGTAGATATTGACGCCACCTATGTGTTGCGGTAACCCATCGAGTTCGGCGTGTAAGAACATTGCGTCCTGGCCAGATAGTTGTTCCATTGGGTGCTCCTGTTAAGAATTGTTCAGGTAAACCTAGCCATGCTGATCGCAGCCTTAAAACGGGAATCTCAGGATGGGGCAGGTGAGAAAGTCTCGCTTGCCGCCAGTTCCAGGCCTTCAGTTTCGCTGTACGCTCCCCTTGCCCTTGCTGCAGCCAGCGACGCAGCGCTGATACCAGTGGGTGTCTTCAGGCCACCATTGGTAATCATGGCAACAGACAAGTTCTGACTCGGGTCGGCCCAGCCACCAGAGCCACCCATACCAAAATGCCCGAAGGCCTGATCCTGGAAGCCCCCTTTTGTGTAAATGCCGTGGTAGCCCAACCGCCAGCGCAGATCAAAGGGTACAACAGCGTTCTTACCGGGGTGTTTTTGCAGTGTCGAAGCCAGCTCGATCGTATCCTCAGACAGCAGCCGGACGCCATTAAACTCACCTCCCCCGGCCAGCACGGCGTACATTTTTGCCAAGGAGCGCGCGGTAAACAAGCCGTTGCCGGCGGGAATGGCCACCCTCAGGGATTCTGCGGAGCCCAAATTAAAATTTCTCATGCCGCGCGGGGCCAGTGCTTCATAAAAACTGTACAGGTCGGCATCCACGCCCAGGATTCGCAGCAATTTGCCAGCACCCGAGACACTGAACTCCAGATAGTGTCCTAAAAGACTCATGGACAGTTTACGGATTGGTGGCGGGGAAATCAGTTGCGCCGCGCGGTGGAGTTCCTTCCGCGGTGTACCGATATAGAGGCCATCAAGGCCCAGCGGTTTGGCTATTTCGGACTGCACCAGATCGGCAAATTTCTTGCCACTCACCCGTTGAATAATCTCCCCGGCGATAAAACCGTAGGTGAGACCGTGATAGCCGCTGCGTGTGCCCGGTTCATGCGCAGGTGCCGTCTTTTCGATTGCCTCGATCATGTGCTCCCAATCCAGCATACGGTCGGCCCGATCAATCATTTGCCGAATATGGTAGAGGCCAGACTGGTGGCACAACACCTGTCGCACAGTGATATTTTCTTTGCCCGCCTGGGCAAATTCTGGCCAATATGTCGAGACTTTTTCGTCGTAATCGATCAGGCCGCGGTCAGCGAATATGTGTAACAGGGTAGAGCACACACCCTTGGTGGTTGAAAAGCTGGGCGCCATGGTGTCTTTACTCCATGGGTTACCTTCCTCGTCCCGGTAGCCTCCCCATAAATCCACGACGCATTCCCCGCGGTGATACACACACACCGCTGCGCCACCTGTTTTATTTTTTTGGAGCTCCTTGCGCAAAATAGCTCCGATGGTCTGGAAGTCGGGATGACAAAGGCCGTTTAGATCAATGCTTTTATTGCAACTCCAGTTCATAAGTCCCGCCACAGGCATCCTCCAATATTGATTTCATCCTTTGAGTATTATTCTAACAATAATTGAATATTATTCAAGCTTACGTTTCGGCGTCGGAAATGCCAGCTGGATGCACCTAATCCGCAAAAGCAGCGAGTACCTTTACTGTTGCACTGGAATTCTTCACTGGCACCATGAATGTAATACGATCAACAAAATCGCCGACACGCTCCTTTGTTTTGCCTGCTATTTCATCTAACTCACCCACCACAGCAAACTCGTTGAGGATTTCATCCGTAATGAGCTCGCCCATCTCTTCCCATTTACCCTCCTTGGTCATTCGATTTAGCACGGGCTGTAGATCCCCCCACCCATGTGCTTCCAGCACGCCTCTGTAGGCAGGCGTGGAGCCATAGAAAGCAATGCGGTGACGGACATCAGCTTTCTGCTTTTCAAATTCCTCTTCTGTTTCCCCGGTCACGAAAAACATGGGATAGGATATCTCGAAGTCGTCGAGGGATTTCCCGTTGGTTTCGAGCGTTGTATGTAGCGCAGGTATAATCGTTTCTTTCAAATACGTTGCTGTGTTGAAGGAATGGACAATGAGGCCATCCGCCACCTCCGCCGCGCTCTGGATCATTTTTGGACCGACACCGGCCACTACCACTTTGGGTGGACCGTATTCACGGTCCTGCGGCGTGAACATGGGTGTCATCAGGGTATGGCGGTAAATCTCCCCTTCATACTTCAGCGTCTCGCCGTCATACCAACTTGCCCAAATAGCTCGCATGGCCTGAACGAACTCCTTTATTTGCTTCGCAGGCCCGTGCCAGGGCATATTGAACCGGTTCTCAATATGGGGCTTTATTTGCGACCCCAGGCCCAGGGTCATTCGGCCCCTGGACAGACTGTTAAGGTCGTGCCCAATACTGGCCATGTTCATGGGATTGCGAGCAAAAGCCACAGCTATCGCCGTTCGCAACTCCAACTTCTCGGTATTGTCCGCAGACAGCACCAGAGGAAAAAAAGGATCATTGGCCAGCTCGGCGGTCATTAGTCCATCATAGCCCAGGCTTTCAATATCCCTGGCCATACTGCTAATAGTTTTTAAATCTCCACCTATTGCCGCATCTACTTTCATAAAACTCCACCGCCGTACCCTGGTAGCTCCTGAGTACCTAGTTGAATGTGGGCCTTAACAAATTACAGCGCCCGCGGAAATCTACCGAACTTCATTTTTGTGATGTTTGGGCTAACTCTAACATATATTGAATAATATTCAAGTTATTGCTGCTGCTTTGGCAATTCATCGATGAGTGTTATGCAAGCTATAGCTCGGGGGTATCCAGAAATTCGACGAAGGTATTCTCGTCCATCGCCGGATTTAATGTCGTGCCCGCGAACTGGGGATAGAACTACTCTTTTGTCTCTTCTTCACACCGCTACACGATCAAAATTCGCAATCCCATAAGAACCAGAGCCCCTCTCGGAGAAGAGAGGGCGTCGGGCCTGATTACTGGCGTTCGTCTCGTACTAATCCCTCCAGCGATAGGTGAGATCACCCACGAACTCACCCGGCCGTCCACGGACCGGTTTGCCACAAACACAACTTGAATTTAATTAAATTTTCTGCCATATTCCTTTCGCTTGTCTAGCTTTGCGAAAAAAGCATTTGGCCACTGTATCGTCACGTTTTGCGCTTAATTAAAGATTCGGCTAATGCTAAAGAAAATGGGTGAAAATGTGCATACCGACAATCAATTGCATTTAGGTGCCTCAATAGAAACTGAGATCATAGAATGAAGTAGTGCTGATTTAGTCTATCAATTTAAATGACTTTGAGGATTTATTGCCATGTCTCTAATCGATTTAACCCCCGATGAGTTACTCTCCACAACAAGAGCTGTTCGTAAGCGATTAGATTTTGACAAGTCTGTTGATATGGGCTTGATCAAAGAGTGTTTAGGCTTGGCCTTGCAGGCACCCAGCGGTTCCAATGCCCAGGGGTGGCACTTTGTAGTGGTCAGCGATGAAGCGAAAAAGCGACAGATTGCCCACTGGTATCAGAAAGCTTTTGAAGTTTATCGAAATAGCCCTGCTGCGCCGGATAAGCAGCACACCGAATCACCGAAAATGCAACAAACCCAGGAGCGGGTATTGGACTCGGCGGCCTATCTGGCGCAGCATATACAGGACGTTCCCGTGTTGTTGTTTGCCTGCGTACCCGGACGATTAGACAACGCCGAAGTGGCCACCAATGTGACGTTTCAGGCCAGTACCTATGGTTCAATCATCCCCGCAGTATGGAGTTTTATGCTGGCGGGGCGAGCGCGTGGCCTCGGTAGCTGCTTGACCACAATGCATTTAATACACGAGCGCGAAATTGCCGAGATTTTGAATATTCCCTACGAAGAAGTGACCCAAGTTGCCATGATTCCTGTTGCCCATACCAAGGGGACAAACTTTCAACCTGCCCCGCGTAAACCACTAGATACTGTCCTCCACGTAGATACCTGGTAGTGCAGTACGCAACCCTGTCAACGCCTTCGGGAGAAGCCCATGCCAATGCCCTTTGTACCGGTTGAACGTACCAAACGTCTGCTGTTCAAGCGCGTTCTCTACCCAATATTGTCCCTGATTGATGTCTTCACCATCATCCTTGGCAAAGCGCAACCCCGGGTGCCATTCATGGTCAAGGGAGACCCTCCAACCACCTATTACAATTTTAAGATCAAGCCGGATCAGCTAGAAGCATTTAGAGCCTATATCAACCTCCCCGAACATCTGCCGCTTACGCCATTAAAGTGTATCGCGGATGAATCCGAAGACTATTTACTAACGCTGAACGTCTATCATGTATCAGGTATCGCCACAGGCGTTAGGGCTGAGTGGTCCACATATGTCACTGATCATCTGGGTATACGGCGCTATATGGTCCTGGAAGCCCGGTCGAGTAAAACATCTTTCGATGCTGCCAGTTTTGTTACCAAAGCAACTCTGGTGGAACACGACAAGCACGATAATACACTGACCAGCATCGTCGAATCAGAGCAAGAGAAATTGTTCAGGATCGACTGTGATTTATCGTCCCTCGAGCAGGGTCCCTATCTTACTATTGCCGGGGAATGGATAGAGGCCAACGATTATATTTATTGGCGCAATGGCATCTGTGACCGGACATTTTATGAGGCCGGAATGGCGAACTCCCGGGTAAAAAATGTGCCTAATGATTCCATAACAATCGATGATCAAACGCACTGGGCACCCTTCATCGAAACCAAACCAAAACATACTCTGGTTTTTGAAGAACCGATGGAGTTCATACTCGTACCCTGGCGGAATCTGGACGAGATGAAATCCTGATCACATTGCCACGGGTATCACTGATCGCTTTCAGGCGAAGGGGCGGCCTCCGCCAACTACAGGGGTAGGACTTGTGAAAATATTGTGTAATGCGGCAGTCGGATCTGCCTTGATCATGGCTGCCCTGGGCATGACAGGATGCACCCGGGAAGCACATGACCCGGCCTCCACAGCAACTTCGACCGATGCAGGGGTAACGGTGGCCGACCTGATCATCGCCGGCGGCCCAATCGTTACCATGGACGCTGTACGGGGGAAGCCGGAGGCCGTCGCGATCAGGGACGGAAAAATTCTCGCCGTGGGCTCAAAAAATGACATTGAGGCCCTGCGCGGAAAGAAGACAGAGCAGGTCGATCTCGAGGGCCGCACCCTGCTACCGGGTTTTATCGACGGCCACAGCCATTTCTCCATGGCGGTCAAATCCGCCACCTGGGCCAACGTATCCGGTGCGCCCGTGGGAAATGTAGCGAGTATTGCCGACATTCTTGTGGAGCTTAAGGCGCAGGCGAAACGCAACCGGGCGGTCCCGGGTGACTGGATCATCGGCTACGGTTACGATCAAGACACACTGTCAGAGGGGCGTCACGCCACCCGCGATGACCTGGATGCCGCCTTTCCCGATAATCCGGTGATCATGATTCACGTGTCCTTCCATGGTGCCGTGCTCAACAGCAAGGCCTTCGAAACCATCCAATACGATGAGTCCACACCGACCCCTGAAGGGGGAGTGATCGTGCGTCGCGACGGCGGGAATGAACCCCTGGGACTGATCATGGAGACCGCCTGGTTCTCGGTCATGCATGCCATTCCCAACCCCGATGGTGATGCGCGCTTTGAAAACGTCAAGCTCGCCCAGGCCCGCTACGCGTCCAATGGCATCACCACGGCTCAGGAGGGCCTCGCCAGCATGGAGGACTTCTCGCTGTATAAGGAGGCGGCGGAGCGAGGCGATTTGTACCTGGACCTGGTGGCCCTGGGCTCCCCCCAGGAACTGCCGCAGTTCGTGGCCGAGAGCGCAAAGTTCGCAGACTACAACGGCCACCTGAAGCTTGGGGGAATCAAAATCGTCGGTGACGGATCTCCACAGGGCAAGACGGCCTTTTTCACCGAGCCCTACCTGACCGGAGGTCCCGGTGGTGAGCAGGACTGGCGCGGCGAGCCCATCGCAGGGCAGACGGATATGGATCAGTTGCTTGAAGCCGTCTATGGCGCCGGCTTGCGCGCCTTTGTCCATGCCAATGCCGATGCAGAGGTGGATGTGCTGCTGAATGCCCACAAGAAACACGCTGACCTGGCGGGGGAGAATGCGCGCACTGTGATCATACACTCGCAGTTCATGCGGCGTGAGCAACTGGAAGACTACGCACGCTATGGCATGGTGCCCTCATTTTTCAGCAATCACGCCTTTTACTGGGGCGATGTCCACGTCGAGAACCTCGGAACCGAAAGAGCGTACTTCCTGAGCCCCATGAAAACCGCCAGTGACCTGGGTATCCACTTCACCAATCACAGTGACTATATCGTGACACCGCTGGACCCACTGTTTACCGTCTGGTCAGCGGTGAACCGCGTATCTCGCTCGGGCCAGGTGATCGGTGAAAGTGAGCGCATCACGCCGGAGCAGGCCCTCAGGGCTATTACCCTGGACGGCGCCTGGCAGTATCTCGAGGAAGACAGCAAGGGTTCCATATCGGAGGGAAAATTGGCAGACCTGGTGATTCTGGATGCCAACCCGCTGACTGTCGATCCTATGGCTATCAAGGATATCTCGGTGTTGGCCACCTACAAGGCGGGGAAACTGGTTTATTCCGCGGGCAAATACAAGAAACCACAGCAGGAATAGTGCTGCTAGAAATAACCAATCGCAGAGGATTAGCATGAGCAGATTCGACGGACATTGCATTGTAGTTACAGGTGGAGCCAGCGGCATCGGTGAAGCAACTGTACGAGGTATCGTTAAAGAAGGTGGCAAGGTTGTAATCGCTGACCTTCAAGAAGAAAGCGGTGACGCTCTCGCGGAAGAATTGGGTGCCAATGCTGTTTTCCAAAAAACCGATGTTACTCAAGAAGCAGATTTTATTGCGTTAATTGAACGCGCTGAGAGCGAATTTGGACCATTAACCGGACTGGTTAATAGCGCGGGTATCATCGGTGCTATCGGCTCAATCACAGAAACCTCTATCGAAGCCTTTGATCGAACCATGTCAATACTGGCCCGCTCAGTATTCCTCGGTGTTAAACATGCTACAAAAGCCATGAAGGACCGGAAGCAAGGCGCGATCGTATCCCTCGCCAGCACAGCCGGCGTCATGGGCGGCCTTGGTCCGCATACCTACTCAATGGCCAAACACGGCGTTGTCGGCCTGACCAAATCCGCTGCCAGTGAACTTAGCGGCTATGGCATTCGCATCAATGCAGTGGCTCCCGGTGGCACTGTCACCCCAATGACTGCAGCATTAACCGGTGGCGATACCCAATTGATTACCGATAGTATTGCATCCACCTCACCACTCGGTATTCCTTGTATGGCAGATGATATTGCCGACGGAATTATGTTTTTACTGAGCGATCATGCTAAACAAATTACCGGACATACTTTAGTCATAGATGCAGGTGTAACTACCAGCATGCTCTACACCACGTTTCATAGTGATGATTCCGAAACTCTACTGCATGCAGGACAGCGATCTAAAGCAGATTAAACTGACAGTAAATAATCGATTATGCAGTTAGATAAAATCCACCCGCAATTACAACGCTACTATAAGCGTATTCCGCCTATTCCCTTTCATAAGCGTCTGCATGGCGAGTTGGTAATTCATCAATAATATCAGAAGGCCAGTTATTGCTGCATGGTCATTCTAGCTATGCAGTTCAATGTTTCTGCTTGATATACTTTCCCCCGTTCATTGAGGAAATCCAGCACGTGCAGCGACGTGGGTACAAACGCAAAGCCGACATCCAGCCGCGGATGCCACTGAAAAATGGACCCGCCAAGACCCATCCATCCGTAGAACCCTTCTCTTCCCTCATTGAAGGCACGCTCGGCTTGAGTGCTGTCCGTGTTACAGGCTGTGAAACTGTCCACGCCGCCCTGAGTAAAACGGGTGGTCAGAAATGCACCCATATCTGCCTTCACCGGATTCTCGTGCACCGCCTCCCAGGCTTGTTCGCTCAAATATTCGGTGCCTTCCCACTGACCACCAGCCGACATCATGGCCGCTATCTTCGCCAGACCCCTGGCGGAACAGTTTGCATTGGCCGAAGGAGTTTCGCCCCTGGCGAAGCCCGGTTCGTTGAAGAATCCCATACTGCTCATACCCGTGAAAGGTGGTGGGACACCAGCCCTCCTTCCCTTGATCACGGCTGGAATAACCCTGATGAGTCTGCCAAGGATCTGGAATATGTTGTGTACGATGCGCCTGCCAAGGAATCTGGGTTTCAGGCTCTGGAAAAGTTGATAGCCGAAGCCTAACGCACGGACTTTTGAGACTCGCTCCAATTCGTGCTCTCTGACGCCAATCACGGCATCGGCGTTCATTGGCCGACTGATCTCCTCGCGGAGAAATTCGCCAATGGTGCGGCCTGTGGGATCTACCCTACGAAACACTTCGTTGACGATCCAACCCCGGGTGAGGGCGTGATACTCGCGTTTGCCGCCGGCGCTTGCGCCAGAGCTTGGCGCGTGCCCTTCAATAATGCGGCCCACGGTATTTTGCTTGATATTTTCCGTGAACAGATCCTCCACATCGAGGGACGTATCAAAATTGGCAAGTCCCGCTTCGTGCCGCATGAGGTCGGCTATGGTCACCCCGTCTTTGCCATTCGCGCC
>Ga0255039_10000557_pt1 | contig 12220 bp, 4 predicted proteins | sample BC1_12_1_MG_FD_181713 | JGI IMG/M metagenome (GOLD analysis project Ga0255039, IMG submission 181713) | Seawater microbial communities from Strait of Georgia, British Columbia, Canada - BC1_12_1 | ecosystem: Environmental > Aquatic > Marine > Strait | place: Canada: British Columbia | collected... | reverse complement strand
ACAGTTACAAGTAAATTTGATTGCTCGGGTTATAATATATGTTCAGGACCAGCGCCTACGCCTACACCGACTCCTACACCTACACCTACACCTACTCCCGGTCCAACACCTACGCCTACGCCTACGCCCATACCAACCACACCGGATTATTGTTTGAGTGGTACAAATGCAGTAACATTTCAAACGATAGGAAGTGTAAACTCTTATGTGTTTGGTGGCAACTATGGTTTATACGGAACAGGAACTGGTATTTTTGTATTGACAGGAGTTCCTTCAACACATCCTATTGCCATACACAACTTTGGTAAAACAGGTCAGATAAGCTATACAGGAACTACGAGCGCAGGATTGAAAACGGGGCTCGATGGAAATACCTATGAGTATTTTTATGGAGATGTAACTATAACTGTAACGGGAAATTATGGTACTACTAGCTACGAGTGTTACTACCACGGATATATGGGTGGTCAAAACAACTTACAGTTTGACAATACAACTTGTCCAAACTTACAGCCTCCAGTAATACCTCCGCAGGGAGACCCAGATAAACAATACACTTTAAGTTATAGTGATAGTGTGAAAGGTTGGCCTTCATTCTATTCCTACTTTTCCGACTGGATGATAGGTATGAACAACTATTTTTATTCGTTAAAGGCTGGTAATTTATACAGACATAATACTAATTCATTACGCAATAACTACTATAACGTACAGTATAACTCTACTCTTACGAGCGTATTTAATGAAATGCCTTTAGAGAATAAATTATTTAAAACCATTAACTTAGAATCGGATGCTACCTGGAGCATAACATTAGACAGTGATATACAGACTGGAGCTAGTATAGATAGCACTTACTTTGAGAAAAAAGAAGGAGCGTGGTTTGCTTTTATAAGAAACAATGGTACGCAACCAGCTGGTTCAGATGAATATGTTATGCGCTCGGCAAGTGGTATAGGAAGAAGTTCTTCTGTAGCTACTGGCGGGACTAGCACAACTATAAACTTTTCTACTAATCCACTCATAGAGATAGGAAGTGGTTTAAGTGTTGGCGACATTATATATTACGCTCCACCTCCGTACAGCGCTATAGAAATGGTTGGTAAGGTTACCTCAATAAATATAGATTTACAGAACGAAATCAACCATATAGTTATAGACAACAGTATCAGCGGAGCTGTTGCATTGCCTATACAAGATGGGTTTATAATGTATATTAAAAACCAAGAAGCAGAATCTAATGGAGTGCTAGGTCATTACTGTGAGTTCACAATAACAAACACAGACAGCACGCCTACTGAATTATTTGCAGTAGAGTCAGAAGTAATGAAAAGCTATCCGTAAAATTAGTATCTTTGTAGTTAAATGAGTGTAGAAGCTTTACCGGTTGAGATTATAAGCAACATCACCACCTATAGAGGTATGATGTGGGAAAAGATTGCAGAGTTTTCTAAACAATTAGAGCAGTTGCAAGGTGTTGTCACACACAAATCTGGAGATGTTCAGTCCAAAGAGATGCAAGAGCTTTTCCCTTTGAAACAACACATTGAAGGAGGCTTATACACTCGTGAAGTTTTTATGCCTAAAGGTTCGTTTGTAGTAAGTATGATTCATAAACAAAACCATCCGTCTTTTTTACTTCGAGGTAAGGTTTCTTACTTGGGGGATGATGGAGAGGTTAATACCATAGAGGCTCCTAAAACAATATTTACAAAGGCGGGAGCGCAAAGAGTTCTCTATATACATGAAGATACAGATTGGTCTTGTGTATATAAAACTAAAGCAAAAAATTTTGAACAAGCAGAGGCTGATGTTTATACTAATGACTATAAAGATTTGCCAAAAAAAACTATTAATAAAATAAAAAAATTATGGCAGGAGTAGGTATAGGTTTTACTATAGCGGCTTTAGGGCTTTCAGCAGCAGGGACAGTAATGTCTTTTGCTCAAGCCAGTAAACAAGGAAAACTTAGAAGAAAAGCTGAAGACGAAGCGGCAAAGTCAATGGAAGCTGCTGAAAAAATAATGGAAACGAATTACTTAAAAGGACTTTCTCTTCCTAAAGAAGCGTATGAGCGAGAACGAGAAGCGCTACTGAGCTCAGGAGAACAAGCCTTACGGGCAGGTGCTGAAGGCGAGGGGAGAGGAGCTGCGGCTACCGCTGGTAGAGTTCAAATGGCACAACAAGCGGGACAAAGAAATATTGCAACAGCTCAAGCGGATAGGCTTTTAGAATTAGAGATGATGGGAGCAAAAGAAGATTCTAGGCTTCAAACTGGTTTAGCTAACTTAGAAATGATGGGTGTGGCTGGAGCACAGCAAGCAGCAAGAGACGCACAAATGTCTCAAATGCAAGCTGTACAGCAAGGGTTTCAAGGATTAAAAAATATAGGAAAAACAGCTTTAGATTATAAGAACGAATTGCTTCCTTTGTTTCAAAGAAAAGGGCCAGACTTTTCTAGCGTAGGAGGGAATATGGTAAGTCAAAATGCTATGGCAGCAAACCCAACTTTATATGGTCAGTATCAAGGACAAAATGTGTTTTTGCCAGACACTTTTAAAGTTACCAACCCCATGTTTGATGTAAGCAGTCCAATACTTGAAACTACTGCATTTACAGCACCTAATCTAGCATCGCTTAATTCAAGAAACTAATATTATGGCAAAGACATATGTAGGCTATGTAAAAAGAGAAGTTGCTAATGAGATAGATTGGTCTTCTATTGGTAGCGGCATAAGTGATATGCTTCTTGATGAAAGAAAAGCAAGAGAAGATAAGAAAAAAGAAATAGACGATGCCTCAAGGGAGTTCTCTAAAGTTCTTACTGAAGCAGAGGGAAGTGGGCACACTGGTATTAATCAATTCTTTTTAGATGGTGCTAACAGTATTCAAGAGGTTAGACTAATGCAAGACAGGCTATTGAGAAGTGGTCAGTTAAGATTAAAAGATTATAATGTACAGAGGCAAAACGCTATAGACGGAACTAATGAAATGTTAGCTCTGGTTAAAGGATACGATACCAAGTACAAAGAAAAAATGGAGCGCCTGCAATCAGGAGTTAGTGCTGCTCAAGAACAGTATTTAATGGAGCAGATTGAAGGGTTCTCTAACTTTCAAAACCACAGTTTATATGTAAACCCTACCAATGGACAGTTCAGTGTTGGGAAAACAGTTCCCGGAAAAGGAGGTATTAACGAACTTAGTAAAGACCCTAATGACTTCTCTACCATGCAAGCCTTAAAAAACAGGCTAAACATTAAGATAGATAAGTACGACTGGAATAAAAATGTACAGCAAGGTGTAGATAATTTAGCCAAAATAGTGTTAGCTCAAAATGTGGGTGGAGTAAAGACTAGAGAAGACGCTAGGCAAAGCACTGAATACAAAGATGCTAAAGCTAATTGGATAGATTCAATGATGACCAATTCTACGAACGTAGGTAGTATGCTTACGGATTGGATTGGTGGGTATTCATTTACTCAGAACAGAGGTGAAGCAGCTACTGATAATTCCAAAATACTTTTAGTGCCTGACCCTAGGCAACCAAGCTCTGGCAATTTAGTTCCTGAGTTAGGCTCTCTTCAAGAAAAAGAAGTAAGAGAAAGGCTAGAGAAAGAGTTTGAAAGCAGAGTAGATAAGGTTGAAACTGCATTGCCTCCTAGTGAATCAGATAAGTCTAGGGGTGCTACTGGCAAAACATATGGTCGAATAGTCACCTCTCTTGCTACTATGCAGGCTGGAAAAACTGAAGAAGAAAGAGTATTAGCTGCGTCTGATATAGCTGGAAGAGACGACACCATTATTAAAATTGTTGAAACTCCAGATGAAATTTTAGTCACACGACAGGCTTCAACAAAAGGAGCGCAGCCAGTTACCACTCCATATCCAAGAGGAGAAGCAACACTTGGTTTTGTAAAAGGAGCGGCATCTGGATTAACAGGCGTGGAAGATTTAAACACTGCTCTTAAAAACTCTAGTCTTACAGAAGGAATGGTAGCAGCTCCTATAACAAATACGACCGTATTGTTTGAAAGAACAACACCACCTAAACCGCCTAGTGGTCTTGTAAAATTTGATGCGCAGTTAGCTACTGATTTTAGTCCCACTACTTTATCTAAAGTAAAATATAATGATGATGACCTCGCCGCAGCTTTAAGCGTAGAAGCAACTAACTATGGCGTTACTGTAAGTGATAAAGGAATTGAAAAGCTTACTTTTTCAATAGGCTCAGGTAATAATTATAAAGAACAAGAAGTAGACCTTATGGATATTAAAGGTAGTGATGAAGAGAAAAAGTCACAAATACTAAAAATATTAAAAGGTTTTATTAGGTCAAACAAAGACGCGTCAGAAAGATTTTTAGCATTAGAATCAGATAAACCAAACGCTTATTAATGAACGAAGAAATATTAAATAAGTTATATAATAACGCAACACAACACTTTAGTATGCCAGACTTTGAAACATTCAAAGTTGATATGCAAGATAAAGATAAAGCGTTGAAGTTTAGAGAAAGCATGGCTCTACATTATACAATACCAGAGCCAGATATATTTCTAAATGACATAGGGTTTTCGTCTGATGTAAAAAAAAAAGACACTACAGAAGATACGGTATCACCATCGGAAGATGGTTTATTGGTGCAACCTACACTTACACCCCAGCCTGAGCCAGCTCCGCAAGAGGTTAGTGTCGTTGACGACACTACCGTTATTTCAGGTAGAGAAGAAAGAGGCGACACTCTCAATGTTGTAGAGCCTACTCCTGAAGGTGGTATCAAGCCAGAGCTTATAGCTAAAACAGAAGAGTATGTAGTGCCAGAGCTTAACTATAAGTATGGTGACCAGGGCTTTGTGTTTGAAGAGGCAGATGCTTTTGGAGATGAGATGGTTGTTCGAGCGGCTAACGGTAACACGATTAATGTAGAGCTTGATGTGTTTCTAGGAGACAAAGCAGCAGAAGCTAAAAAACTAAACGATTTTATAGAGGCTAACAAAGTTGAGTCACAGAGACTCAAGTCTATGGAGCAGGGCTATGAGGCTGATAAAATAAAATTTGATAGCCAAAAACAAATAGACTCTACTATATCTGAGCTTAACACTAGAGCTGATGAGTTCAATAAAAAAATTCAAACTTACTTAAAAAGCAAATCTGCTCTTGATGAAGAGCGGGATGCGATTGATTCTATGAGCGTAGAGCAAAAAGCAGCTCAATCGGACTACATAAAACAATACAACGAGAGATATAAGCAGTTAAATAAAGAACTACAAGGCTTAGCAAAAGAAGAAGAAGGATTTAAAAATAGAGAGGTAAGACTTAACCAGGCTATTGGAGAGTATAGTGAAATGAAAGCTGAGCAAGGAAGTTGGTCTGGTGGTATCTGGAATGCAATTAACAAAGGAACTTCTCGAATTGCTAGTGGTATGACTGCTTATACAATAGAAGCGGCAGTTCTTTCAGATGAATTCGCTGCCATGAAGCCTGATAGCTATAGACAAGAATTTGCTAGAATAGCTCGAGAGAAAGGCTTAGAAGTTCCTGAGAACATAAATGAAATGAGCAAGGAAGAATTAAGAAACTACTATTCTGATATTGCTAAAGTTGAAGATGTAAAACTTTTTCCAGGAACCGCTCTTATGGTTGGACAAACTGGACAAACCATAAAAAAAGATGTTACTTTTGGAGAGCTTATAGAGGAAAAAATATATGATGACCGTATAAAAGAGCAAAAAGAATTACTGCTCCCTGATATTAGAAAAGGCTTGACGGAACTTATAGGTGATAAAGATACCACAGAACAGTGGGCATTAGCTAAACAAGAAGGGTTTTGGGGTGGTGCTATATTGGGTCTAGCAGAATCAATACCAGCTATGGTAGCTGGGTTTGGAGGTAACTGGGCAAAAGCTACCTCAGACATGATGATGCTTACTTCTGATTTCTTAGACGAAGAGATGTCAGGTCCTGAGTTTGATGATGTAACTGAAAAAGAAAAGCTTGCTTTTAAGCTTCCAGTGGCTATTGTTTCTGCTGTATTAGAAACATATGGTGTCAGAAACGTAGTTCAAAACAGCGGACTTAGAAACTCAATACTTCTTAGGATATTAAGAAAACCCAAAAAAGATTTAAGTGGTGTTCCCTTTCAACAAGTAGTAAAAAATGAGGTGGATAGTATGTTAGGCAAAGGACTGCTTAGTATTACTGGAGCAGGTTTAGTAGAGTTTGAAACAGGAGCTGCTCAACAAGCTGTAGAGATAACCGCTAAAGAAGTATTTAACGGCATAAAAGAAAAAGAATTATTTCAGACTCCTGAAAGTTTTTCTCAAGGACTAGCAGAGGTGTTACGTTCTGGTGCGCAAGAGGCAGTAGGTGGTTTTATAATGGGTGTGCCTGGAGCTTTAAGTTCCGCTATCCAACAAAAAGACTTTACTACAATAGACAATAGTCTTTATGAAATGTTTAAAACCATTAGAAATGACCAGGGGTATCGTAAAGGTTTTGTCCAGGACATAAAAAATAAAATCAATAGTGGTGAACTTACAAAAGAAGAAGGGGAAAAGCAAATAGCAGACTATGAAGAGGCTACTGCTCTTTCAAACCAAATACCTGTTAATACGCCCGTAGAGCAGGAAAAGGTTTTGATGGGATTACTTCTTCGTAAAAAAGAACTTACAGAGGAAGTGGAGGGTAAAGACCCTGTTCTCGTAGAAAAACAGAAGCAAGAGATAGATGAGATAAACAATCAAATCAGAGCTATACTTGAGACCACAACTAAGGAGACAATAAAAGAAGAGGGAGAAGTTGAAGAGAAGCCTAGTTCTTTAAAAACTAAAGTTGAAAAAGAACAGGCTGTAGATATTGAGTCGTTCTTTGGTGATGAGGTTGAAGAAACTACAGAGACAGTAACTGATAACCTTTCAATCAACAGAAGTAAAAAGACAAAAACAAAAACAGCTAAAGTACTAGATACAGAAAGTGCATTGATTAAGATAGCGCAGCGTGGAGCTAAGGCTGTATCCAAAATACTGCCCAAAACTCGAATCATTCTTCATGAAACAACAGAAGAGTTTGAGAAGTTTGCTGCTCCAGGAAGAGGTGAGTATGACCCAAACGCTGATGTTATTCATGTAAATCTTGAGAATGCTTTAGTTACTACTGTGCCTCATGAAATATTTCACGCAGTATTTTTAAATAAAGTAAAGACAGACCCAGCTGCTGCTCAATTAGCTGAGACAATGATGAAGTCTGTGAGAAAAGCGTTACCAGCTACGAGCGAATTAGCTAAGCGTATAGACACTTTTGCAGAGTCATATACAGATGTTGCAGAGCTACAGAATGAAGAGCGTTTAGCGGAGCTTATAGGTATTCTATCATCAGAATACAAAACTCTAAGTAAGCCTAACAAAAATAAAGTAGTTAAGTTTATAGAGAACTTAGCTAGACAGATAGGTGTTGATTTAAAAATATCAGAGTTTACTAAAACAGATGAGGATGTTATAGACCTCCTTAATACTCTAGCAGGGAAAGTTGCTACTGGTGAAGAGCTAGTTGAGGCAGATGTGCAAACTTTAGAAGAGTTAGATACGGAACAAGAGCAGGGTAGTGGAGGACAGGTGGGGACTTTTAATATTAGTCCAGGTGCAAGACAACAAAGAAAAGCACCTGGCATTGAAACAGACACTAGGGGGTATGCCTCTTTAATAAAAGAAGTAGATTTAAAAGATTTTCAAGGACAGAGCTTTGTAACTAATATGTATGACTTTACAAGTGCAGGTCCAACAGAGATAGCTCCAGGGATTATTTTACAATTAGATGGAGGTAAAAGTTACGTTCCAATGATGATGGAGCGACAAGGATTAAAACTGGGAGACAAATCAAATCTTGCTGCATTTAATTCTAAAGAGAATGCAGAATCTTTTGCAAGAAATGCGCAAGGGTCAGGCTCTAGTTTGTTTGCGCCTCATGTAGGAACTAAAGAAGGGTCTTGGCAATTTCAACAAAATCTATTAGAGCAATTAACAGACGCAGCTTTAAATAACAACATTCTTACAAATAAAGAATTAATAAATACTTTTAACGAAGGTTTAAAAAGTAAAGACGGCATAAAAGCTTTTAATATTTTTAAGAAAAAATTAGGTAAGGATATAAAAAATCTAAATTCTTTTATTGATAATCCTACAAGCTTAATCGAGCTTCTTGATATCAACAATAATTACTCTCCTGATTTAAGAAAGATATTGAATGATAAATTGTCCGCTAATAAAAAATATCAAGAGCGTATAGGTGTAAAAAATAAACTAGATTTTGTAAGTAAATTTGAAGACCCTTTGAATAAAGGTAGTCAAGGAGGTGATTTAGTTGGTCTAATAGAGTTTGATAACAATACGTTTGAAATATTTAAACCTAAAAAAGGAGATGTAGACTATCATCCATCCTTTGCTTATACCATAAAAGCAAATATAAATGGTATTTACCAGCCTACTGACTTTTATCAATCAAATGATGCTACAGAAAGCTATGCTAAATACAACAAAAAAGGAAAGACCGTATCTGAAAAAGCAAAGGTAGGAGAGGAAAAATTTAGAACATCCAACGTAAGTAGCAGTGCAGGAGCTATTCCTAAAGTAGGAACGGTTACTCCTGAAAGATTAAAAAGACAGCAAAGAGCTACTGAAGAATATATATCTGAAGGAAGAGAGGCTGGATTTAAAGATACAGTTATTATAGACTACCTAAGCAGAGTAAGAAAAGTTCCTATGAAGGAAATAAAATCTGCAATGGAGATTGTATCTGAAGGTCTAGGAGCATTACCAGCAAGTTTTAAAAACATTCAGGGTGGAGCTAAGAGTGGTTTAAAACTATTTAAGAAAATAGATAAGCTCGTACAAAAAGAAAAGAAAAAGAAAAAGCCACTAGCAGATTCTCAGATACTAGAGAAAGCTATTGAGTATATGCAACGACAGCCTGAATATAAAAACGAGGCTGACACCTATAAGGTTTCTGGTGAAACACGAGCGAGAAAAGGATTGTCTACTCAGCAGATGTTGATGGAGATTGACCTGCAGAAAACTTTAGGAATGAGACCAACGCAAGATATGTCTCGTAAGTTGGGTATAGCTAGAGCTGCTGTCAAGCAAAGAATAAAAGGTATCCGCGATGTACAAAAGGTTAAGACGGAGCTAAAGAACTTTATGCGTAAGGCATTACCCGCTCGTATACTTTTAAGTAGAGACGCTCAAAAAATGTTTAGATACATAGAGCGTGTTACTCCAGACTTCATGCAGTCAACACAATCACAAGGAGCAAAAATTGATAATGTATTTAAAGAGATTACAGACTTTGTAGCTGAAGAAAATAATAAAATTCTTAACAAGCAAATAGAATCAATATTAAAAGGAGTTTATTTAAAAGTAGTAAGCAACAAAGTTGTTCCAAGAAAAATAGATTATAAAACTCAAGAAAAAATAGAGGTTATAAAAGCAATGTTACCTGCTGAAGGGATGACTCCTGAACAAATAAATGAAGTTCAAGGTAAATTAAATGAGGAATTTAATAAATTAGCTCAAGAAATTGCAGGAGAAGAAAACCCTGATGAGAGCATACTTGACAGAATGACTGAGCTTCAAATAGCGATATCTTATTCTAATGCATTAGTCCAATCAAATTCTGACCCAATTAAAACAGAAACTTTAGATAATATTTATAGCCAGCTACAGTCTTTAATTGAAATAGGAAGTTCTAATTTAAAATTACAAATAAAAAATCAAGCCAAGGAATATAGAGCACAAATGGCTGCTATGTTTTATGACATCACAGGAGTAAAACTAGACCCTGAAGATAAAAATTTTAAGAAATCATTAAAAGAATTAGAAAACAAACGATATACAGAAATAGAGACTAGAGAAAAACAAAACAGAATAAAATCTGCAGTTAAAAACGTTTTCAGAAAACTTGAAAACACATTGTTTGGAACGGCTGAGTCATTGACTGGTTTGATGAATAGAATATCTGTTCTTCCTGGAGAAATGATGGGTGGAATATCTCAAACGCTAGTAACAGAAAAAATTAATGCATCAAGCATCAGGTATAAAAAAAGAATGCTTGCTTTTGATTTAATGTTTCAGGATAAGCTAAAAGAATATTACGGAAAAAATTGGAAAAAGAAGTCTAGGGAATTTAGAAATAGCGCAAATACATATAAAATTACAGAAGGAAGAGGTAGATACAACAATCTTACTCAAGACCAAATGTATTATTTATATAATCAATATAAAGATTCTGCGTCTCACCCGGCTTTTAAGAATATGTTTGGTGAAGATTATATAAAAATTATGGAAAATCTAACCAAACAATTAAAGCCAGAGGTTAGAAAATTTGCTGATTGGCAAGTAAATGAATATTTCCCTATGGTTTATGCGCATTATAATGAGGTATATAAAGATATTTATAGAACTAATATGCCTCAAAATCAAAACTATGCTGGGAGAATTTATAGAGCTAACACCACTCCTGCTCCTATGAATATTTTAGGTAACTCATCTACATATAACACTCAAGTAAGTGCTGCATCAATAATGCTTAGAGAAGATTCTAATGCGGAAATACAACCTATTAATGGTACAGACGCTTTAGTTGGGTATACTAGAGAGATGGAATATTTTGCAGCTTACGCAAGAGAAGTAAGAGATATAAGTAAGTTATTCGGCAATCCGACTATTTCGACAGCTATTAAACAAATTCATGGTCAAGATATACATGGGTATATAACAGAAATTATAGAAAAAATTTCTGGACAAGGAATGAAATACTCTATTTTTGATGGTCTTATAAATAAAATGACAACCGTGTTTGTGTTGGCTAGAATTGGTTTAAGCCCTTTAATTACAATAAAACAGCTAACCTCTGCCTTAACATACTCTAATGATATAGGTGTTGGAAATTGGCTTAAATATTCAGCTAAAAATTTACCAGAGCTAAGAAAAGTATTTAAAGAAATAAGCGACAATTCTGTATACATGAGAGACAGGGGAAGTAAAACTATTTTAAGTCAGATAGAAACATATGCAAATACTAACTCCCCAATAGCTACAGATTGGATTCCAGATAGATTTACAGATTATCTAATGAATGTTGTAATGTATTCTACAAGACTAGGAGATAGAGGTGCGATATACTTAGGAGGTTCTGCCAACTATTCGTATTATAAAGACCAGTTTAAAAAGAAAAATCCTGGAGCTACTGAACAGCAAGCAATAGACTATGCTATAAAAAAGTTTGAAAGAGATACTAAAGAAACACAGCAGTCTTCAGACCTTCAGGATAAGGATGTTACACAAAATTCAGGGGCTCTTGCTAGAAGTCTTAATATGTTTATGACTACTCCTAAACAATACTTGAGAAAAGAAATTATTGCATCTCGAAATTTGTATCGTAAAGCAGCTGCTTGGGATAAAAAAGCTGGGAAAGGTACGCTTACAGAAAACTTTAGACAGCTTGTAACGTATCATGCGTTTATGCCTATGTTTTTTCAATGGGTTTCATCAGGGTTTCCAATATCAGATTGGGATGATGAAGACACGTCTGACATGATGAGAGCTTTAATTGTTGGAAATTTAAATGCATTATTTATAACTGGAGATTTAATAACAACTGGAGCTGACTATTTACAAGGCAAACCCTGGTATAAAGAGACAACCACACTTCCTGTTTTTTCAACATTTACTAATATTCTTTTTAAATATGATGAATATAATAAAGAAAAAAACCCTCTTACTAAAGCAAAAAAATTAGAAGATTTTTGGGTAGAGTTTCTTATGATTACTGGCTTACCTGCAAAAAATTTACAAAAATTTGCAGAAAATTATCCTAAACTTTCACAAAGTAAAGATTTCCCCGAGTTCATGCTTAGACTATTAAACTACTCTAAGTATCAGATAGAGGGTAGACCTAAAAAACAAGGGGCTAAGAAAAAGTCTATGTCTATGACGGAGATGAAGAAATTCTATCCGGAGATGTATGAGATGATAAAAGACATGGAAGACCCAGAGCTAAAGCAACTTGAAAAAGATATGCGAGAGCTAGAAAAAGAAATGTTAGAATCAATGTACGAATAATTATGCCTTTTAAAAGCCAAGCACAAAGAAGATATATGTATAAGAACCTGCCAGAGATAGCTGCTAAATGGGAAAAAGAAACCCCAAAGGGACAAAACTTCCTGAAAGAT
>Ga0255039_10000556_pt1 | contig 12228 bp, 8 predicted proteins | sample BC1_12_1_MG_FD_181713 | JGI IMG/M metagenome (GOLD analysis project Ga0255039, IMG submission 181713) | Seawater microbial communities from Strait of Georgia, British Columbia, Canada - BC1_12_1 | ecosystem: Environmental > Aquatic > Marine > Strait | place: Canada: British Columbia | collected... | reverse complement strand
TCATGAGTCGGGCGACGCTACCGAAATCGATCAAACCGAGTACCAGGCCCATCACGAGCCGGGTGACGCCACCGAAATCGATCAAACCGAGTACCAGACCCATCATGAGTCGGGCGATGCCACCGAGGTCGATCAAACCGAATACCAGTCGGACGATGCCACCGAACTTCAACACGACGAGATTCAGGATGATGACATGTCGCTACTGCTGGTGGAGCGCGACGACACGAATTTAACCAGCCGGACTTCGCTGACCGATCCACAGACACCGCGGGGTATTGCGCAGGTAAAAGCGTCCAATAATACCGAAATGGACGATCTGGCGTTGGTTGATACGACGCAGCATCAAATGCCCGGTGAAGAAACCGAGACTGCGGCGGCGACGCAGACCGGTCCTACCTCCGGGATTGCGTCCGAAACGCAGGCTGCTCAGCACGCCACTACGCGGATGGATTCCACGTCGACTCAAACCTATGCACCGGATAACTACGATCGCACCTTGATGAAGTTGCCCAGCGATGATGCGTCGAAGATATTCGCCGGGATGAAATCTGATTCCGATGTTGTGATGACACCTGACTACGCGAAGAAAGTATTTCGTAGCAAGTCGTCAGAGCAACGCATGTATGTCTACAAGATTTACAGCGGGATTGTGGTGGTGATACTGCTTTCGATTGGTATATTCGGCGCTTTCGAATTCCAGGAACAATCAGATAAAATCGATTCCAGTTTACGACCGCTCAAACGTGACCCTATGCCCGGAATTATCAAACCCGAAGAGATCAACCAGAATGCGAGCTTATTTACCGAATCCGCACCGAAGGCACGTACGATCGAAATTATTGAAAGCGCTAGTAACGTCAATGAAAATGTAGTAGCTGATGAGGGCGTCATCGCCAGTGAAAACGTCACTTCTGACGAAGCTATGCCGACTGATGAGGTTGCTATCGTGGAAAGCACCGCCGCTGTGGATACTTCGACGGTCATTACCGCGCCCGCTGCACCAGAGCAGGCTGAGTCGGTCACAACGACCCAGGTTGCAAGCGTCCAGGCAGAGGTGACCTCTACCGAATCTGCAGGCAATACTTCTACGCTGGAAATAATTTCGAGCAGCCAGGTCCAACAAAAAGACCTGTGGTTGCGTGAAGCCTACAACGCCTACAAATCCGGTAACGATAGCCTGGCGATGACTCGCTATAACCAGGTACTCGAGGTTGATCCGCGCAATCGAAATGCTTTGCTGGCGAGGGCTGCGATTAATGTACAGAACGATTATATCGAGCTCGCGATCAAGGATTACCAGACTCTGCTATTGCGTAATCCCAAAGATTCGTTGGCAATGACATCCTTGATAGCGGTGGCCAACTTGTCACCCCGGGAATCCGAAACGCAGTTGAAATTGATGATTCGCGACGAGCCCGACTCCCCCTATTTGAATTTTGCGTTGGCTAATGCCTATGGCGCTCAAAATCGCTGGCAGGAAGCACAGGGATATTACTTCAAGGCGCTGGAAAACAACCCACAAGACCCAAACTACGCCTATAACCTGGCAGTAAGCCTGGAGCATATTGCACAACCCCTGGCAGCGGTATCGTACTATCGGCGGGCGTTGGATAACATTGACAATAATCTCGCGGTTTTTAACAGGGAAATAGTGAATCAACGGGTGGAGATCCTGGCAAAACAATGAACGCGGAAAATAAACCCAAGCGCCTGGGCGAGATTCTGATGGATGAAGGTGTCATCACTGAAGATCAGTTGAACATCGCCCTCACCGAGCAAAAAAAGAAACACGAGCCGCTGGGTAAATTGTTGGTTCACCTCGGTTTTGCAACTGAGGCTATCATGCGGTCTGCGCTCGGCGAGGTCCTGGAACAGGATATCGTCGATCTGTCGCGCGTGGTTCCCGACCCCGATGCGATCAAAATGATCAATTCGGATTCGGCGCGTAAGCATAAGATTATCCCGTTGAATTATGACCCGGTGCGCAGCACATTGACGATCGCGATGTCGGATACCTTTAACCTGTTCACGCTGGATCGAATTCGCATCCAGATTGGGCAGCATATCGAATTGATCCCGGTGCTCTCTGGTGAAGCTGAAATCTCCAATGCGATCGACCAGTTCTACGGTTACGAATTATCGATCGATGGGATTCTACGTGAAATTGAGACCGGTGAAGCCGACTATACCAATTACCAGGGTGACATCGAAGAATACAGCCAGCCCCTGGTGCGCCTGGTAGATATTATGCTTTCCGATGCGGTCAAGCGCGGTGCTTCGGATCTACATTTTGAGCCCGAGGAAAGTTTCCTGCGCATCCGCTACCGTATCGATGGCGTGTTACGGCAGATCCGCAGCCTGCATAAAACCTACTGGGCGGCAATCGCGGTACGGCTCAAGGTTATGTCAGACATGAATATCGCCGAAACCCGTGCGCCACAGGATGGCCGCATATCGCGTAGCATAGTCGGGCGTCAGATCGACTTTCGTGTCGCCTCTCAGCCTACGATTCATGGCGAGAATATCGTGCTCAGGGTGCTCGACCGCGAGAAGGGCGTGATCCCACTCGAACAGCTCGAATTACCTGAGGAATCACTGCGTGCCCTGAAGATAATGATGTTGAGACCTGAAGGTATTATCCTGGTTACCGGCCCGACCGGTAGCGGCAAGACAACCACGCTCTACTCGATGCTGAACTACATTAGTAGCGAGCAGATCAACATCATGACCCTGGAAGATCCGGTAGAATACCCGTTCCCGTTGATTCGCCAGACTACGGTTAACGAGGCCGCGGGGATGGATTTCTCCAACGGCATCAAATCACTGATGCGTCAGGACCCGGATGTCATCCTGGTGGGTGAGGTGCGAGACGAGCAAACCGCCGAAATGGCCTTTCGTGCGGCCATGACGGGTCACCAGGTGTATTCGACGCTGCATACCAATTCCGCTATCGGCGCGTTGCCGAGACTGCGCGATATCGGCATTATCCCGGAAATCATGGCCGGCAATATCATCCGCGTTATCGCCCAGCGCCTGATTCGCAAGCTATGCAAATACTGCAAAATCGGCTATGTCCCCAACGAGGACGATTTACGCATGTTGCGTAATGACCGGGGAGAAGTACCGGATAAGATTTACAAGGCCAAGGGCTGTACCAGCTGCGATAATTCGGGTTACAAGGGGCGTATGGCCCTGCTCGAAATTCTCAAAATGAATTCAGATCTCGACGATCTGCTGGCGCAAGGCGCAACCACCAAAGAGATCAAGGAGGTTGCCCACGGACAGGGATTTTTCACCCTCGCCGATGATGGTATACGCCACATCATCGAGGGAATTACGTCGATTAAAGAGGTCGCGCGCGTGGCCGATCTTACCGAGCGGATGAATTAGTCATGCCATTGTATCAATACAAGGCCATCGACGCCGGCGGCAAATTTATTAGCGGAAGCCTGGATGCGGGTAACGGCAATGACCTCGAGTTGCGCCTCGAAAAGATGGAAATGGACCTGGTCACCTTCAAGCAAAAAGATCCCGGAGCAGACTTTTTCGGGCGCAACAAGATCGGGCGCCGGGACTTGATCAATTTTTCATTTTACCTGGAGCAGTTAACCCGTGCCGGCGTACCGATTCTGGAAGGTCTGTCTGACCTGCGTGACGGTGAAGAAAATCCGACCTTTCGCGATATTGTTACCGGTCTGATCGAAGCGATCGAGGGTGGTAATTCGTTTTCCCAGGCGCTCGCGCTCTATCCGAAGATATTCGACGAAGTATTCGTCAGCCTGGTCCGCGTCGGTGAACGCAGCGGCAAGATGAGTGAGGTCCTGGTGGATATAACCGAAACCCTCAAATGGCAGGATGAATTACTCGCCAAGGCCAAGAAAATCATGACCTACCCGGCGGTTATCGGCACCTTGGTGCTTTCGGTAATCATGTTCATGATGATTTTCATCGTGCCGGACATCATGGATGCGATTGTCGGACTGGGAGGCAAGATACCCTTCGAGACGAGGATGCTGATGGCAACCTCGAATTTCCTGATCAATTTCTGGTACCTCGTCATCAGTGCGCCGTTCGTAATTTTCTTCGGTCTCGGATATTTGTACGGTAGTAATAACAAGGCACGTTTTAAAATGGACGGAATATTGCTGAAGATATGGGTGTTCGGACCAGTCAATGAAAAGATCAAGGTTTCACGCTTTACCCGTTATTTTGCGCTTATGTTCGCCTCCGGGATAACGGTTCTCGACGCGATCAAGCTGAGCAAGGCCGTGGTGAGCAATGCCGTGCTCGAGGATGGCATCGATCGCGCCTGGCAACAGATTTCGGAAGGCAGCACTATCAGCGAGGCGTTCAAGAACATCGGCATTTTCCCACCGTTGGTCGTGCGTATGCTGCGTGTCGGTGAATCCAGCGGTCAAATGGATAAATCGCTGAACAATGTCAGTTATTTTTTCGATCGTGATATCAATGACAGCATCGAGAAAATGGAGCCGATTTTACAAACCGGGTTGATGGCATCAATCGGGATCATCGTGATGTGGCTGGCGCTTTCGGTGCTCGGCCCGATTTACGATACCATCTCCACGATCGATTTTTAACGGCATAGATAATGAAGAAAATTCTCTATTTTACCGGTTACAGAATGGTCGCACAGGAATGGTCCGGCCAAAAGCTTTTAAGCAGCGTCTACTTCGAGCCCGATGACCAGGGCCTTGACCTGTTCAGTGCCTATCTGCGCTCGTTTCGGAATGAACCGGTACGTATGCTGGTCGATTTGATCGAGGAAGAATTTCGCCAGATACGAATTCCGTTATTGCGTGGGTCCGATCGCCGGGCAATTCTCAAGCGTAACTTCACCAAGTATTTTCGCACCTCGGAATACCGGGTTGCGATTTCACAAGCGGTGGAGAAAAAGACTCGTAAGGAAGAGAAATTGCTACTCATTGGCCTCACCAACCAGTATCTACTGGAACCCTGGCTGAAAATAATCGAAGAAACGCGAACCCCGCTGTCAGGCATTATTAGTTTGCCGTTACTGTCGGAGAATTATGCAAAAGGACTGAAGTCGGACCATAAAACGGTAATTCTTGTCAGCCAGCAGGTGCCGAGTAACCTGCGACAATCGGTTTTTGTCGATGGCAAACTGGTGCTGAGCCGGATGGTGCCCATTGCGAGTTTTTACCAGGGCGACTACGCCACGGATGTGCTGCGGGATGTTGAATCAACCCAGCGTTACCTGATAAGTCAGCGTATTGTCGACCGCGCAGAAACCGTAGCGGTGCATATCCTGACCAATAAACGTCATTACGATAAACTCCGGATGCGTGGTGATACAGAGAGTTACTTCGATTTTACCATTCTCGAAATCAATGAGTTACTGGCGCGTGAAAAGATCGATGTCGGCGATGAGCAGGATTTCAGCTCGGGGCTTTTTTGTTACCTGGCGAGCAACAGGTTTTCCCTGAATCATTACGCCCAGGCGAAAGAACGAAAATATTTCCAGCACCACCGCGCCGGGCTGGTGCTAACCGCGGCGAGTATCGCGCTTTTTTCGGTTGGCATTGGCATGGCACTCACCAGCGTGGCTAAGGGGTGGATTTACAACGATTCTATCAATGAGACCCAGCTGATCGAGCAAAAATACAAGGCCAAGTTGAATCAGCTCAGTGAACTCCAGCTTGACTCGTCCACATCGACCGTAGGCATGGAGAATATCGTGCAGACCGTCGAAACCATAGAAGATCGGTATTTGCGCGACCCTGAAGAAATGCTGGCGCTGATCAGTAACGATATCAGTATTTTTGCCGACATTCGCGTCAAGAAAATGGACTGGTTCGTGTCCAATATTTCAAGTTCGCTAAAAGCCGATGATGTCGTCTGGGGAAAAGCTAAACAACGCCGCTCGAAAAAAGCTAAAAAACAGGACCGGAATGCACCTAAACCGAAAAAGGGTTATTTTGAAATCGTCAACGTGGAAGGCGAATTCCTGAATTTCGACGGTAATTTCCGCTATGTACTGAGCGCGGTCGATGATCTGAAAAAAACGATGTCCGAATCCGGCAAGTATTACTCGGTGGAAATTATCAAGCGGCCCCTGGATATCGAACCGGAAAATGCGCTCAGAGGTGACGTAGGCGCTGGACGCAGCGCAATCCAGTTACGGGCTGAAGTTGGAATTCGTGTCGTCAGGGAGGTGCCTAAAGATGGGTAAGATAGACTGGTTCTATCTGAAGCGGCCAATCATCGTGTTCTTTGTGATGTTGCTTTTATCCCTGGTGCTTGCTTTTGCCGGTTACCAGTACGAACAGGAGCATGAAGAAAAGTATCAACAGGCGCTTTCAACACTGGCTTCCACGCACCGTCTTTATCGTAGCAAAGTCAATGACATCGATTTACTGGAACAGTATCGCGAGCTTTATAACGAATACAGATCGACCGGACTGGTCGGCGAAGAGCGCCGCCTGAGCTGGATCGAAAGCCTGGAATCCACTAACGATGTACTGCGCTTACCGACCCTGACCTATAACCTGCGAGCCCAGGAAAAATTCGAACGCCCGGGATTCAAGGTTAAACGCGATGTGACCGTAATGAGTTCGCCGATGGATTTGTCGATAGGACTGCTACACGAAGAAGATTTGTTCGCGCTATTGGAGGGTTTACGCTTGTCGATCAGGAATTTATTTACGGTAGAAAGTTGTTCGATGAGCCGAGTATCCGCTATCGGCCAGTCGCTGGATACGAAACGGACTAACCTGACGACACAATGCAAGATTCGATGGGTGACGATCGATGCCAAGTAATCGTTTCACTTTAATAGCAATTCCACTTCTGTTGCCACTGCTTACAGGTGTATCCCAGGTTGTTCCAGCGGCAGAGTTAACGACCCTGTTCACAACCCCGGCGGAACGACAGCTTATCAATTCCAATCGTTACAAAACCGAAGCTGGTGAAACCCCGCGACCCGTCGAAACCGAAGCTGCAGCGGAACCGGTACGGCAGTTGATACGGGAAGAGGTGACCCGGGAATACAGGGTTTCCGGGATCACGGTTTCCAGCGATGGGTCGCATACCGTGTGGATCAATGCGCTGGTCTACGAAGACGGAGAACAACTCGAAGACAAGAGCAGGATCAAGGTTCTGGTAGGGGATGAAATCAGGGTCAGAATTACCGCGCCGGATGGCAAGAAATACTATGCCACCAGTGGCGAAGTGCTCGAGGTTACCTACCTGGCGCCTGTCGAGAATTGACCATGAGAGTATCTGGGAGAGTCTCTGGCACTAACAGGCAGAACGGTTACACACTATTACTGATGTTGCTTTTTCTGATCGGCGCAGGCGGGGTCGTGGCCACGGGATTCACCGAGGACGCCAAGCGACAGGTTGACCATGAGAGATTTCTACACAACAAGCGCGTGCTTGAAGAAGCCAAGCGAGCCTTACTTCAATTTGCCTATAACTACCCGGTAACCAACCAGCGTGGCCCGGGACGGTTGCCCTGTGCGGATACCGATAATGATGGCACACCGAATCCGCTTTTTGGCACCTGCATACAATTGGGGCGCCTGCCCTGGAACCAGCCAAATTTGAATCTGTACGATATCCGTGACGCCGACGGGGAGCGGCTTTGGTACGCGGTATCCAGCAATTTTGCCACCAATGTTGCGGTCCCCAATTTCATCAATAGTGATGCATTCGGGACGATTACCCTGCGCGATCAAGTGGGTAACATCATTTACGATGCTTCGGGGGGTGGTGAAGGCGTTGCCGCGGTGATAATCGCGCCCGGCGCGATAACCGCGCGCAATGGGGTTAGCCAGGATCGCAGTGTCGGCAATGGCGATGACCCGTTCGATACTACCGCGGATACGGATGCCGGGATAATCAACCCGGTCAATTATCTCGACCTGCTCTTTGGTATCGAAGACAACGCTGTTTTCGGGCAGGGTTCGACCAATGGTTTTATCCTCGGCAGGGTCGATGACCTGACTGAGGCCTCGGTTATTGTCAATGACCAGATTGCGGTCATCACCACCCGCGAGATCGTTGCGGTTGCGGGAAAAGCAACCCTGCAGGCCTACCAGCAAGCAATTAACAACTATCGCGCTAATATTCAAGTCGTCGACCCTGCTTTCGATGCCTATCCGTGGCTCGATGATTACGTCACCCAGGTCACCGTGCTCGATGACTACGATGGCGACTTGAATACGCGCCTGGGGCGAGTACCGTCTATATTTGCGAATTATTTTGCGCCGAGCCCTGCGCCGAGCCAGAGCATAGTCTCGGACCTGGAAATGATCGGGGTGCAACCCCTCACGGTGAATGGTTTTCCAGTACCAATTTTCGATCCGGGGGTAATCAGCGCTAACGCCGATGTTGCTTTTAACGCGGCAGGCGACCTGATTATCACTCCCACGGTAAATGGCGCCTCGATCGTGCGTTATTACTGGGATGAGGAATTGGCTGCAGACGGCTGGCTGGAGTGCCTGCCGGTGGTAACCGGAACCGAACAAGATTGTAACCAGGCTGCCGCAAACCCCGGCGTTCCTGATTCGACGATTGTTCCCAACCAGTTAGCAACACAGGTGGTGCGCGTGACCTATGCCAATAACCTGGTTACCGGCGCGCCGTTTACGCGGCTACTCTCCGGTGGCGCGGGGCTGGACCCGGTTTACCAGGCGCCGACAGCAGCCGGACACGCACGGGTATATTTCGAGTACTCCGAAGCCTTCGTGGATGAGATCGGCGTCGATTTCAAATATGACAATTACTATTTTGCGTCTCTCGATGATATTTTACTGGGCAATGTCAATTACCAACTGGGTGTAATTTATTACCCCGAGCTGCCCGACTGGCCGCTGGCGGCAGAGGATGACTGGCACGATTCGATCCAGATGGTCTATGCAGGCGCTTTTACGCCCGGCAACGCCGCCGTTAATTGTACGCCTGCCCCGCCTGCCCCGCCTGGTAACGATTGCATTACTGTCGCCAACATCGGTGGTGTCAAAAACGATAAGATTGCAGTTTTGACATTGGCCTCTGAGCATAACTTTGTCGATGAAGCAGCCGATGGTTTTAGCGACGATCTGATCGATATTTTTGACCTTGGAAATGATGACAGTGATGATGATTTCGACGTCAGGGCCGGAAATGACGTGATTCAGGTGATGAGATAGCGTATGCGTAAAAGTCACCAATACCAGGCTGGTTTCACGCTGATAGAGATTGCTATCGTATTGTTGATCGTCGGCGTCCTGCTGGGTTACACCGTGGCGCTGTTCCCGCGCCAGCAGGAATTGAAACAGTATCGCGCGGTGGAGCAGGAAATGGATCGGGTGATCGAGGCCATCATCGGTTTTGCCCAGGTTAATGGCCGTCTGCCGTGCCCGGCAATCCCGAGTTCGGGCGGTAATGAAGACGGCGGTGGTGGCACTGATTGTAACAATTACGGCGGCTTCGTGCCGGTGAACACGCTTGGGCTGACCGGCAAATTCAACCTGGATACCCTGCTGCTCGATCCCTGGGGTAATCCATACCGATATTATGTCACCGATAATAATTTTAATAATGGCTTGCCTGGGGATGGCGGGTCGGATTTCGTTCGGGTTGGTGAGATGCGTAATGTTGGATTGGTGGATACCGATGCCGATGGTTACATCGATCTCGACGGGCGTTACCTGATCTGCGATGACAATGGCACTACCATCGATGATACCTGCACCGGTGCTGTCGAAGTGTTTGGTAATTTCCTGGCGGGCCCACCTGATCGATATGCCGGCGCTCCGTTTGTCCTGCTCTCGCATGGTAAAAACTTGAACGAGGCCGCTCCTGTCAACGATGAACTCGAAAACCGAGGCAGCTCTCAAAGCAATACTGACCTGGGGATGGGCCTGGGGCCCAGCGGCGATGAATACCTGCTGAAAAACGTGGCCGCGGGTGAAACCACCTTCGTGCGTCGGACCACCGGTTTTGCCGATAACTTCGACGACGTCGTTAAATGGGTTTCACCGAGTGTTCTGTTTTCCAGGATGATCGAAGCCGACCAGTTACCGTGACTGCGCCCTGGCGCCCAAACTATTCCACCAGGTGTTGAAATAAATTAAAGCAAACCCGACCGGGTTCATTCTGGCTTAGCTCCAGTTCATAGCCGAAGGCATGCGCCATGATCGCCGACTGGTAAAGCCCGATACCCATGCCGCTGCCGGAAGATACCGGCTGGGCAAACAGACTGTTCTCAATATCCGCTTCGATTTCAGCACCGTCATCGCACACCGACAATACGACGATATCCATGCTCGACAGCAAGCGCACGTCAATTCGCGTTGCCGTAGATTTTTTCAGGGCGTTATTAATCAGGTTCTCGGCCACGCTGTCGAACAGGTCCACCGGCAGCATGATGTTGTTGTCGATGTCGCTATGAAAGTCCAGGCGTTGATTTGCGTTGTGTTGTTTGTTGATATGTTTAATCCATTTTCGACAATCGACCAGGCTCATCCGGGTGTTCAGCTTCGGTGCCCTGAGCTTGTTGAGAGTGCTTTCCAGGCGCGCACTGATCTGGTTCAAATTAGCCTGCAGCAGTTGCTGTGATTGCGGGGTTTCTTTATCCGTATCGAGGATATCGATTGAAGTCTTGATCGACTGCAGGATATTCTTGATATCGTGGGTTAAGCGGGCGCCGGTGTGATGGATGGTCGCAAAATGTTCCTGTGCGCGCATTTTTTCCTGGTTCAGCTTGGCCAGGTAAAACTGGTAGGCCATGCGAATCAGCAAAGTGGTGTGTAGTTCGAGCGCCGTACCCGGATCCGCCCTGAAATAAAGTATAACGGTTGTTTTTTCATCCAGCCGATGTTCGAGGTGAGGGCCCTTCTTGTCGCCGGCCTTGATTTTAAGGTTTTTGAAGTTCCATTGAATGGCATTCAGCCAGTCGTTTTCAACCAGGTGCTGACAGGCCGCCTCAAGGAATTCGGTGGGCGTCAGGTAACGCTCTTCGATCAGCGTGGTCAAGGTATTGATCCAGGTTTCGAAAGGGCCACCGATGGTCATCGCGTAGCGATTCCATAACACGCCGATGCCGGAATGCCCCACCCCCGGATTCCAGAACCAGCTGGTGCCGATGGTCAGGGTTGCGACGATAAAAACAGTCAGCAACAAACCATCAATATAATCGACCCCGTAAAGCAGGGTGATGACGATGCCGCCGAGCAAAACGATGCCCAGCAGGGTGGCGGTGAGCAATCCATGCATTAAATCGACCTGGCTGCGCCCCTGTTTCTGCTGATCGGGATTGGGTGCGAGGTAAAACAGCAGCACCGGCACCAGGATCAGGGTTTGCATGTATTCGGCAAACAGGGCCGGCAGCTGGATTTGTGCAAAGCTGTCCGGAATGAGTCCAACCGCCATCTCCAGCACGATAATCAACAGCCCCAGCAAGTCAAAGGAACGAAACGCGGACTGGCCGAGCAGGCGGCTGCCGATCAGGCCGGATAAAATCAGGCCGAAGAAAACCAGCGATTCATTGGGAAACGCGTAAGCGAGCAATACAAAAGCAATGGTGACGAGTCCGACCGGGGTTTTGCTGAATCGAGCTTCCTTGCTCCATAGAGGTTGCCAGAGCAGGAATAGACCATACAATACGAAGGTCAGTGCAAATTTTAACAGACTGTCATCGACCACCCAGATCAATAAATGGTAAAGCAGCAGGATAGAAGCCAGGATTTGCTGGCCAAATTGCAGTAGTGAATTAACTCTAATCAAGGTGCCCAAAGCCCGAATGCACAGCCAGACTATATCACTGTTCCGCTTTCTCATGCTCGGAATTCTAAACCGGCGTCTGCTGGTGCTGGTGGCGATCATGGTACTCGTCGCCATACTCGGCGGCAGTTTCATAAACGAGCTCGCGATGATCAATGGCGATGCCATCCAGACAGCTTTCGTGGCTGACTTTTTGCGCTACAGCCTGGCGCTGCTGGCCCTGTTGATGATTGCCACCAGCGTTGCCGAGGATTACGAGTTTCGCCAGTTCGAAAGACTGCTGACCATGCCGCTGGCGCGCTGGCAGTATATCGCCGCGCAGGCCCTGGTGATTGCCTGCCTGTGTATGTTGTTGACCTTACCGGCGGCGTTATTGATTTCGCTATACGGGAATGCCGCAATCGGGCTCTACTGGGGGTCGGCACTATGGCTGGAATTGTTTTTGCTCGGCATACTCGGATTGCTTGCAATCCTGAG
>Ga0255039_10000555_pt1 | contig 12230 bp, 10 predicted proteins | sample BC1_12_1_MG_FD_181713 | JGI IMG/M metagenome (GOLD analysis project Ga0255039, IMG submission 181713) | Seawater microbial communities from Strait of Georgia, British Columbia, Canada - BC1_12_1 | ecosystem: Environmental > Aquatic > Marine > Strait | place: Canada: British Columbia | collected... | reverse complement strand
GTCTCCCCGCCTCCGTGGCCATACTTTTAAAAAGTTATTTCCGAAGAACAAAACAGCTTTCGCTGTTTTGTAGCGGATTAAAATTGGCTCCCGATCCACTTAGTCATAATTAAGGTTGCCAAATAACAACTCCTTAAAAATATATTCAGATAAACAGTGCCGCCTTGTTTGAAAAAGGGATATATTTAAGTCTTTTTGTGAGTCTCAATTACAAAATATCGCCAGATAATGTTTCTATTGAATCTGGTTTTAATTTTTTCAGTTCGGATAATTGATTTGCGCCCAACGTTGCAACCAACACAACATCGGTTTCATTGTAATCTTCAGAAATCACTGTACCATTTGCCCGAATAAAACTAGGGATTTTACCATTAGCATTGGGGTAAGTTATTTGGAGCTGCAACAACTTACCAGTCAACTTTTTTTCAACCATTTCTGCTAATGCTTGAACACCTAACCCTGAATGCGCAGAGACCGCGACAGAGTCGGGATACAACGCAGCCAACGTTTCAAGCTTACGCGTTACCCCTGGCCGATCCATCTTATTAAAAACCATGATGATATCTTTTTCATCACATCCAATTTCACTTAACACCTTTTGCGCTGCTTCTAACTGTATTTCGGCATATGGATGAGAAATATCTACGACATGCAATAGCAAGTCAGCGTGAATCGCCTCCTCAAGTGTTGCCCGAAATGACGCGACCAAGTGATGGGGCAAATCACGGACAAACCCTACGGTATCACTGAGTAATACTGAAAGATTTTTATTTAACTGCCACTTCGTAGTTTTGGTATCAAGCGTAGCAAACAATTGATCTTTTGCAAACGTCTGTGCATCTGTTAAACAATTCATCATAGTGCTTTTACCCGCGTTAGTATAACCGACCAAACTGACAGTATAATAATTTCTACTCTCAACCTGCCGTGACTTTCGCTTGTCAATAGCATTGATTTTTGATTTTAAAAACGCAACCCTTTTTTGCACCAAACGGCGATCGATTTCCAATTGTTTTTCACCTGTGCCACGAGTACCTAGCGCACCAGAGGTGCCAGTTACGGTGTCTAAGTGATCCCACATACGCGTTAAACGTGGATATGTATATTGCATCTGGGCAAGATCGACCTGAAGCCTTGCCTCTGCGGTTTTTGCGCGTGTCGCAAAGATATCTAAGATAAGCACACTACGATCTATAATACGAAATTCAGTTACTTTTTCTAAATCACGTGTTTGTGCTGGCGATAAATCATTGTCAAATACAATTAAAGTCGCCCCTGCTACTTTTGCCCTCTCGGCAAGTTCCTCTGCCTTGCCGGCGCCTATATAATAGACTGGATGAATTGCCTTACGATTTTGAACGCACCGAGCGACAACCCTCGCACCAGCGGCGTTGACCAGTGATTCTAATTCACTAAGCGATTCCTTCGCATCTACCTTTGCATCAGGTAACAACACGCTAACCAATAAGGCCAATTCTTCTTCGACAACAGGTTTCTCTTCTAAAATCTGACAACATCCTTCCACAAATGAACTACACCATGGTATTATTTACCATTATTATATTCGCAATGATTCAATGGGTATTTAAAGCTAAGGGCGTGTAAAAAGTTCCGAAACAGTAAACACCGTCAGTATATATAGTTATAACGGCAAGTGTCAATGAGATTGCCAAAAACGGGCAATATTCACTTATATACCGATTTGACTTCAAGATCATATATGATAACATTGATACATAACTTATTATTAATTAAGTATTTACCTTTAAAAAATAATAAATATCTTCAAATAAAATAGAATTATTGAGACAAACCCCACTGCTGCGCCACTATTACTATAGAAGGCTCAAAGCGCCCAGCATGGAATATGTCGAGATTGAATGGATATAGAGGCGCTTTTTGGAAGTAACTGACGCAATTTTAGTCGAAAAAGTACGAAACGGCGATCAAGATGCGTTTGGCGAGTTGTACGACAAATATGCAGCACTTGTGCGAATGATTAGTCAGCAAAGCGAATTTGATCCTTTAGCTGCGCAAGATCTAACCCAAGAAGTTTTTATTCGCGCATACACTAAACTCGATAAACTGCAAGATAGTGACAAGTTTGCTTCATGGCTTTGCAGTATTGCGCGTAATGTCGGTCGTGAATATCGCCGAACTAAGGCAAGAGATCGACATGTCGCATTTGGTGCAGAAGCGCCTGAAGTTGAAGACACAACTAATGAAAAGACCGATCAATTCGCCGCGCTACGAAATGCAATGGCGAAATTGAGCGAAGATGAAAGATTAGCACTTGATGTTCATTACCTGCAAGAAAAAGAAGCCGGTAACGAAAAAGGGCATGAAATTTTAGAAATGTCACGGTCTAGCTATTATAGACTGGTAGAAAAAGCAAAAGAGCACTTAGGTAAAATCCTAGAAAACGAATAAAAAGATTGGTTTACTATTATGACAACACTAGAAAAACAGTTAGAAGCATATTACGCACAAGCGTCTAAAGGTCATCAAATACAAAAAGCATCTTTAATTGCCAAGATGCAAACCATTGAGACTTCTGTAACCAAACAATATAAGCAATCGTCATGGTTGCGTTCTAAGATTGCTATTGCCGCAGTTGCAACACTTGCATTTGGATTAATTTCAATACTTAATTTACAGCATTCAGGTTCGCCATTAACGCCAAAAGAGGCTTGGGCAGTAACCGCTGAACAAACAAAACGCATCTCAACAGTCCACTTTAAGCATAAGACAGACAGCAGTTCCGTTGAAATGTGGTTCGCGCAACCAAACTCATATCGCATGTTATTTAACAATGGTAATATATTAACGGCCAATAAAGAAACATGTGCTAGTTATTCTAAAGAAAAAGACACCGTCACCATTCGCCCAAACCTAGGCGGTATTGATCTAGCTTTATTTTTACTTGGTGACCTGGGACAAATCTTTACAGGCACTACCCCTGTATCACATCTATCTCAATCGCTTCTTATAAATGAAAAACTCATAAACTCAGAATTTGTTGAATATAAAGGTGAATCATGTCGTAAAATGACATTCCTACACGACAAAGCAAAGGGACAATATTATGAATACATCATTGATAAAAACAAACCAATGATCTATGAAGCATACCTCTTCAATGAAAAAAGTCCACAAAAACATATCTCTCACATTGAGGTACTTGAAGTTGACCAAGTGATCCCAGAAGCAATGTTCAATATTGATACCGCCAATCGTAAAGTAGTTGACCGCCGAACAAAATAGTCACAAGGCGACGTTTTCGACAAATCCAATAACACCTCATACCCCTTGATTGTTCCAACCTAAAGGAATGAATAATTGAGGGGTTTTTTTTCATATTCACACCCCGTCCCCAAAACAATAAAATTGACTTTTCTGTTATACAAATTAAACTAATGTTTTATGCGCCTTGATTAATGGGCACTATTTTGATTAAGTAAAGACAAAGGCAACACCATTGGCATTAATAAATTTTAAAAGCATTGGCAAAGAATACGCGGGCACATGGGTACTTAATAATGTTAGTTTCGAAATCAATGCCGGCCAAAAGATTGGCTTGATCGGCGCCAACGGCGCGGGCAAAACAACATTATTAAAGCTACTTACATCACTCGAAAAACCGAATGAAGGGCACATAGAATCGGCCAGCAAATTGCGCATAGGCTACGTGCCACAATATGTAGAATTCGATCTTGATGAAACAGTGTTAGATTGCTTACTCAATGAGCATCGCATATTAGAACAATCTCTCCGCAAGCACGAAGATGCGCTCGCCACAGCAACTGATTCTCAAACAGAAAAAGCAATGGATCGCTACCAAGAAATGCGGGATCAATATGATCGCGAAGGTGGTGACCTATTCGAATCAAAGGCAATCGCCATGGTAGAAGCGCTTGGTCTTGCAGACAAAACAGCGCAACCAGTCTCTTTACTCTCTGGTGGCGAAAAGAATGTGCTGGCTTTAACCAAAGCCCTTCTGAAGGATCCCAATTTATTGATTCTTGATGAACCAGGTAACCACTTGGATTATATAGGCTTGGCTTGGCTTGATGACTTTCTAAAACGATTTTCCGGGGCGATACTTATTGTATCCCATAATCGCTACCTCCTTGACCAAGTCGTAGACACCGTTTACGAACTTGAACATGGAAAGCTTGCATCATACCCTGGCAACTACACCCAATACAAACATATCAAACAAGAACGCCTCGAAGCACAAATCCACGCATATAAAGCTTACGAGGAAAAACTAGCATCAATGACTGCACTAGTACAAAGCATTCGAGATATCGCTCAAGGACGCGCTAGTGACAAGATGTGGGGTAAGCGATTAAATTCTCGACAAACACAACTCGATAGATTAGTTGCAGAAGCACCACCCAAACCAATTACCCATTCACGTAAAGTAAATATCCGATTTCAAACAGACGTAAGTCAAGCAACTGTTGCGTTGCAGGTGATTAACTATTCAAAGGCGTTTGACGACAATGTGTTACTGAAAGATGCCAATTGGGAAATCGGAGGGTCGCAGAGATGGGCGCTTATTGGCGCAAACGGCACCGGTAAGACTACATTACTTAAAGATATTTTATCACTTGGCGACTGGGCACACCCCGTCATTCGCGTAGGCCCAAGTATGCAAATTGGTTACTGCAGTCAAAACCAAGAAATGTTAAACCCTGATCGTACCGTATACGATGAAATCATGCATGTACCTGATGTGCAAAAAGAAGAATGCCTCGCACTACTGGCAAGCTTTTTATTCACTGATGAGGATATTTTAAAAAAGGTCAAGAACCTATCAGGTGGAGAGAAAAACAGATTACAACTGGCACGCTTAATGTTATTAAAACCTAATTTTCTGATTCTCGACGAACCTACAAATCACCTTGATATCCATACATGCGAAGCAATTGAAAATGCACTTTCCAATTTTAAAGGAACCATCTTGGCTGTTTCGCATGATAGATATTTTTTAGATAAAATTGCAGACCATGTCGCAGAAATCAAGGACAAACAGCTCCAGCCATTTATCGGAAACTATACACAATTTTGGAAATCGCGCACTGAAGAAACGGCCAACATTACTGGTCGTATCGCAAGTCGTGGTATTGTCCGAAAAGAAGAAAGTGATAAAAAAGATAAAAAAGGTGGAAAAGCATGGCTAGATCGCAAAGCTGAAGTTGCCCAAGAACGAAAAACGAAAAAACTGATCGAACAACTTGAAAAAAAAATCAGTGCGGCAGAATCTGAAAAAGAAACAATGGAGGCCAAAGTAGCAGATGCCTTTTCTAGTGGCAATCACGAACTAGGCACAACCCTCTCCCAACAACTAGAAACCATTTCCTCAACATTAGAAGACCTCTATGCGCAATGGATGGCATACAGTTAAACTGCTATCATTACGCATCAGGTACAGCGTCACCACCTTAGGTGAACACATGCATGTTACAGGTAGACACGGCCTTATAAATAGCTAAAATTGTTTAATACCATTGATAACCTTAAAACAATACCTCTGGAGCTTCATATGAGCAATAACACAACACCAACGATAATAAAAAAAGACTTTGGTCACACCAAAAATGGTGATGCTGTTGACATATATACATTAACCAATAAAAATGGCATGCGTGCTGAAATAATGTCTTATGGTGGTACAATTGTTTCACTCTCTGTTCCCGATAAAAATGGGCATTGCAACGACATCGTTCTTGGGTTTGACAATATTACAGCATACGAAAACAAAAGCCCTTACTTCGGTTGCATTGTTGGACGCTACGGCAATCGAATTGCCAATGCATCATTTGATTTAAATGGACAAACTTACAAGCTTGCAGCCAATAATGATAAAAACAATCTGCATGGTGGCATCGAAGGGTTTGACAAAAAGATTTGGGGTTGCGAAGCATTTTCTACACCAGAAAGTGCTTGTCTAAAAATGAACTATCTTAGCAAAGATATGGAAGAAGGATTTCCTGGAAATCTAGACGTCACTGTGGTTTATACCCTCACCAATAACAACGAGCTCATTATTGATTATTCAGCCACGACCGACAAAACAACCATTTGTAATTTAACGAACCATAGTTATTTTAATTTTGCAGACCATGGCAGCGATAATATCTTAGATCACATAGTTACCATTAACGGTGATAATTATACACCAGTGACTTCTGCACTTATCCCAACGGGTGAACTGCAATCGATCAAAGGGACCCCTTTTGATTTCACCACCTCAACGCCAATAGGCAAACGCGTTAATAGTGACCATCAACAATTGAGATATGCTGGCGGATATGATCACAACTGGATACTCAATAAGGCGGAAGATAAACAATTATCCCTCGCTGCAACAGTCCATGAACCCAAATCGGGAATAGTCATGGACGTTTTAACTACCGAGCCAGGCATACAATTTTATACCGGCAATTTTCTTGATGGTTCTTTCGCTGGTAAGCATAATAATATTTATAAAAAACGGTATGGTTTCTGCCTCGAAACGCAACACTACCCTGACTCGCCAAATCAACCGAATTTTCCCACGACCGAATTATCGCCAGGGCAAACGTACGAAACCACCACAATACATAAATTTACAGTGAATTAAAGGGGGCCGGCCGCTTTATTCCTTAAATTTGGAGAATAAAAGGGCGGACCCATTTAATTGCTTTACAGTCGTTGACTAATTAGCTATCATATTAACACTTCATTACAAAAGAGTAAATACGCAGAATTGATCATATGTTTAAAATTACTTCTACAACAATTGATACTAAAACATTAAAAGATAAATTAAGTAACGACAAAGCTGGCGCTATTGTCATCTTTGAAGGTTGGGTACGCAATCACAATGAAGGTAAATCTGTAGATGCATTAGAATATTCGGCTTACGAGGCATTATGCAATAATGAAGCCGATATCATTTTAACGGAAACCAAAGAAAAATATGATATACTAGAAATCGGCGGCGCCCATAGAACGGGTCTCTTAAATATTGGCGATGTTGCTATATTTGCAGCTGTCACCAGTAAACATAGAAAAGCTGCGTTTGAAGCATGTGAATATTTAGTCGATCAACTCAAAGCACGATTACCCATCTGGAAAAAAGAATACTATACCAATGGCGATACCCATTGGGTTAATTGTCAACAATGTTGTCAAAAGCAAACAAGTCACCCCAAGGGAACAAAATAAAGAACAATGTCAAATTCGCATAACGCCATTTTAAAAACACGCCCACCATTGATAGATACCTTTGGACGTACGCATAATTATTTAAGAATTTCGGTCACTGAACGGTGTAACTTAAGATGCCTATATTGCATGCCCGCAGAAGGTATTGATTTAGTACCTCGCGAGCAAATATTGACTTTCGAAGAAATCATACGCTTGGTAAAACTATTTGCTTCAATGGGCATTAATAAAATCAGACTCACAGGTGGCGAACCTTTAGTACGCAAAGCATTACCTACGCTTATTTCTGAAATTCGCAAGATACCACTCATCAAGACGATTGCTATGACGACCAATGGTGTATTACTCAGTAAAAATATCGATGCGTTAAAATCAGCAGGTTTAGATAAAATTAACCTTAGCTTAGATACATTACGTGAAAATCGTTTTGAAAATATTGCCCGGCGACAAAATTTTTCTGATGTAATGACTGGTTTTAACAAAGCACTTAAAGCTAATTTTACCCCATTAAAAATCAATATGGTCCCCCTTCTCGGTGTCAATGACGATGAACTTTTAGACTTCGTCGCTTTAGCAAAAGAGAATCGAGTAGATATACGTTTTATAGAATTTATGCCATTTGACAAAAACCAATGGCATGAAGGAAAATTATTCACCTATAAACAAATGCATGCATTGATTTCGACAAAATATAAACTCATCCCTGTAGACCGTTTACCTAATGATGTAGCCACGACCTACACGATTGATGGATTTTCTGGTTCTGTAAGTTTTATCACCAGCATGACCAACTCATTTTGTTCAGGATGCAACCGCATCAGACTTCTAGCAGATGGCGCTTTAAAAAATTGTCTTTTTGGAAACAACGAAGTTAGCTTACGTGATGCTATGCGACAAGGGGCAACAGACGATGCGCTTGAGAAACTTATTAGGACATCAGTGCACCAGAAGAAAGAAGCGCATGCCCCAATGCCCACACTTCATAAAGACCCCAATCGTTCCATGATTAAAATCGGGGGCTAAGCAACATTACGACACCCATTATTATTCAAAAGATGCAGGTGGGAGGTTGTATAGGGAGTTGCCCCCCACACTAAATATGACAAACAGAGGATGGCGATGCGGTATTGGCTGGGAAAATTTGCCATTTACGACCATCTCTTTCGATAAGATCATGCGCCGCTTGCGGCCCCCAAGTACCCGACCTATAGCTAGGTAATAAAATGTCGGGCTTGCTTGCACCTTCTATAATTGGTGAAAAAAATCGCCATGATGCTTCTACTTCATCAATTCTAGTAAACAACGTCGAGTCGCCCAATAAAGCGTCAAGTAACAATCGTTCATACGCTTCAGGCGGCTCTTTACCAAATGTTTCGCTATATCCAAAGTCCATCTTCAGCGGTTCGATTCGCATTTTTAAACCTGGAAATTTCACCTGGAACTGTAACATAATAGATTCATCAGGCTGTATACGCATCACCAATACATTTTGGGCCATAGGGCCGTATGGCGGTTGATTAAATAAAATATTTGGTACATGTGAAAAATATATTGCGATTTCAGTTACACGTGATGGCAATCGTTTACCACTACGCACATAAAATGGAACACCTGCCCAACGCCAATTATCAATATATGTCTTAAATGCGATAAAGGTTTCGGTAGATGAATCTTCTGCGACACCTGGTTCATGCAAATAACCTGTAACCTTTTCATTATTTATAATGCCAGATGCATACTGTGCCCGAACAACATCGTTGGCTACACATGACGCTGTAAAAGGTCGTAATGCCTTAAGCACTTTTACCTTTTCATCCCTAACAGAATTTGCACTTAGGCTCATTGGTATTTCCATACCGACTAAAGCAATTAAATGCATCATATGGTTTTGTACAATATCGCGCATTGCACCTGATTTTTCATAATATGCAGCGCGGCTTTCAACACCTAGTGTTTCAGCCACAGTAATTTGTATATTATCAATATATTTGTGGTTCCAAAGTGGCTCAAAAATTGAATTACCAAAACGGTGCACCATTATATTTTGCACCGTTTCTTTACCTAAGTAATGATCAATACGGTAAACCTGATTTTCTTCAAAAGAGTGTTCAATACTTTCATTTAAAGCTAATGCCGACTCAAGATCATGCCCAAACGGTTTTTCAATAATGATGCGCGACCAGGGAGACTCTGCTTGATTCCCTTTTTGACTTAATCCGCATTTACCCAAATGCCCTGTTATTGTGGTAAAATAGCTTGGTTGCGTAGAAAGATAGAATAAGTAATTGTTCGGCATCTTTCGCCCCTCAGTTAGTGATTCTAACCGTTCTTTCAGAGAGGCAAAGTCTTTTTCTTCCCCAAGATCACCTTTTTGATAATACAAATTTTTTGAAAAGGTCAACCAGGTTTCGTCATTAATATGATGCTTTGTTAATGTTTCAATCGCTTCTTTCATCTGATTTCGAAAATCATCATCACTGTAATCTCGCCTTGCATAGCCGACAATACAATACTTATCAGGCAACAACCCTTCTAGAAAATTTTTGTACATTGCAGGTATTAATTTGCGCATTGTCAAATCACCACTTGCACCAAAAATAACCATAATAAATTGGTCAGGTTGGTTGTTTGGTATATTATTGTTATTGGACATTGTCGACTCCACTATGGATAATTTTTTTTAACAGTAGCTCTATTGTCGTTATAATACCGTAGTTTGTCTTAATATTCATCTATAATTTTAAAATCGGTCATAACGGAACTGTTATCAGACTTATTCGTTTAAACATTACCATTAATATGCATATCTATGTCAATGTTTACCATGCCCGCTATCCCATGCATACCTACCCCTTCTTCTGGTATCATACTAAAAGAGATCGACCTAAAGGCAAAACCACAAGTTAATTTCGATAGATATGCCAATCTGTTATGGAATGATCGTACTGAAATACCGAGAGATAAAACGACCATTGGTGCCTTCTACGATCTACGCGACCAAGCTGAAATCGATATACGCACAATTATTAATCATCTCGCCGCTAACAATAACCTTAGAGAAAGAATTATGGAGAAAAGAACTTAAGCAAAAACACCCATCGCAGGTTTCGCCCCTTTACCAATTGTAAATGGTCGCCCCGATTCAGTGGTGACTACTTTATTCAATGGCAATCCTGCCGCCCAGCCAATGGTCGCGTGAAATTGTTGAACTGACATTGCATCCGCTATTGGTTTGTAACCTTGATCATCACTTGCACCATGTACATATCCACGCTTGATACCACCACCTGCGAGTACCGTAGAAAAACATAACGGATGATGTCCACGACCGTTATCATTAATTTTTGGTTTACGACCAAATTCGGTTGAGACGACAACCAATGTATCATCTAGCATACCACGTTGGAATAAATCTGTGATCAATGTCGCATATGCTTGATCAAATATAGGTGCAACATCAGTAATCTCATCCTCAAGATCTTTGTGAAAATCCCAGCCGCCTTGAGACACTTCTACATATCGAACACCTGACGACACAAGACGTCTAGCCAATAAACAACCTTGCCCTAGTTTTGATGATCCGTACGCCTCTCGCATTTCTTTAGATTCATGACTCAAATCAAATGCCTTGAGCTCTTCGCTATCCATTAATTTTATAGCATCATCATAAAAGCCATTATATGCTTGAATATTTTTATCCTTAAATTTCTTTCTAAAATCTTGATCCAGGTTATTCATCAACGATAGACGCTTATCAAATTTGTCTCTACTTAATTTTGTATTAATATTACGAACCCCTTTATTGGGATCACTAATCGATAACGGTGCAAATTTACTAGGAAAAAATCCATTACCTTGCTCGGAACGACGATTAATACATACACTTGATGGCATTGTTTCATGACTTGGGCCCAAATAATTCATCGCCCATGCACCCATAAAAGGATGCACAATCGTACCACGTTGCTCAAAAGCGGTTCGCATCAAATACTGTGCTTTGTTATGTATACCTACCCTTGCTTCCATTGAACGAATAACACATATTTTATCTGCAATCGCTGCAGTCTTGGGCAAATAACTGGTCATTTCAAATCCACCAGCTGATTTTATGATATCACCAGGCCCCTTAGACGAACCTGTTTTTGGATCAAATGTATCAATATGACTAAGGCCGCCATTTAATTGAATATTTATCACACGTTTGGCCTTGCCAAAACCACGATCACCAATACTCGGCGCAGTTCCGTTTGCAATACTTGGCATCAAATTAACAGCAAATGCTGCTGAAGCAAAGCGTTCAATAAATTGCCGCCGCGTTGGTTCATCAAACGAATCAAATGGATTATTCATACTAAAGCCTTTCTTTTAGCCATATTGGCATGCTACATATTCTTACTGGATAAACATAAACTCGCGACCATTCATTAATGCCCACAAAACATCAGAAATATTGAGTCCATTACGTGTTGCATCAAGGGCGATCTTTGCTTCTTGCGGTGAAGGCTTTCGACTTAACACCCCTTGATAAAGCAACTCGATTTTTTCTGGCATATAGATATTTTTAGCAGTAACAGCACGCATTAATTCCCCTTTACGGGTCATAATAAATTTACTAATAGCGCCGTTCATCATTGCGAGTGATTCTGTAATACCACCTTCTGTAGAACCATCGTCAGGTACATTTCGTTCAGATTGCCCTGCTATATGTAAAAAATGAGCTGCGTTACTTGGTTGCTGCAACTCTGACGCACGTACATAGTTGTCTAAGCCACGTCTTTTTTTCTTATAATTAAACATACTCTTCTCCATTTTCATGGAAGCGACCATCTGTGTTTCTTTGACTTGTTCAGCTTTTGACATTGCCATGACACCCTGATCCTTTTTCCCCTTTTTCCCCTTCCCTTTTTTTCCTTTCTGCTTCTTTCCTTTATCCATCTTTTTTGAAAGCATACTATTACCATTTTGATCAGACGCTGATTGCACCTTGTTATATATTTGTTTTATATGGTGAA
>Ga0255039_10000554_pt1 | contig 12243 bp, 13 predicted proteins | sample BC1_12_1_MG_FD_181713 | JGI IMG/M metagenome (GOLD analysis project Ga0255039, IMG submission 181713) | Seawater microbial communities from Strait of Georgia, British Columbia, Canada - BC1_12_1 | ecosystem: Environmental > Aquatic > Marine > Strait | place: Canada: British Columbia | collected... | reverse complement strand
ACCTGGAGGAACAGCTTGGACTCATTGTGAATCAGGAGAAGAGCCGGGTTGCGCCGATCAAGGAGATTACTTTTCTGGGGTTTCAAATCCTCAGGGGTAAGATCCGGGTCAGCAACAAGGCACGAACCCGGTTCAAGGATCGAGTTCGGGAACTGACGCACAGGAACAACCCGCTATCGATGTACCAAGTAATCCACGAGTTGAGTCTCTATTTGCGAGGCTGGGTTGGGTATTTTGGGATTCAGGAGTTCAAATACCTGTTCAGAGACCTTGATGCCTGGATTAGAAGCCGGCTGAGGTCGACGCAGTTGAAGAAATGGAAGAAGCCCGGAAAATTCCAACGGATTATGATCAAGGCGGGTTTCGACCCGAAGGAAGCGCATCGCGTCTGGATCAAGATGAACCGATGGCAATCGGTGACGAGACGGCCGGTGCTGTTTGTGATGAACCTGAAATGGTTCAGGGAGCGAGGATTAGTGTTCCTGCATGACTATACAATTGCTTTCTCTCGGGCCTGATGGGCTCGGTTGCTGATCGAGGAGCGGTATACCTGGCCGGTATGTACCGTTCTGTAGGGAGGGGGTAGCCTTCGGGCTACCTCCTACCAGATTTGATCAGGGGAATAACCACTTTCTGAAGCAATAAACAGATTGGGGCCGGTCACAGGTTTTCTACAGGCGTAAAAAAACCCGCCATTGGTTTGGCGGGTTTCTTTGTCCTGTTACCGCGTGCGGGTTCAGGACACCGTTTGTAAATTGGCGGCATGAAGTCCTTTTGGACCTTCCTCCAGCTCAAACTCGACCTTCTGGCCTTCTTTTAAGGTTTTATATCCGTCCATGGCAATTGCAGAAAAATGAATGAAAATATCCTGATCACCCTCATCGGGTGTCAGAAAGCCGTACCCTTTGGCATTGTTGAACCATTTAACGGTGCCTGTAGCCATAACTCATACTCCTCCTGATACATCTGCTTCGTTTACTTCCGGATTCCCTGAACTGCGATCCGGGCGGGCAATGATGCCCTGAATGCCTGAAGATCGCGGGAACCCACTTCCACATCATGGGGCCGATAAGTGTCTCTTGTTGGTGTTGGATATAACCCCACAGATTACAGTATAGCTATCCGCACTGAATGGTCAAATTTCCGCTTTGCCCGCTTGTACGCGCTTCCGGGACTGATCGTCATGGATTTAGGGGATTTGGCTTATCATCCGTATCGAACAGCGTTCATTGTGGCTGGTGTATCCCCATGGAGTCATGATGGGAATCATGATAATGAGAACTGTTATATTATCCGGAAATGAATATGGCAGAACTTGATGCCCTTCCGCCGATGACCGGTTATACCCTGCTTGGCCTGGATGCATCGATACGCACACTTGAACTTTTCGGCTACTATTCCCACCTAAGAGGTGGGAGAGAAGAGTTGCAGGCCTATGAGTGAAAGAAAAATAACCGACCACGAAGACGGTGTGATCGTACAGGAGGAGAAGCCCAAGCTTAAACCTCCTCCCATGTACAAGGTTTTGATCCTCAACGACGATTACACGCCAATGGAGTTCGTGGTGATGGTATTGGAGTCGTTCTTCAGGATGGACCGGGAGAAGGCCACCCAGGTCATGCTGCATGTGCACACCCGGGGTGTGGGTGTCTGTGGTGTTTTCACGCGGGAGATAGCGGAAACCAAGGTGTCGCAGGTGAATGACTACTCCCGTGCAAATCAGCACCCGCTTCTGTGCACGTTGGAGGAAGCATGAAGGGACTGGCAGCGATTTCAGGGCCCAGGGTTGACCAAAACAAAATGCAGGTTATTTTATGTCCATGTTAAGTAAAGAGCTTGAATTCACCCTCAATCTTGCCTTCAAGAAGGCGCACGAGCGCAAGCATGAATTCATGACCGTCGAGCATCTGCTACTGGCGTTGATCGACAACCCCACGGCGGCAAAAGTCCTCAAGGCCTGCGGCGCGGACATGGAGCGCCTGCGGCGCAACATCGAGCAGTTCATTGACGAAAACACCCCTCTTTTGCCCGATGATCCCAGCTCCGAGACTCAACCGACGCTTGGATTCCAGAGGGTGCTTCAGAGGGCGGTTTTCCACGTTCAGTCATCGGGCCAGAACGAGGTAACCGGGGCCAACGTTCTGGTTGCCATATTCAGCGAGCAGGAGTCTCATGCCCTGTTTTTGCTGCATCAGCAGGATATCGCCCGCCTGGATGTGGTCAACTATATCTCCCATGGCATCTCCCAGGTTCACGGGGATTCCAAGCAGCCCGATGGCGAGGGGCTTTCCATGGACGAGCAGGTGCAGGAGGTCAAGGCGCCGGAGAAGAGTCCCCTGGAGATCTATGCCACAAATCTCAACGAACAGGCCCTAAATGGGAAGATTGATCCCCTGATCGGCCGCAAGCTCGAGCTGGAGCGAACTATGCAGACCCTCTGCCGGCGACGCAAGAACAACCCGCTGCTGGTCGGGGAGGCTGGCGTGGGAAAGACCGCCATAGCGGAAGGTCTGGCAAAAAAGATCGTGGAAGACGATGTACCCGAGGTGCTCGACGGATGCGTTATTTACGCCTTGGACTTGGGCGGTCTGGTCGCGGGCACCAAGTATCGCGGCGATTTTGAGAAGCGTCTGAAAGGCGTGCTGGCGCAGTTGAGTAAACAGCCTGAAGCAATTCTGTTCATTGACGAGATTCACACCGTTATCGGCGCGGGTGCGGCTTCGGGAGGCGTCATGGATGCTTCGAACCTGATAAAGCCCGTATTGGCCTCGGGAGAGTTGCGCTGTATCGGTTCCACCACTTATCAGGAGTTCCGGGGTGTTTTTGAGAAAGACAGGGCATTGGCGCGCCGTTTCCAGAAGATCGATATCACCGAGCCCACGGTGGCGGAAACGGTGGAGATACTCAAGGGTCTGAAATCCCGTTTCGAGGAACATCACAAGGTCAAGTATGCCCTCAAGGCCCTGCGTGGGGCGGTCGAGCTTTCGGACCGTTACATCAACGACAGGCACCTGCCCGACAAGGCGATAGACGTCATCGACGAGGCGGGGGCAAGAATACAGTTGATGCCCCCGTCAAAACGAAAAAAGACGATCACCCTGACCGATATTGAAAATATTGTGGCCGGCATGGCCAGGATCCCGCCCAAGAGCGTCTCTGTGTCCGATACGGAAGCGCTGCGTAAACTGGACCGTGACCTCAAACTGGTGGTTTTCGGCCAGGACAAGGCGATCGAAGCCTTGTCCGCGTCCATTCGCATGAGCCGCTCCGGCCTCTCCACCGGGGAGAGGCCGGTTGGAGCATTCCTTTTTGCGGGCCCGACCGGGGTGGGCAAGACCGAGGTGACGCGTCAGTTGGCGATCAGCCTGGGTGTCGAACTGATCCGGTTCGACATGTCCGAGTATATGGAACGCCATACGGTCTCCCGACTCATTGGCGCCCCTCCGGGCTACGTCGGATTCGACCAGGGCGGACTCCTTACCGAGGAGATCAACAAGCACCCGCATTCTGTGCTCCTGCTGGACGAGATCGAGAAAGCCCACCCGGACGTGTTCAACCTGCTGCTGCAGGTGATGGATCACGGGACCCTGACCGACAACAACGGCAGGAAGGCTGACTTTCGCAACGTGGTCATTGTCATGACCACCAATGCGGGTGCCGCTTTGATGAGCAGGCCTTCCATCGGCTTTACATCCCAGGATCACTCAAGCGATGGCATTGAAGCCGTAAAGAAGATGTTTTCTCCGGAGTTCCGCAACCGGTTGGATGCGATCATCCAGTTCAACACGCTGCCGCCTGAGGTCATTCGTCACGTGGCAGATAAGTTCATTTTCGAGCTTGAAGGGCAGCTGCTGGAAAAGAAGGTGACCCTGGTTATAGAACAGGAAGCCAAAGATTGGCTGGCGGAACACGGCTACGATGAAAAGATGGGGGCAAGGCCCATGGCACGGGTCATTCAGGAAAAGATAAAGAAGCCGCTGGCGGAAGAGCTGCTTTTCGGCCAGCTGTCCAGCGGTGGCGGCGTTGTCGTTATCGGGGTTCTGAACGGTGAACTCACGTTCGAATTCGAGGCGGGCACCGTCCACTGAGGGGGCGGTGCAAGTAACTGATCAGCGGGCCCGGTAGGTGATGCGGCCCTTGCTCAGATCGTATGGGGTGAGCTGTACTGTAACCTTGTCACCGGTGAGTATGCGTATGTAATGCTTGCGCATTTTACCCGAGATATGGGCCATCACCACGTGACCGTTTTCCAGTTCCACACGGAACATGGTGTTGGGAAGGGTTTCCACCACCGTTCCCTCCATTTCGATAAAGTCTTCTTTGGCCATGCAGTTTCCTGTTCCACTTCTTGTTACGACTGATCGCAGCGGGAGTATATCACAGCGATCACCCGGATCAGGCCAGACATTATCGTTAAAATCGGAGCCAACGCAACCCGCTTGGAAAATGCCGGGCCATTTTCCGGTCATCCCAGCCTAACCCGCATCTTCAACATCCAGAGAATCTTCAATACTGAATTCCTTCCAGGTCTCGTTCCGGTAAGCCTGCAGGGGGCGGAAAAGGGATTTATAAGCCATCTTGGGAGAACCCGGTATCCAGAAACCCAGATACAGCCAGCGAAGGCCGCGTCTTTTTGCTTCCTGGATTTGCCAGAGTATGGCATATACACCCGGGCTCATTGCCGACCACCGGGGATCGAAAAATGTGTAAACGGCTGACAATCCGGTGGGAAGCAGGTCCGTGACCGCAACAGCCACCAACTCGGTATCCAGCCGGAATTCAAAGAACCGGGTATCGCACCAGTCGCACACCAGAAAATCCCGATACTGGGTCTCGGATACGCTGGCCATATCGCTGTCCGGATGACGGTGCCGCAGGTATTTTCCGTAAAGTTCGAATTGTTCGGTGTCGAAGTCGGCAGGTTTTATTTCAATGCTTAACCGACGGTTCTTTCTCCATACCCGCCGCTGAATACGCCGGGGAAGAAATCGATCAACAGGCAGTCTTATTGGGGTGCAGGCACGGCACGTATCACATTCATGGCGGTAGACCATGCTTCCGCTGCGACGAAACCCCAGATCTGCCAGCACATTGTGAAGCGCCGGGTTCATCGGGATCTGAGGGCCCGGAAACAGGGTTCGCGATTCCCTCCCCGTGAGATAGGAGCAAGCCTGTGGCGACGAAAGATACAGCTGGAGCTGAACGGGGTCGGGCGTATGCATCACATTTAGGGCCTGTTAACAGGCCCTAGTCCACGGAAAAGCCCCAGCGATCGAAGCCACACCAATCCTTCAAGTCCGCACAGAACAGGGTGCGGCTTATCTCTTCCGCGCCAAGGGATATCAGATGACCCGAATATACCTGACAATCGATCATCCTGAATTCCCATTCCATAAGTTGTCGAACAAGGTGAACCAGGGCACATTTCGAGGCATCTCTTTCACGGCTGAACATGGATTCCCCGAAAAATACCCGGCCAATGGCGACGCCGTAAAGTCCGCCAACCAGAGCATCCCCCAGCCAGACTTCCACGGAATGTGCGTGCCCAAGCTGGTACAGACAGGCATAGGCATCTATCATTTGTTGGGTGATCCAGGTTCCGTTTTCTGTTCCACGAGGTTGGGAACAGGCATCCATGACGCCCTGGAAATCCTGGTCGAAAGTGATCCTGAAAGGCTTGTTCCGCAGTGTCTTGCGCAAGCTTCTGGAGATGATAAGTCGCTCGGGATAGAGTACGGTCCTGGGATCGGGACTCCACCAGAGAATGGGCTGGTCGTCTGAGAACCACGGGAATATCCCTGAACGGTAGGCATTGAGTAGGCGTTCAGGACTCAGATCGCCACCGACCGCCAGCAGACCGTTGGGCTCTTTTTCGGCCTGTTCCACCGGTGGGAACGGTGCATCTGGATGATCTGGGTCCAACAGATATAACATGTCAGGAAAATATAACAACTAGACCATGAAGACCACAGCAATACTTTTGATTGGAATGATACCTGAAGTGAGAGACAGATGACCGACGACCATCTTAGGCTGAGAGTGGGGGAGACACTGTATCTGCAACGCACGATAAGCGAAACGGATGAGCGATATACCGTTAAGGTGATCGGTTATCTGCAGGGAGAGAGCCTCATAGTGACCGCTCCGGAGGTCAAGGGTAAGGTCCTGTTCATGCGCGAGGGTCAGCGTTTTACCGTGCGCATGCTGGATGAGCGAAACGCCCTGGGTTTCGTCTCCACGGTTATTCACACTGTATCCCGCCCTTACCCTTATCTGCACCTGGAGTATCCACACGATTGGGAAAGGACCACCGTTCGAAACGCGGGAAGAATACAGGCGAGCGTCCCGGCCCTGGTAAAAGCCCGGGAGAAACCGGATATCGGGGGTAACTGGCACCCCGTGATGATAAGGGACTTGAGCACCACGGGCGCCCGCTTCGAGAGCATGAAACACCTGGGTCAGTCAGGTGAACCGATTGAACTCAAATTCAATCTCACGGTACGAAACCTGGAGGAAAACGTGAGGTTGACGGCAATTATCAGGAACGTCATGGACGTAATGTCGGGGACATCGAGAAAGACCCGGGCCAGATACAGGTTCGGCGTTCAGTTTATGGAGGTCAACCGCTTTCGAGAGCTGCTGATCAGCCATTTCATACTGGAACACATGGTAGAACTGGAGTAGTCGGCCTGAACCGGAGCCATACCCGTCTGGAAACTGCAGCCGAAAGGCCCACGATTCTTTACGTGCCGAGGGATTCCAGGTAGCGCTCGGCGTCCAATGCCGCCATGCAGCCGGCGCTCGCGGACGTTATCGCCTGGCGATAGACATGATCCATGACGTCACCGGCTGCGAACACACCTTCGATACTGGTTGTGGTGGCATCCCCGTCCGTGCCGCCACGTACCCGCAGGTAGCCTTGGGACATATCAAGCTGGCCCTCGAAAAGCCCTGTATTGGGCTTGTGGCCTACCGCTATGAAGACGCCCTGCAGGTCGTGATCCGTGGTGACATTCTCCTTTAAGTTGCGGATGCGCATACCGGTAACCCCGCTATCGTCACCCAACACCTCCTCCAGGACGCTGTCCCAGGCGATACGCACGTTATCCTTCTCAAACAACTTTTTTTGCAGAATCTTTTCTGCCCGCAATGCATCACGACGATGAACCAGTGTGACTTCATCGGCAATATTCGAGAGATAGAGGGCCTCCTCAACTGCGGTATTGCCGCCGCCAATGACAGCTACCTTCTGCTCCCGGTAGAAAAAGCCGTCGCAGGTGGCACAGGCAGACACGCCGCGGCCCTTGAAGGCCTCTTCCGAAGGCAGACCCAGATACTGGGCAGATGCGCCGGTGGCGATGATCAGTGCATCACAGGTATAGGTGCCGGAATCACCGGTCAGCATGAAGGGGCGTTGCTGGAGATCCGCTTTATTGATGTGGTCGAAGATCACCTCAGTTTCGAAACGCTCGGCATGCTTGAGCATTCGTTCCATCAATTCCGGGCCTTGCACACCCTCCCAGTCTCCGGGCCAGTTGTCCACATCCGTAGTGGTGGTAAGCTGGCCGCCCTGTTCCATACCGGTGACAAGTACCGGGCTGAGGTTCGCCCTGGCCCCATAAACGGCGGCAGTGTAACCGGCCGGTCCGGAACCCAGGATCAGAAGACGGCAATGCTTGTTGTCACTCATGTACTGTTACTCCAACTGACGGGTGTTACCAGGCCCTGTAAGAAAATTGAATGGTACGTAATGTGCGCCAAGGGGTAAAGGCGCCTATCCTTTCCACGGAACATGGGTCTGACAACGCAGTTTTTCAACCGATAAGAGGATCTGCCCAAGCCCACTTGTCATTGCGGAAGTTTTTAGGTTAGGATCTGGCTTCCTGTTGAATGGATTCATCAGAGGTGACAAATGGACATTGGCATGGCATGCGCCCGCGTTGGGTGTGGAAGTTACGTATCCCTCACGATTTTCCTCCTCCTTTCCGCGGTCTCGTTCGTCAGTAAGGGCACACCTGTGTTCCTGAATGAACTGCACTATGACAACATCAGTGGGGATCAGAACGAAGGTGTAGAGATTGCGGGACCTGCGGGGACTAATCTACAAGGTTGGCAGGTACTGCTGTACAACGGCCAAAACGGCAGGGTCTACAAAAGGCACTCTCTTAACGGCACCATCCCGGATCTGGGTGCCGGCATGGGGGCGTTTTTCTTCGGAATTACCGGTATTCAGAACGGTTCTCCGGACGGGGTGGCTTTGGCAGATGACACGAATGCACTGCTGCAGTTCCTCAGCTATGAGGGCAGTTTTATGGCAGTGGAAGATGCTGCGGCGGGGCATACCAGTATCGATGTCGGTATCAATGAGAGTAGCTCGGCCATCATCGGAACCTCGCTCCAACTGACGGGATCGGGGCTGGAATACGAGGACTTTAGCTGGGTTGCGGGACTGCAAAGTTTTGGCGCGTTCAATACCGGTCAGCTGTTTTCAAACACCAGCGGCATTCCCGAGCCCGACACGCTGATACTCACTGTTTCAGGACTGATCGGCTGGATGATTTTTCGATGGAGGGGATTACCCGCTTATCCTGCCCTGCCGAACAGCAGTTGCTGCAGTTGATCCAGCTCTTCCCGGGAATCGTCCATAATCTGCAGGCTGTTCTGGGGTGTCAGTTCGCCCAGCGAAAGCTTTTTGAAAGCAGGTACATCAACCAGGGCAGGGCAATCTTTCATAAACGGGGTGCCAAACATGGAATGCAGCCTGGCGATCAACACCACATCGGACAGGTCCGGTTTGGGCTGGGGGTCGCGGAGCCACTTTTTACGGCTGCGCACACAGTCAATCAGTTCTTCATCGAAATCCCACTCTTTGAGGATCAATACACCCACCAGCGGACAGAGCTGGTCCACTGCCTTGTTTCTTTTGGCCGGATCTTCGAAGACCTCCGGCCTCTCCTCCAGGATCTTGAGTATGGGAGGTACCGCTATGTCCTGCAACAGGCCGCCAAGCATGGCTTTTCCCGCTTGAAATCCCGGTACGTGGTCCGCCAGAAAATAGCTGATTACCGCCACCTTGGAAGCGTCCCGAAACGCGCCTTCCAAAAGCCTGCGCAATCTTGGCGAAGGAGAATCGAACACTGTACGAATGGTGTAGGTCGTGGCCAACTGGGAGGTGCTCATCAGACCTATTCGGCGAACGGCGCCCTCCAGGTCGTCGGGCGGCACCCTTGAGAGAAATCGGGCACTTCTGGCAACCCGCATGACGAAGGCGCTCAGCGCCGGGTCTGTCTGCAGAATTTTGGCTGCTACGGAAACATTGGTATTCGGGTTATTCAGTGATTCCCTCAGACGCAGCGCCCTGTCAGGCAAAGAGGGGAAAAAAGATTTATCGGTCGCAAGCCTTGAGTATATTTCGGCGTAGATTCCGGATATGGACATATCTATATATCTTCTGTTCGGGTGAAAAAACAGCAGCGTTCACCGCAGCTTGGACAGTATAAGCTATTCTATAAAATCAAAAAGCGACTGATTGTCTCAATTTCTGAAATCTGATTCTTCTCTTAATTACATCACAGTCCTTGTCCAAAGAGCCAGTTAAGGTACTGAGTTGGATGGGAATATAATTTCCCAAAAACAGGCGCACACCGACTGGAGCGCCACCCTTTTTTGTCTCTTCGGAGGCGAAGCGGATTGCCCAACCCAGGATTGTTCAACTCAATGCCGGCAGCTTGCGAGGCCTGGCATTTTCGTCGACGGCCACGTAGGTGATGGATGCGTTTGCAACCTGTTCGACGGTTCTCGGATCTCTCTCACGCTCGGCATAGACTTCCACCTTCACTCTGACAGAGGTGTTGCCTGTGCGTTCCAGTTCCGTATAACAGCTTACGAGGTCTCCAACCAGAACGGGTTTAAGAAATTGAAACTCGTGCACGGCAACGGTGGCGACCCGCCCCTGCGCAACCTGAACTGCAAGGATGCTGCCGGCAATGTCCACCTGGGACATCAGCCAGCCGCCAAATACGTCACCCGTGGGATTGGTGTCTGCGGGCATAGCCAACACCCTGACAGTAAGCTGCCATTCTCCGGGATTCCGCTCTTCAATGGGATGAGATGTCATAAACCAATCAATGCCCCTCGTAGAGAGATTCTATCAGATCATCATAACGTTTAATGATTTTGGCTCTGCGCAGCTTCATGGTAGGCGTCATGAAACCGGAATCGATGTCCCATGGCTCCCCGATCAGGCCAACACGACGAATCTGAGCGTATCCCGGAAAATCACCCAGCTGGGTGTTGATACGTTTCAGGATTTCCTGATTGATGCGGTCATCGGATATTAATTTATCACTGTTCGAATCCAGACCCAACTCCACTGCAAGGCTCGACAGCTCGTCGGTATTGAGCACCACCAGCGCCGTCAAATACGGTCTGCCCTCACCGAGCACCATTACCTGGTCAAAAATACCGTCAAGGGCGATGGCCATTTCCATGTCCGCCGGTGGCAGCTTTTCCCCGTTTGCCAGCACGATGATGTCTTTGAGCCGCCCCGTAATGAAGACATGGCCGTTTTCAATTTTGACCTGGTCACCGGTGTGCAGCCATCCGTCCGGCTCAATGACTTCCCGGGTTGCCTCCGGCTGGTTCCAATAGCCCATCATGACGCAGCGGCCGCGGGTCAGGAGCTCGTCATACTCGCCGACGCGTATTTCCACCCCCTCGACAGGGGTACCCACGCTTGCCGGTACGTTATCCTCAATCGAGTTGGCGGTGATGACCGGGCTGGTTTCGGTGAGTCCGTATCCTTGCTGGATGTTGATTCCCAGGCCGATGAAAAGCCTTGCAATCTCGGCGGAAAGGGGCGCTCCGCCGCTGACGGCAAACCGCAGCCGACCACCCAGCCGCTCCTGAACCTTTTTTGCGACCAGTTTTTCGAGTAATGGCCAGGCGAGCAGCGAAGGGGACCAGTCGGCGCGCCCCTGGCTGTGCTCAAATCGTCTGTAGCCTATGTTCACTGCGGATTCGAAGAGCTTCCTGGAGATTGCCGGACCGGCATGGAGCTTCTCCTGTATCTTGCCGTATACACGCTCGAAGATCCTCGGGACGGATATCAGAATCGTGGGCTTGATCGTGAGCAGGTCATCCGCCAACTGTGCGACGGAGCGTGCAAAGGCGACGCTGGAACCGGCGATTACCGGGACGTAGTACCCGCCCGTGCGCTCGAGTGCATGGGACAACGGAAGAAACGAGAGCATCCGATCGTCCGGGTAAAATTTGACCATCTTGAGGCTGGCCCAGACATTCCAGAGAAAATTGTTGTGGCTGAGCATTACACCTTTCGGTTTTCCTGTTGTCCCCGAGGTATAGACAATGCTTGCCAGACCATCGGGATCGATCACCGGATCCTCTGACTTGGTCGGGTTGTCCGGCAGCCATTCTGCCGCATAGGTGACAATCGATGCGGGCTCCGCCGTTTCCACCGGTTCCAAAGAGATGACACGGGTGAGGCCGGCCAACTGATCGTGAATTTCACGAAGCCTCTGCCACTGTTCATCGTCTTCCAACAGAAAAATTCTGACTCCAGCATCTTCCAAAATGTACCCGATGTTTTGCGGTCGATCGTTCGTGTAGATGGGTACCGTAACCAGGCCCAGTCCCAGAGCGGCCTGGTCGAAGATCACCCATTCACGGCAGTTGCGCAGCATGATTGCCACCCGGTCCCCGGGGTTCAACCCATCTTTGCTGAGTGCCTCACGCCAGCGCAGAATCTCCCTCTCGGTTTCCGCCCAGCTATAGTTTTGCCAGCGCTCGGATTTCTCGTCGTACTGAACGTAGGCAACAGCGTCTGGTGTTCGTCGTGCCCGCACCCGGAAGGCCTCCGACAGGGTACTTGTCTGTTCCGGCGTGATTACATCGGTTCTATGCATCGAATCTCCTCCGGTGGCACATTGGTCTTGAGACTCCATTTATATCAGGAGATGGCTGACCAACCAACATTCGCGGAGAAACGGCTGCCGTAACTTTGTTCCAGCGTCTGTAGCCTGTGCATCAGCACTTCCGGTCCAGTCTGCCGGATATAGTGCAGAGGACCACCCGTGAAGGGTGCGAATCCGGTGCCGAAGATGACACCGGCATCAACCAGATCCACCCCCTCCACTACACCTTCCTGGAAACAGGCCACCGCCTCGTTGAGAAGCCGCAGCACCATCCGATCAGAAAGCTCACGGGCCATTTCGGGATCGACAG
>Ga0255039_10000553_pt1 | contig 12254 bp, 10 predicted proteins | sample BC1_12_1_MG_FD_181713 | JGI IMG/M metagenome (GOLD analysis project Ga0255039, IMG submission 181713) | Seawater microbial communities from Strait of Georgia, British Columbia, Canada - BC1_12_1 | ecosystem: Environmental > Aquatic > Marine > Strait | place: Canada: British Columbia | collected... | reverse complement strand
ATGAAATCATATTGGGCATTTCTGGCGGCATAGCAGCTTATAAAACAGCAACGCTATGTTCGCTACTGACGCAACAAGGGTGTAATGTCACCGTTTGCATGACTGAAAATGCCCAAAGGTTTATTGCCCCCCTTACCTTTAGCACCCTCACAAACAATCAAGTACTGAGCGATCTTTTTGCCCCTGAGCAAAATGATACTACAACGCATATTCATTTAGCACGTAAAACAGATCTAATGGTCATCGCACCTGCAACAGGGAATATTATCGCTAAAATGGCTCACGGCATTGCAGACAACTTGTTGTCAACATTTATACTCTGTGCCCAAAGCCCTATCTTAGTTGCCCCTGCCATGAATACCCATATGTACCACCAAAAAGCAACGCAACGAAATCTAGAGACCATTACTAAAGATGGTGCCCACATCATTGGACCAGAAGATGGTGACTTAGCATGTGGTGATGTAGGCCCCGGTCGCATGAGTGAACCGGAGGCACTCTTTGAAAAGATTTCCACATTACTTAAATCATCTCCCCCTAAAAGTAACGTATGATATATTTCATCTCTATTTTAAAGGCATGTTATCAAAACCCTCATATAAAATGGCTTACATAACATGAAAATTAGTTCAAAACAACTAAAAATAGTCATTACTGCCGGGCCTACGCGAGAATATTTTGATTCCGTTCGATTTCTCACCAACGGTTCGAGCGGTACAATGGGTTATGCGTGTGCCAAAATCGCCGCAACTCTTGGCCATAAAGTCACACTTATTTCAGGGCCCGTTAACCAAACAGTACCCAAAAAGGTAAAGATCATTTCTGTCATCACTGCCCAAGAGATGTATGAAGCCACCATGCACCATTACAAAACTGCAGATTGTGTCATAATGGCAGCTGCCGTATGCGATTATTGCCCTAAAAATCCGCAAAAAAATAAACTCAAAAAGAGCCCAAAAGGTCTAAAATGGGAAATGGTGCGTACCAAGGATATTCTTGCCACCTTAGGCGCCTACAAAACCACCCAAAAACTGATTGGATTTGCCCTCGAAGACACCGCACCAAAAACCAATGCCAAAAAGAAACTCTCTCAGAAAAATCTCGACGCCATCATCCTCAATCACCCACAAGTCATGGGAAAAGCAACAACCGAGGCGGAAATATTAATCCGCGGCAAAAAGTTTATCTCAACAGGCCCCCTCTCAAAAACAGATTTGGCCAAGAGAATCATATCCTTGGCACAAAAACTGTGCAAAGAATAAAAATCTTGTAAACAACCGTATTTCCTAATTTGCAATTGCCACGATTCTTAAATCACATCAGCTGGCGTAATTCTTGCTTACATCTATTCTTGTCCAAATTTTCCCATATTGATGGGCATTCGTTTTAATCCCGAAATTCGCGGATAAACCTTAGCATTGGGCTTTATTACTCGAAAAAAACCAGTGTCGTTGCTTTCTGCGCTCGGTGTAATCTCCACGCGTCCAGTGTGATAATTTTGCACAAAACCGCTATTTTTTCAGCCATTTTTTACTTTTGACCGATAATATCAAACTGGTATCACCACTTTAAGTACCGTAACTAACGGTATTGGTGGCATTTTAATTATTAGAACTGATGGTGTGTATTATGGCTAAAAAGAGATCTAAAATAGAAATTGACAACGCTTCCCAGCGAAAAATATTTAACCGTATCGCCTTATCTGCATTCGGCATACTTTTTTGTCTCTTTATCTTTGTCAGTTTAATAAGCTTTAATATGCAAGACAGCCCTAATCCAGACGTCATATCCTCTGGAATGATTGCCAATCTTTGCGGCCCCTTTGGCGCGATGATTTCCTTCTACTTTGAAAAATACCTCGGCCCCTCTAGCTTACCGATGTTGGCGGTTATCACATTTTGTCTAATTAAATATTGCATGAACAAGCCCTTCACCCAACCGATTTTACGGGCAACTGGTATCTTTTTGATCTGCGGCGTCCTTTCAGGTAGCGTATATATAATTAACGCTGGCAATGCGCATAGTTTTTCTAGCGGAAATGGCGGTATCTTAGGCATAGCCATTGGTCATTTCCTTCTGGCTAAAACAGCAACAATTGGTGCTACCATTATACTCCTCACCGCTTTTATTGTTGGCTTACTATTGGTTGCTGATGATATCGTCCTAAGGGTTCCTCACACGGTCTACCGACAGCTACATCGTTTTATTTCTGTCGCAATAACCCCAATTGCCGACTGTGGAACATCTGGCAAGTGGTTTAATAAATCATCTGCTGTACTGGAAAAAGATAAAGTCGCAGAGGAAGAAGAATATGAGTATGTATACGAAGATGAAGAAGACGAGGGTGAAGAACATTATGAAGAAGATGAAGAAGAAGACGATTATGATAGTGATGAAACAACAGGCGGCGAATCTGAAGCAATACTAGCACCAGAAGAAGATAGCGACGACACTGAAGCAGCTAATGACATACTACCACTGTCGACAGAAGAAAATAGTAAGCGCAATACGTCACTCAAGGAAGTGTCGTCAGCGCTGGCTAAAATCCGAGGAATAAAACCAACTGTTGCTACTGATGCAAGTTTGAATGTAGATTATAGTGAATACAAATACCCAATATTAGATTTACTAAAAGAGCCAGATCTCTCATACAAAAACAAACAAGCGACGATGGTGCAAGAAAAAGGGAAATTATTGAGCAAGACGCTCAAAGAATTTAAACTTAATGCCACTGTTATTGGTGCTGAAACTGGGCCTGTTGTAACGATGTATGAAGTCCAACTTGCACCTGGCATAAAAATCGCACGTATTAATTCATTATCGCGTGATATAGCTCGGGCGCTTTCTGCACCATGTGTCCGTATTATTGGTGCTTTACCAGGCAAAAGTACCGTCGGTATAGAAGTACCTAACTCTATTAAAGAAACAGTGCGCATTAAAGAATTAATACAACTTGCTGGTGATAAACCATCGAAAATGCAAATACCTGTGTTTTTAGGCAAAGATGTAAATGGTGAGCCACTCATTATGGACATGGCAGCTATGCCGCACTGCTTGATTGCAGGAACGACAGGGTCTGGTAAATCAGTTTGTATTAACACATTGATTGTTTCTATTTTACTTACACAGCGACCAGATATGGTTAAACTTATTTTGGTTGACCCCAAAATGGTTGAAATGAATTCGTATGCTGATTTAGCACATCTCATGTGCCCGATTGTAACTGATATGAAAAAGGCTGAACATATCTTGCAATGGTGCACAGAAAAAATGGATGAACGATATGCGTTACTGGCAGAAGCGCGCGTTAGAAATATTGTCAACTATAACAAACTAACTGAAGAAGAAATTTATGAACGATTTAAACCTTCAAACGCTAGAGAAAAGGCAAAAATCCCATTACGCATTCCTTATATTGTTGTTATTATTGATGAATTAGCCGACCTAATGATGACCAGTGCCAAAGAAGTCGAAGCGCACATTATTCGCATTGCCCAAAAAAGCCGTGCTATTGGTATTCATTTGGTACTTGCTACACAAAGACCACAAGCAACCGTTGTGACCGGTTTAATCAAAAGTAACATGCCAACACGTATTGGTTTTAGGGTTGCCTCTAGAATGGATAGCCGTATCGTTCTAGATCAAAATGGTGCCGAAACATTACTGGGCCGAGGCGATATGTTATTTTCCGAACCAGGGGCTTCAGATTTGGTTCGAGCACAAGGTGCTTTCTTAGATGATGCAGAAATCAACTGCGTCGTTGATTACGTTAAAGATGTTTCAGAGCCAAGTTATCACCCAGAACTCATGCAAATGAATACATTACAAACAGTTGATGTAGATAGAGACGAACTATTTGACGACGCGGTTAAAATTATTCTAGAAACTGGGCGTGGTAGTGTATCACTACTACAACGCCGCTTGACCATAGGGTACTCTCGTGCTTCAAGACTTGTTGACCAAATGGCTGCAGCAGGTATCGTAGGTGAATATAAAGGTTCTCAAGCTAGAGAAGTATTATTAACCATGGCTGAGTACGATCAAATTCAATTACAAATGCAACGCGATGCAGCAAATGGATATGCCGATATGAACGATGATGAGCAAGACCAATCAGCTGCGCAAAACAACCCAAGTAATGGTGAAGAAACATTTGAAAACAGTAGTGACAGTGAAGAATATATTGATACAGCCTCTGACATTGTTTCGTTCAGTGAAACCGAGGAACAACCAATCACCATTGCCACAGCGCATACAGAGAATGAGTTTCAAGGTGAAGATGCTCTGCCCGAATTCAATCAAGCCGAAAACATCGACATTATCGATAACACCGATATTCAAACAATGGACGAATCTACCGATCAGATCATACCTGATGACTTCGAGGAAAATATGACAGAAACAGTCTCCTTTGAAGATGAAATAGAGAACGATGCCATTGAAGTTGCCACAGAATTACCTGATGACGAATATGAATATGTAGAAATAGATGCAACTGAAGAAGATGGCGAAGACGCTGAAGCCCAATACGAATATGTCGAAGTAAACGAAGATGATGATGACCCAAATGCCCAATACGAGTACGTAGAAGTAGATGAAGAAGAAGATGAAGAAGATGATAGTGATAGTGATGAAACAACACAAGGTGAGGCTGAATAAATTTCAGTGCATATCGGTAACACCAATGCCTATTTTTTACTACTGCCAAAAAAGCACATATACCCTTTTTATCAGTTAGCCTACAAAGAAGACGTAATACAAATAAGCTATAGATGCACTGGAAGATCATTTACGAAGCTTTATGAACAATATAAACGTAGGCTTGGTACTTACCAACAATGACCATAAAAAAAAAGTTAAACTTGATCATCACCTCCACATCGGTATTGGTTGTAATTATTGCCTGCACCGCTTTCCTTGTTGATTCCGTTAAAAAACGTAAAGAAATACTCAAAGATGATCTATTAAGAATCGCAGTACTGCAAAGCAAAATGAATGAAACTGCAATACTTTTTGAACTAAGCAATCTGTCAGAAGAAAATCTCCAGTTTTTGCGATTTTATAGTGATATTGAATTTGCATGTATTTACAATGAAAAGAATGAACCTTTCAGTGTCTATCATCGTAAAGATGTCTCTCTACCCCTACAAGACGTCTTATATAAAAAAAAGTTAGTTCATACTGAATCAGGCAAAAACCATATTGATTATTTTCCGAAACCGACTCAGGAAAATGACATTCAAGAAACTGCCGAAGGTAAATTACGTATCTCTCACTTAATTTCCTTTAATCGTGAAATCTTTGGCACAATTGTTATTCAAAACGACATGAGCTCAATTACCAACTATATAAAAGCGCGCCTCCGTACGCTTGTGATAGTTGTAATCATTTCAACCATATTAACCGGCCTTATGTCAAACTGGTTACAGCGCATTATTTCTGATCCGATAAATCGATTAGCGCAAACTGCAACCCAAATAACAAACAGAAAAGATTATACCAAGCGTGCTACAAAAATCACCGAAGACGAGGTCGGCACGTTAATTGACACCTTTAACAATATGCTTGAAGGTATTGAACAACGTGATCGCTCATTGGTTGAAGCACAATTAAGGTCACAAAAATTAAATGAAATTCTTGAAGCAACAAACGATCAAATTGAAGAAAAAAATGCTGAATTAGAACAATTTACATATACCGTCTCGCACGATTTAAAAAGCCCACTACTTACGATTAAAGGTTTCTCCGGTTTGCTTAAAAAAACACTCAGTGATACCAATGAAGTAGAAGGCCTCAGTCATACCACCAGAATATATAGTGCGGCAGATAAAATGGGCCTACTACTAGATGGCGTACTTGAACTTTCTCGAATCGGAAGAGTCGTTAATGTAAAATCTGTAATCAAAACATCACAACTCATTAACGAAGTCATTGAATCCCTTGAGGCATTGATCATACAATACAATGTTAAATTTCACATTCAAAATAATATCCCTGACATGTATGGCGATAAAATTCGTATGAGCCAGGTTTTTCAAAATCTAATTGAAAATGGTATTAAATACTCAAAGGACCATCCAACGCCAACGATAACAATTGGCAGTAAAAATAAGGTGCAACACCCTGTCTATTTTATTCAAGACAATGGTATTGGCATAGATCCAAAATATAAATCAAAGGTATTTGATTTATTTGACCAGCTAGATCCAACTATAGATGGAACTGGTATTGGATTAGCACTTGTTAAACGAATTGTCGAAGTACATCATGGACGCATATGGATCGAAACAAACAAAGATTTAGAAGGCACTACCTTCTGTTTTAACCTTAATTTAGAAGTGGGGGCGCCATCATGAGTATTTCAATTTTACTTATAGAAGATGACGAAAATCACACCGCACTCGTTAAATATGCATTCAAAAGTGACCAAAGCTTTGAACTAAAAACCGCTTCAACACTTTCTGATGCGCACTTAATTATCAATCAAAAGGGGCTTGACTTAGTCATTGCCGACATCTTTCTTCCCGACGGAAGCGCAATCGAATTTCTTGAATCACCTGACGTAAATAATGTACTTCCTGTAATATGCATGACCAGCCAAGGTGACGAACGTATGGCTGTAGATTGCATTAAATCAGGCGCCCTTGATTTCGTCGTCAAATCAGAAGAAACTTTCGCCGCACTGCCATATATCGCTAAACAGGCACTCCGTGAATGGCAACTTATCATTGAAAAGAATGAAGGACAGGCCAAAATAATGGAATATCAGGCGCAGCTCCGAACGTTATCTTCACAGCTATCGATGTCAGAGGAAAAGCTAAAGCACAACATCGCAATGGGTCTTCATGACCAAGTAGGCCCCCTATTGTCTATAGCAAGTATGCTACTAAGTAATATAAAAACACCGAATTCTAAAAATGATATGGAATCATTGGAAAAAGTACGTAATAATATTAATCGTGCGATCGAATTTACGAGAACACTAACATTTGAATTAAGCCCACCTATTCTGTATGAACTGGGCCTACCTCCTACGATTGAATGGATGCTAGAAAACAATAAAAATCACAATAATATCAATTATACATTTAGTAACGATGAGCATATTAAACCAATCGACAATGATTTTCGTACCGTACTTTATCAAGCAGTACAAGAATTACTACTCAATATAGTTAAACATGCCAAAGCAACAATGATCAATGTCTGCATTGCCAAAGAAAACGATCAAATGATTATCACCATAACCGACAACGGCGTAGGCTATGTTGTCGAAGATATTAAATCGCAATCATCCCGTAAAGGATTTGGCCTGTTTAATATAGAAGAAAGAATTAATTACCTAGGCGGTAAAGTCGAAACTTTATCTAAGCCAAATGCAGGGACAACAGTAAAATTAATAGCTAAACTTTCGAAAGAACTAACATGACCTTAAAAATATTACTCGCTGATGATCACCAAATATTTAGAGACGGACTTAAAGCGCTCATTAGTCAATCATCAGATTTGGAAGTCGTTGCTCAAGCCAATAATGGCCGCGAAGCTATAGACTTAGCCACCGAGCACAACCCAGACCTTGCGATCCTTGATGTGACAATGAAAGACCTTAATGGTTTTGAAGCAAGTAAATGGATCACAAAGAAAATGCCAAAGATAAAGATCATTGGCCTTTCTATGCATGCCGATGCCAGAATTATTCGCGACATGTTCCTTGCTGGCGCGAGTGGCTATCTACTAAAAAATTGTCAATTTGAAGAACTAACAGAAGCGATCAATTTGGTAATGAATAACCAAAATTACTTGAGTCCTAATATTACAGACGTGACCCTAGATGATCTCCAAGACAAAGCATTGGCAGACAAGTTTTCCGTTCATTCAATTCTCACCCCACGCGAACGTGAAATGCTACAGCTCCTAGCTGAAAGCAATTCCGTACGGGAAATCGCGAAACTATGTTGCATTAGTATTAAAACCGTTGAAACGCACCGTCAACACATCATGGAAAAACTAAAGATCAAAACATTACCAGGATTAACCAAATATGCCATCCGTGCAGGCCTAACCTCACTAGATGAGAAGTAACCTTCTCTGGAAAAACAATGTCACACCTAAAACGCCAAAAATAATCCATACAATCCATACAACCCATATAATCCATACAAATATCATAACGGCTATAACCGGATCACCGTTACTGCTTTGTTAAGTTGCCACCAGTGATCAGATTATCTATCACACCTTTCCTACATTCACACAACTTAATCAAATTTGTCCGATAAAAACGTCAATATTCTTTCTCAACCACTCTTTTGTATTATAAATTTAAGCAAGTTCGAAACATAAGTGATTTTAACAAGTAATAAGTCGCTAACAAATATTTCGTAAATATTGTTATTATGTATTCTACATGCCTAAGGAGCTGAATATGAATAGTGAAGCGTTTAACCAAAAGATGATCGATTTCCAAAAGAAAATTGATCAACTGCCGCCTGCTCAACAAGAACAAATTGCTGAAATGGTTAATGAAACTAAATTACGGTATGAGCAAATTACAAAGACAAGCAATAGACTTGAACATGCCGTTCGTGATCTTATGATACAGAGTACGTATCAACGCTTTGATATCGAAGCAACGCGTCGCGAAAACATCATACTAAAAAAACAAATTGAACTATTAAGTCAAGAGCAAGATGACCAAACAGACGATCTGTCTGACCAAAACTAAATAAATGTTAATGAACCGTTTGTTAACTGTAACCTAGAAGTTATACATGAGAGGACTACCGATGAAAACATTAACTAATGTAAAAGACGATTTACAACAAAGTGTAACACCCAAGAAAACTATTGATCCTACAAAAGTAAGAGCAATTGACCACCTTCAAAGGGAATATAAAACTACTGATGGCACCAAGCTCGATGTGAAACCACTTTGGGACAATGCCTACCGATTAAATTTCTGGGGTCAAAAAGAAATCACTTTTGGCCGCGGTATGGACAATCATATTGTTCACTCACTATTTGTACGTGTAGAAGATAATGAAGATGGCTTAAAAGTCAAAACGTACAACTAATCGTGACAATATAACAAGGCGCCCTCAATGCGCTTTGTACATCAGTCTCCTTATTAGACTTAAACTTTAAATAATGAATTTATACGTCTAGAAGTCCCTCAATACTTCCAGGCAACAAAGTCACCTCAATTGACTTATTTTAAATAATGAATCTATAAGGCCAGAAGTCCCTCAATGCTTCTGGCCTTTTTTTATTTATCTAACATTCGACACCATCTCTCTATTTTTAAACAAAGAACCTTTTAAGCCCTATTTAATACCTCAATACCAATTTTACGCGAAATCTCTATAAAATTTTTCGTGACAATATCTACTGATATATATAGCATACACATTGATTAATATTACAAAGGAATAGATATGACTAAACTTTCACACGTAAACGATAATGGCGACGCACACATGGTCGATATCAGCAACAAATCCCCAAGCAAGCGTGTTGCGATTGCTACAGCAATGGTGCAAACAACCACTGAAGTAATTAAGCAGATCCATGATAATACCAATAAAAAAGGTGATGTACTCTCTACTGCGCGCATTGCTGGTATTATGGCAGCCAAACAAACCTCGAACCTAATCCCGCTCTGCCATCCCCTCTCGATAGATGCAGTGGCCGTCACTTTTGAAATCAAAAAGGAGACGATACATATTACCAGCAAGGTTACCACTACAGGCAAAACAGGGGTAGAAATGGAAGCCCTCTCTGCTGTATCAATTTCAGCATTAACTGTTTATGATATGTGCAAAGCTGTTGATAAAAAAATGGTCATTACTGATATTCAACTCGAGGCAAAAACCGGTGGAAAAAGTGGCGCATTCAAAAGATAAAACGCAGTCCATAAAAACGTCACCATTGCAATTCGCAGTGATTACCTTATCCGACAGATGTAGCCGAGGTGATCGTGAAGATCTTTCTGGCCCCCTCATTGTGAAAACAATGACCAAGCACCTTACAGCGCATTGCACCGATCAAATATTGATTCCAGACAACCCAGAGGAACTCACCTGTCACCTCGTTACATTAAGTGATGACCAGGCGTGTGATATAATACTCACTACAGGTGGTACAGGGCTAGCGCCAACAGATATTACCCCTGAAACAACCAAAGCAATCTTTGATAGAGAAATCCCAGGCATTGCAGAGGCGATCAGGCATAAAGGATTAACAATTACGCCACACAGTATGCTCTCGCGCGGTGTCGCTGGTCAACGAAAGCGCACTTTGATTATCAACCTATCGGGTTCTCCCAAAGCAGTTGCTGAGCAACTCGAAGTAATCATGCCTATTATACCCCACGCTATAGAAACCATCAGAGGCGACACAATAGATTGCGGCAGATCAAAATAAGTTAATGACATAATCGCAATATTGATGTTTCTTAAGCATTTAGACCTGATAATTACCGCCATATGCGAACCCAAAAAACCTACATTCTGGTAGGCCGGTGTGTGGTTTATCACATTTTGGTTAAATCTATGACTAATGTGACATAGCTAAAAATGCAATCACACCCCCTATTTTATTAACATTTACACCTACCTCCCTACTAAACAGCCTATATTGTGAATTTTACCGGTTTTTATCTAATATGAAGATGCAATTTTGTTTTGGCACACCAGTTGCTATATATAAAACAAGATCCACACAAACAGGGACACATGGATATTTTTAAACAAAACATAGCTATTAGCAGCAAGGCAACATGATGTCAAACAAAGCAACATCGATTACACTTTTTAGTTTTCGCACACCAGCAATGAAGACATTCCACACGACATGGTTTGCATTTTTTTTGTGCTTCTGGGGGTGGTATGGTATCGCACCGTTATCTCCAATTGTCATGAAACAACTCGGCTTTGACAAAGTACAAATGCTCAACTCCGTAATCGCCTCAGTCGCCATCACCATTATTGCCCGTATAATTGTCGGCAAACTCGCAGAACGGTTTGGCCCCAGAAAAACATATACTGCCTTATTAACGATTGGCGCATTGCCTGTAATGGCTATTGGCCTTTGCGATAATTATACATCTTTTGTCATATGTAGACTTATCATCGGTACCGTTGGCGCCTCGTTTGTAATTACGCAATATCATACATCACTCTTTTTTGCACCCAACTGTGTCGGTACTGCAAATGCAACCACCGCTGGATGGGGTAACCTAGGGGCAACCTTTGCCTTTCTCGTCATGATGCCATTGAGTGCATTTATGGTACATATGTTCGGAGAAGAAAACGGATGGCGCATTGCCATGGTCGTTCCAGGCGTGGCAATGTTTCTTTTTGGTCTATTTTATTATCGAAACACCTTAGATACCCCAGAAGGCAATTTCGACGCCATAAAAAAAGAGGTGAATAATAAAACAAAAAACATTAAGGACAATAGTGCAGCCACTGGTGTATTTACCGATAAACGGGTCTGGATATTATTTATAATGTATGCCGTTACATTCGGTATTGAATTAACCTTTATGAATGTCGCCAGTCTCTATTTTAGTGATGTATATGGCATGAGTGCCCAAAACGCAATGTGGTTTGGCGTCTTGTTTGGTTGCATGAATATCTTTGCTCGCACCATGGGTGGTAGAAAAACAGATATAGCTGGCCAAAAGAATGGTATCAATGGCCGCGTAAAATATATGGGTTATGTGGTAGTTGCGCAAGGCGTTGCGATGATGATCTTCTCACAACTTCAATCCATTTATATGGTCATCCCCATATTAATCATTTTTAGTATCACCACAAAAATGGCACAAGGAGCAACGTATGCAGTTGTGCCATTTATCAACAAAAAAGCTATGGGACGCGTTGCTGGTATCGTAGGCGCAGGCGGAAACGTCGGTGCTGTATTGGCTGGTTTTCTATTACGTCAAGAATCAGTAAGCTATCAAAATGGTTTTCTCATCTTGGGCATTATCGTTTTGTGCAGTGCCATACTCGCCTTTATAGTGAACTTTAAAATAGGCGATAAAACACAAGCCGAACGCCAGCAAGTGATAGATAATTCAAAGGCTGTTGCATAAGATCATGGTTGTATAATAAAATTAGGCTATGATCATAAAAAGTGGCTTTGACAACTTTAAAGTAGAAAACGTTTGGTGTTGACAAAAAATATAGGTCGCATCTTTAATGAATTACCCCACAACCGTCCCATAGGTAATCATGATTTTTTGATTAAAG
>Ga0255039_10000551_pt1 | contig 12280 bp, 15 predicted proteins | sample BC1_12_1_MG_FD_181713 | JGI IMG/M metagenome (GOLD analysis project Ga0255039, IMG submission 181713) | Seawater microbial communities from Strait of Georgia, British Columbia, Canada - BC1_12_1 | ecosystem: Environmental > Aquatic > Marine > Strait | place: Canada: British Columbia | collected... | reverse complement strand
CTGAATAAATTTTTCCAATCTATTCCTAACTGAAGTGCTTCCATTTTACCTTTGTCAATTAAAGGGGTATCTTTAAAGTCTGTGTATGCTTTCCTTCCTATTTTCCAAAAGTTTATGTTATGCAATGCGGTTCCGTGACGAATGCAATATAACAATTTAGTCATATGTATTACTAAATTGTTTTAAAATATTATACAACACGCGGGTTCTTTTATCCATTTCACGGTTATTACAGAATCCTCTTCATAATAAACTAAAATATATTGATATAGTCAGTCTGCGTAATTATTTGGCATGGTAATATGAAGTTTTCTGACCTTTTTCCCGGCGATTCTTTCGACGTCGCCAACATGAGGAGCATACCCTGATTCAAAAATCTCCAAAAAAGCTCTAATATACTTCTTTTCAAGTCTATCAGCCACACATAATGAATATATCTCCTGTTTTCCACATGCAAATCTCTCCACAAGTGCCTTAAAATGCATTTTTAATTGATTCTGAAATTTCTCTTTCTCTTTTGCCCACCTACTTTCATAATGAGCACATAAATTATCCCACGAAGGGATAGATAAATCGTCCTGTTGATCAGATTCCAATAACGGTTGTCCTTCCATTTACACTAATACAACAAAAAAAAATATTTAATTTTACGTATATATATATAATATTTATGTTAAATGAAATTCCTATTGATTTAAATATTTTGATTTATAATTTTCTTGAAAAGAAAGATTTGAAACCATTCGATGCGACTAGTAAAGTCATTATGAGATCTAATTTGATATGGAAACCGCTATTAATAAAAAATTACAATATAAATAAATCTATAAATTTTTATGAAGAATTTTTGTGGCAAAGAAAATTAAAACAACATCAAAATAAATATCAAAAACAATGGACATTGGGTTGTGTAGGTAGAATTATTCCACTTATAAAACCTGTTTTTATGAAACCTGATTGTATTTATAAAATTGATTTAGAAAATTAATAGAAGTATAAAATTACAGTACAATTATGCAAAAAGATAGCAGTTCTAAAAAGTCAAATAAAGTTTTCAAGAAAAGGAAAGTTGTAATCAAAAAACAGTCTAAAATACTATTTATAGATCTGTTTGCCGGAACAGGAGCATTTTCATTGGCACTAGAACGGAATAAAAAATTTAAATGCGTCTTCACGAATGATATTGTAAAATCATCTAAGGAAATATATGAATTAAATAATCCCAATCACAAATTCACACTTGAAGATTTAAATAATGTTGATGTTGATGTAATACCGAATCATGATCTCTTGTGTGGTGGATTTCCTTGCCAACCGTTCAGCATTGCCGGGGAAATGAAGGGTTTCGATGATCAAAGATCAAATGTATTTTGGAAAATATTGAAGATATTGAAAAAACATACACCTGAGATGATTATGTTGGAAAACGTTAAAAATCTTAAATCGCATGATAACGGACATACATTTCAAATTATCGAAAGCAAATTAAAAGAAATTGGATATCATATTAAAACTGCTGTTTTGGATACCAGTATTATTACAGGAGTTCCTCACCATCGCGAAAGGATATATATTATTGGATTTCGAACTAAAGAAAAATTTGACAAATTTAATTTTAATTTCAATATAAAAGAAAAACGACCGATTAGTGATTTTCTTGAGGATGATGTAAAAGATAAATATTACTATACAGATAGGTACAAAATGTTTGAAAAAGTGAAGGAGGGCGTTACAAAACATATTTCGAAAAACGTTTTGTATCAGTGGAGGCGTAAATATGTAAGGGAAAATAAGAGTTCGTGTTGTCCGACTTTAACGGCTAATATGGGAAGCGGTGGACACAATGTTCCACTATTGATGGATGATAATGGGATTCGTAAGTTAACCCCTAGAGAGTGTTTTAATTTACAAGGATTTCCGTCTGATTACAAGCTTCCCGCTCTATCAGATAGTGCGCTATATAAGCTAGCAGGTAATGCTGTATCGGTTCCTGTGGTAGATTTGATTGTTGGCAAACTAAATGCCATTGTTTAAATTGGAAAGATGTCCATCGAAAATTAATTCACATTTATCTCCAAGCTGAGGCTTAAAGATTGTTTCAAAACAACCTCTTAATTGTCCTCGGCTATTATTATCAGCAATTTCGCCATATGTCATTGGTTTTTTAAATTTAGACCCGGGAGCCTGGGTCTTTAGTTTTGTGAGTAGGTCTTGTTTATTGCCAGCCTTAGTCAAGCCACGTTTCTCACATAAATCTCTGAGTGCCTTTGCCTTTAAACTATCGATATTTTCAGGAAGGCACGGGACATTGCTCGCGTCAAACAATGAACCACTTATTTTAATGTCTCTCCAAGCGTCTGATTTATTCGATAAATTTATTTCGTAAACCTTAAAGTTTTTTGATTCGAAACCCTTGCAGTCTACGAATAAAATTACGTCCCAATCTTCTGTAGGGCCAAATGAAGAAGGGCCGTCTGACATAAATCCTTTTACTTCAAGTTGCTTTTCTCCCAATTCCAAGTCACCCTTGACTGAATTCCACGTTGGGAGTCCTTTGTCGGGATGTTTTTTATAATAAGCAAATTTCGCTATATTCTCCGAAATTTCGCTATAGAAGTTTGAGTGGCGGATCTTTCCGTTTCCCTGATGTTCCTGATCCATCTCGCGGTTTAGGGCATCTTTTTCCCGATTAACTGCAATATACACGTCCAATAGACGATTAAGCCGTGCAAATGTCATACCATCTGGTACTTTGGTTTTGATAGTTTTGATAGCGGTTGATGTTAAACTCATGTTAGGTATAGTATTGTTGTTGAATGTAGAATATCGTTTGTGCTATATTTTTACTTCAATTTTTTGTATCAGATTTTATTAATAACTTGTAATTATAAATTCAGCGATATCCTAATTTTTGTTTTAAGTCGTATTTCATCTGTAAATAAATACAACTTACATTTTTTTTTACTATATGTTGGAATATCGTGTCTGCTAGTTACCCTGTTAACTAATCCTATGTCGTGAATATAAACCATATATTGAAACAATGAATCATTTCTCACTATTTTATCAAATATAAAAGCGTTATGTTCTCTATTCATTATATCCTCATCCGAAGAGCAAAGATTCAATAAAGAGCAATCATTTTGTACCTTCCGGATTGATCTCATTGTTGTATTTATATATTCAAATGCTTCATCATTTGTCCATCTAACATAGAATTCCTGTGATTTTTGATTAGTAAATATACCGAGAGCTTCTTGAAATTTGATTATATTCAGTAAATCAACTAATCGCCTAATAGGAGATGTAATATGTACATATGCATCTAGATCTAATATTTCATGACCGCTGATATTTTCATATTTAACATAAGAACCTCCTGTACTGTTCCACATTTTAAGGAATTTTTGTACTTGAGGTGATATATTTTCTGGAGGATTAAAGCTAGTATTATATTTTGCGGATCTATAAATACCGATTTTACGTTTTTTCAACTCTTTTGCAGATATATAATTCATTAAAATCATAATATAAGCGATAAACTCGTGACTGGTGGTTATAGAATCGGAATATTTAAACTTGCGATTAAGTATTTTTATAAGACCTAACGCTTTCAAATATGTGGTATCTGTTTCTTGTTCCACAGTATCATACCTAAGGTTTTTTCGCACTTTTATAGCTGTATTGAGGAATTTTGATTCGGTTATTTCGTATGTTGTCGCATCAATAGTTATATCAAGTGTGAACGCAAAGCGCGATCTATCTTCTTGTAAACTACAAAGAGCATCTGATAAAATAGTGGGAAGCATGGGGCGTTTCCTGTCGGGTAGATAAATCGTAGCTATCCTATTGGAAAATGATTCCCACAAATCCAATGTATCCATCCATATTGATACGTTGGATATATAAATACTCAACGTATAAATTCCATTATTTTTTTTTATGCTAAAAGCATCATCAAAATCTTTACTTCCCACGGGATCAATTGTTATAATATCGTATGTTTCGCGTCTATCTTCAAGCGCATATGTTGACATAACATGGTCTACAAACTCCTCCTCTGATTTCGTTTTAAGACGACGCATTGTTTGTTTATTAAAATTTTGTATAGATGCATACAGACTTTTACAGTATAATTGATATTCATAAAAGCTCGGTAAATCTGATACATCGCCGAGTGTCTGACTAATAACTCCTAGAGGATGTTTATTTATCCATTCTCGAAATTCAAAAGTTATATATTTATTTGTAAGTTTTTTATTGAATTTATTTTTAATTTTATATGGTACTAAGAATACAGGTAATCTTCTATCATCTGGAAGACATTTATATAAGAATCTATTTTTGTATTTACCGAACATTTTATTGCCTTCCAAAACCAAAACTGCAGGTATTGTAGACATTGATCTAACGGATGAGTGTTCTATTTTGATAGAAGAATCGCTGTTTATAGTGAAAATATCTTGAGTAAATAATTTGTGTAACGGTGCATTCACGGTAATATCCGTTTTTTTTAGTGTTTTACTATCTACTATGACATAATCGCGGTATTCGCGATCACTGACATTAATCTTATACATGGTGTCTTTTGTTTAAAGTCATCATATTATAAATTATTCAATTTTATTTTTATCTCCCTCTGTATGTGATTTTACATTTTTTTTCTGAACATTATGTTTTTGCAACAATCCCATTATTAAATCTGGTAAAACAGCAATAGTATTCATATAAGTTCTATATTGAAACACTACTATACTTGACATTTCATCATAACATACAGTATAATTCCAATAGGCGGGAATATACAACAAAGTTCCTGGTGTCAAATCAACATCTAAAACCTTTACTTTGCTAAATTCAGCTTTATGTTCAACATTTATATCCCATGGATTCATAGGAGATCTATATTCGCTATTTTCATGGTCTTTATATACGTTTAAATATTTTGTATAATGTGGCGGTATTAATTTTATTCTTGCCTTGCCACTTGTAAGATATAAATAATTTCTATAATTTAAATGATATCTGAGTGGCGTGCAAGCTCCGGTTGAACCTGACCAAAAATCATATATACATTTTGATACTAAATGCGGTCTTAAAAATGAATCATTATATTTATAATGTTTTTTAACACCAGTCTCTTCTAAAAAGTCATCATTATTTTCGGTTATAAATTTTTTATTATCATCTTTTTGAAATAAATTTACCGCTTCCTTAAAAAGAAAGGGAAGATGCATCTCACTATTTTTATCGGTTTCCTTTACATCTCGCAATTTAATATCAAAAGCGCCGTAGTTATCGTCTAAAGTGGAGAGATTACAGTTTTCAATAATATTATCAATTCTATAATCAATAATTACTGGTTGGCGCAAATCACATATTTCTTCTAACTTATCTTTGGAAGGTTGTTCTATAGTATATATTTCTAAATCACTACTAGTTTTTAAATGATATTGAATATGTAGATATAAAAATAACACTATGCAAAATATAAAAATTGTAATAAGATATTTCATATTACTACTCTTTTAGAAAGGATTATTGGTTTTTTTCCGTATTATATCAATCATCAATCTTAGGAGCGATAAAGAATCTTACAAAATTTTTACTCTCACCATCTTCTTCATCCAAAGAATACTGTAATTTTAATGGTATATTTTCACTCGAGTGGAGATATAAATATTTACTAAGTTTGTGAAAAGCACATACGGCGTTTATATATTTAATTCCGTAAGACACAGATAATTGAGTATCTTCCTCTACGGCATATTCATCGATGTCGTCTTGTTTAATTTCAATAGTAGCTGTGCCGGAATCTCCATGAGCTTTAAGAACTACCTTTTCCTCATTACAATTTAATTGCAATGTATCATTGAATATTGACAACTCTCCAACTATTTCTTTTAGTTCGGATGACTTCAGACATAAATCAGCTTGATATTCTGTTTCCGGAAGATCCATTATATCTGTATCAATATCCATTAAAGGTATTTGAAATCTTTTTGTTAAAGTGTTTACGCCTTCAAAATCAACCGACAATTTATCATAATTTTTAGAGTATATTGTAATTGTTTGACCTTCCTTCCAACAGTCTATAATTTTAAATAACATAGCACAGTTTACACCCAATACACCCTCTTCTATCTCAAAACTGTCAAACCAATCTTTTTCAATATTAATTTCGATTAAACAGGCGTGACTGGAATCCATTCCCTGAATATAAAGTCTATCGGTTTGTAGATTAATATTGACATCAGTAACAATCCCATTTAGATGTCTAAATATCGCTACCAATTGGTGTACTTTGGCTTTTTCGGTTATCACTAGTTTCATGTTGTAAGAATATTAACATATTATTGTTAAGTTAATATTCTGATCAATTTATTCTTCACTAACCTCTAAAGAGATTGAATTTTTACCAGATGTTTGTTTTTGGATAACTTGTCGAAGGGAAACATTTTCCTTTTCTAATCTATCCATTCTCTGCATTAATATTTGTAAATTAGTATCATTTGGTTCGTGGGTTTCTTGTGAAGTACTTTTAGCATGGCTCGTCAAAAGGTGAACCTGATGTTCAATATTATTTAGTCTTGTTTCATGAAAATTCATTATAGTCCAACATTGTTGAATTGGTGTTCCACCAGCTTGTCTAGGCATCTGTCTCTGCGTCTGTTTACCATTCATACTATTGCCGGTATTCGTCTGGAAATCTGGCACTTTTTCTCCGTTTTGTTTTGCCATTCTTCTATTCATTGCTACTGCGCTCGACATTTATAAAATTAATTAATAACATATTTCTAAATACTTTACGCAAATCAAGCAATCATGGGCATGGAAATGGACGGATGATATTTATAATTATTAAGTTGAAAATCTGCTAAAACATAATCATCTATTGTATTTTTTTTTCCTATTGTTAATATCGGCGATGGAAATGATACTCTTTCTACTTGTTCTTTTAATTGGGGTATATGACTCTCATATATATGAGCATCCCCTATAACATGTATTAACCTGCCAGGTCGCAAACCTGTATGTTGGGCCAATAAACATGTTAAAATGCCATAAGATGCCATATTAAATGGTATTCCTAAACCTACATCACCGCTTCGTTGAAATAGTAAACAAGACAGTTCATCTTTTTTATTAACGTGGTATTGTGTTAATACGTGACAAGGTGGCAAAGCCATTTCATCTAATTGACACGGATTCCAAGCTGACATTATTAAACGTCGTGAAAATTTCTCTTTGGGATTTTTCAAGGCATCGATTATATTCTGCAATTGATCTATTCCCTGATTACTATAATCGCTTTTACAATCATTGTATTGCGCATTGAAATGACGCCACTGATGTCCATATATTGGACCTAAATCGCCTTTATTTTCATATTCAAGTCCTCTAGATTTTTTGAAGTCCTCGTCTGCATTACCGTTCCAAATCTTAACATTGTTTTTTGTAAGTGTTTCATTGTCTGTATCTCCACTAATAAACCATAATAATTCTCGTATACATGTTTTCCATGCTACTTGTTTTGTTGTTAATACAGGAACAAAATTATTATTTAAATTGAAAACCATTTGTTGACCAAACAAACTTACTGTTGCGCCATTTCTTGTTTTTTTTAACTCGCCGTTACCTATTACATTCCTTATTAGGTTATGGTATTGTAAATCGGGATGCGTGTATAAGGATTTAATTTTTGAAGGTATCCTATTAATCATTATATTAATTATTAATTATTAATATTTAATTTCTTTTCATAATTCATATATGGAAAGCGAATCAGCCTCAACTTCAAATGATAGTAAGGGATTTGTATCTAAAGTTTTTTCGATAGATGCCGATTCAAAAGCAAGTCTTATCAACGGTGTTCAATACATTGTTTTAGCAATTATACCGGTTGCTATTGTCGATTCAATTATGAAAAAGTTATTTACAGAATCGAATCCTCGGACAAAAGGTTCTATTGAGCTTTTAGCAGAAGTTTTAGGTCAAGCGGTAATGACAATATTATTGTTATTTTGCGTGCATAAAATAATCATTGCTATTCCCACTTACAGTGGAGCCTCTATGAATAGAATTAATTATACTACTTTAGCTCTTGGATTATTAATGGGATTTTTTGCCCTTAACCATCAAATAGCTGGTAAAATGGGGGTAATTTTCGAACGTGTTAATGATATGTGGGAGGGTAAATCTGGTGATTCAAATGAACAAAAACCAAGATCCAAAGGTAAATCAAAGGTTTCCGTCAGTCAGCCAATTTCAGGACGCCCGCAAATGCATCAACCTAGTAGAGCCGATCATTTAGGAACACAAAATCAATCTAGTATGATGCCTACCGCTCAACCTGTTCAAAGACCACCTCAAGTACAACAACAACCCGCTCAAGATACTGGAGCAACTAGCCAGAATATGTATATGGATCAAACGGGTGATGGAAACTTATTAATAAGCGCACAAGAGCCGATGGCTGCAAATATGGCACTTGGTGGTGGCGGAAGTTGGAGCGCCTGGTAAAAATAAAATCTAATAATATATTATAAATGGTACTATACTACGGTAGAGCAAGACTACGAACAGGTTCGGTGAACACAAATCAACCTGGTTTAAAAATGAGCGGATGTCCGTCTAAAGTCGGTCGCAAAGGCTACATTAATCGCTACATTGCACAGCGCGTAAAATGCAATCTTCAAGTTGTTGGATGTGGTACAAGGCACTTAAGATGTCGATATGGTGTTAATGGTGATACTGCAAGTAAAGAAGCAATAGCTTGTGCTTGTAAAGGACCTTACAAAATTAAAAAAGGGAATAATGTTGTCCAAAGACAATTGCGTACTGCATGGGTTAGTGGCGGTGTCGGTCGCCTTACTGGAGTTAACAGATTTTCATGCAAATGTTCAAATAATGGAACCGGGACTATTTACGGTAAAATGTGGACTTGTTAAATAATATTGATTTCAATCAAAAATAATATTATTTATGTAATATATAATGGTCAAATACTATGGAAGATCTAGACAGCGCATTGGTTCGGTGAATACTAACCAACTAGGACTAAAAATGAGCGGATGTCCCTCACGTGTAGGACGCAATCCTGTAAATGCAAGATACATTAAACAGCGTGTAAACTGCATGCAAGGTACCTGTGGACCCATTCAAATTCACGGAGTTAATGTACCAAGTAATAAATTTAGGAATAATCCGCCATACTGCAAAAAAAGATCGACTACATGCCTTGCTGCCGCGGGTGGTATAGGAAATATTAAAACGCCTTACTACAGAACTCCTGCGCCTGGTGAAAAAGGATGCGGTTGTAAATTTGGTTCCTGCGATGGTGGATTTGTTTTAAAAGCTGGCGGGATCGTCGTTGTTGATGATGATGGAGAGGAGAACGACATTGCCGGTTATATTTCCCCTATTTTTTCATCCTTATCGGGCGAACCCGCGTTTGGTAGTTTAAAGGGTGAAGATGCTAGTCCTATTAAAAATAAGGACATCCTTTCTTTCTTATCCATTACCAACGATGGTACTTTTTTTACATATCAGCTTGCATTAAAGGCGACGCCAGAAGTTAAAAAATATCTTGCATCCAAAGTTATCGCGATGCAGGATGAGGTTACTTTTTATAATATAATTTTGAATATCAATGGTAAAGAATACCCAAACTGCGGAGGTGTGATGGTAAACGACTATGGTTTGGCCGTCCTTTCCTTCTGTGCTTTCTTTGATTCCAGCGTCCCACCATTAAAACAAGGAGAGACGTATAATTTTAGTTTTAAGTAAATAATAATAATTTCAATCATAATTAATATTATTCCTTGATAACCATAGCATCTTTGATCTCTATTTGATTGCCTAACGATTTTTTAATTTGTTCTTTATTTTTGTCTATTTCATTATTTCCGCCACCCATGATTTGTTGTATCATCGTATGCCATTCATTTAGTAATTTATCATTCGTTAAATAATTAGGATGATCTTTTTCCCATTCCTTTAATTGTTTTATTTGTTTTACAGTAACACTCTCAATAGTTTTATCTATCTTTTCATTATTCATATCTTTTTCCCACTTGTTTTCTTCTTTGATATAAAATTGTAATCGTTTTTTATCAGAACAATGAATTGGTCTCTCCGTTGGATCTAAATCTTGAAGATTCTTAGCAAATATATTACTAATACCCTTTACATAACCGTGGACACGTGTATATTGCAAATCATCTAAACTTACTTTTACATTCTCTACAAAATCAGTTAAATTCATGGCATTCTTACATTGTTCATTTAAAAATACATTGATCGTCATTTTCTTGTTATTGCAATTTTGATAATTGATCACTTGTCTATCTTTTGACATTTCTACTAATTTTTCCATCAAAGTATTATTCTGCTGTACAACTTTATTGAACATTTCTACCGTTAAATGACTGGAATTGCTACTTGTTGTAGGCAAAGGCGAGTGTTCGTATGACTTATTATTCTCCATCGCTTGGAGGCACTTTTTTTTGTGCTTACTGAGGCCCGAATTATACTTATATTGCTTCCCACATACGCACTTGTAACAAGGTGTGGAACTTTGTGGGTTATCCATGGTGTTATCCAAGTTATCCATTTTATGCTTTGTAGTGGATAAATGACGAATCCATTGTGATTTTCTATTCGATGCATATAGGCACTTTTCACAAAAAAATTTTGGTGGAACTTTTTTGGAACTTTTTTTCATCTATAAATGGATAACATAAAAAGTTCCTAAATTGTTATTTTTCATGATGTCAAAAAATCCTTTGTAGGTACACTTTTTCAACTAATTGATTTTACACCCCTACAATATAGTAGATCCCTTGTAAAAAGTGTAAAATATTTTACAAAGCTTGGGAGCCATGAAGCCATTTTGGACATTTTTGAAATGTCCATTTTTCGATTTTTCAAGAATAGTTTTTTGATTTTTTTACACATATTTTACACATTTACTACAATATATAAAAATAAAAAACTTAAATATAAAATGTCACTACAATTTATATGGTGGATTTATCAGAATTATTGAGAAAAAGAATAACAAAAGAAATAAATGTTGGAAATCATCATGATTGGATTTTATTCAATTATGACAAAACTAAAAAACCATTTTTATTTGTTCCAATAAAACTATACCCATCATTGCAAAATACAGCCATGGCTGTTGGAAGGGATCCCGCTTTGGTTGTTTCTTTTCCACGAAATTGGCCGTGGGGTCCACCTACTGTTACATACTACGACAAAGATATTCAAGAATTATATCGGGCGGGACAATTATTTGCAAATGATATTCTAAAATTATCCGATATTGGTTGTTTATGTTGCGGTTCTATTCTATGTAGAGATAGGTGGAGTATAAATAGAAAAATACAGGATATCGTTGAAGAGTTTGTTAAAATTACTTCATGGAGAGCAAGAGTTGTAGAAAGATTTTTATGTAAGAGAATCCAAGAAAATAAAATAGGACGATTGCCTGTTAATGACTATCCAATTTTTGAATATTTATAGTAATGTATTATATAATGCATAAAGTAAAATTATTTGGATTAAATTATTATTGTACGTTACCGTCTTGTTTTGATGAGTATTTAGGATTTGTTGCTATAATTCTTGGTTTAGTTGGATTTTTCATACAGCTAGGAAAGACTGCAAAGACATTAAATGTTAGTTCGTGGTCAATATATGCTTTAATATTAGTAGGGATTAGCGAAGGACTATTCTTTATACAAGGTTTACTTAAAAAAAGTTATACAATAGCTGTCACTCGTTTTTGTACATTTCTTGGCGCTTGTTTATATGTTTATTTATGGGTCGACGCACAGAGCAAACATAAGAAAACAAATTAAAAATACTTGATTATTATAGTTATGGAAAATAATCAAGTATACGATTTATTAGATGCGTTGGAAAATGATTCTAATTCATCTATAATTAATCTTACTACTAGAAAAATACAAGAGCATAAAAATACTATTTTGCAACAAATACAATTGTCTAGGGATAAACTTAAAATATATAATAAAAAACTTAAAAATTATAGATATTGTTCTGATCTTAAAGACATTCAATATGGATTTTATATTCGTTGGATTCCTCTTAAAGATATGAATAATCTAAATCTTACCAATGGTGCTTTAATTTGTGATGTTAAATTAATAAACGAACAATTACATGTTTTGTGTAAAAATAGACATAGAATGATGCAAATTAAATTTGATGAAGCTCTTATATTTCAAAAAATTTCAGATCAAGAAAGGGT
>Ga0255039_10000549_pt1 | contig 12283 bp, 10 predicted proteins | sample BC1_12_1_MG_FD_181713 | JGI IMG/M metagenome (GOLD analysis project Ga0255039, IMG submission 181713) | Seawater microbial communities from Strait of Georgia, British Columbia, Canada - BC1_12_1 | ecosystem: Environmental > Aquatic > Marine > Strait | place: Canada: British Columbia | collected... | reverse complement strand
GGGTCGATTGTAAAAGTTCTGTCACCAGCCCCCCGATCTCTCGTAACCCGGTTCCCCGTCTGCGATACAACGATGAGCCGGGTACCGGACCGGCGACCAACGCGATGCTCAAGCAATGGATAGGTAAGGCGTTCCTTCGGGTCGCTGGTTGGAAAACAGACGGGGAGCGACCCGCGGTGGATCGGTACGTGATCATCGCGGCGCCGCACACGTCCAACTGGGACATGCCCTTCATGTTGGCGATGGCGTTCGTCTACGACATCCCGGTCCGGTGGATGGGCAAGCACACGCTGTTCAAGGCGCCGTTTGGTCCGTTCTTCAAGGGCCTTGGCGGCATACCGATTGTGCGCCATCGCCCTGGCGGCGTCGTCGGGCAGATGGTCGAACACTTCGAGAACAACGACTCACTGGTCTTGATGGTGCCTGCCGAGGGTACTCGCTCGCATGTCGACTACTGGAAGTCGGGCTTCTACCACATCGCGCGAGGCGCCAATGTGCCGGTCGTCCTTTCGTACCTCGACGTTGGCAAGAAGGTCGGAGGCATTGGTCCCGCGATCGAGCTGACCGGAGACTTCCGCGAGGACATGGACAAGATTCGTGAGTTCTATTCCGGGATGCAGGGCTTCTGCCCGGAGAACGTCGGCGTGATCAGGCTGCGCGAGGAAGACGTGGCAGAGGTCGTCGAGCACGATGGCGCCGTGGCCGAAGAAATCGATCGGCTCGCAGGCAACCTGTAACATTACCCCCCGCAGGACGTCCTTTACATTCGCGGCCAGATCGTGAAACGATTCCGGCCTTCGAAAGGCGTCCGAATGAGCAGCGACAGCGCAGTATGGCTCAAGGTCCTCGATCCTGAGGAGCTTCCCGAAGGCCGAGTCAAGGCGGTCACGTGCAAACATAGAACCCTCTGCCTGACGCATTTCGAAGGGCAGTTCGGCGCGCTCGACAACAAATGCCCGCATCAAGGCGGGCCGTTGGGGGAAGGCTCGATCGAAGGCGGTTTGCTGCGTTGTCCGTGGCACGGCTGGGATTTCGACCCGCTCACTGGCAAGCCACCGGGTGGCTTCGATGACGGTGTCGAAACCTTCCCTGTCGAGGTCCGGGAAGACGGCGTGTACGTCGCATTCCCCGAGGAAGAGCTCCACGTTCGAACGTCGAGCGACGTCATGGTCGAGACGCTGACCAACTGGGGCGTGCGATGGGTGTGGGGCATCGTCGGGCACTCGAACCTCGGGTTCGCCGACGCCATGCGGCGAAAGGAAGCTGCGGGAGAGCTGGGCTACTTTGGTATCCGGCACGAAGGTGCCGCCGCGTTCGCCGCGTCGGCCTACGGGAAGCTCACCGGCCGGCCGGCCGCCTGTTTCGCGATCGCAGGCCCGGGCGCGACCAATCTTCTGACCGGGCTTTGGGACGCGCACGTCGACCGCGCTCCGACGCTTGCGCTGACCGGTCAGGTGCCAACGACTCTCATCGGCCGGGGAGCATTCCAAGAGGTCGACCTCGCGGCGGCGTTCGGTGGAGTAGCGAAGTACACCGCCGTCGTCGCTAACGACTCGAACTTCGCCGAACTCGCCAATCTCGCCTGCAAGCATGCGATCCTCGAGCAGGGTGTTTCCCACATGGTGTTCCCTGACGACGTGCAGGTCGTTGAAGCGCCGGACGCGAAAGCGGGGTCGCCGGAAGGCCGGATCACAGCGCGTGACATTTCGCCACCACGCGACTCGCTCGAGAAGGCGGTGAAGAAAATCGCCGAGGCCAAGCGCCCTGTGTTCATCGTTGGGCATGGCGCCCGCTTCGTGATGGAGCCGGTCATCGCGCTCGCCGAGCAGCTCAACGCGCCAGTGATGACGACGTTCAAGGGCAAGGGTCTCATCGCCGATGATCATCCGCTCGGATGCGGGGTTCTCGGGCGCAGCGGGACTCCCGTGGCGAGTTGGTTCATGAACGAAGCCGACTTGCTCGTGGTGTTTGGTGCGAGCTTCAGCAACCACACCGGCATCACGAGCTACAAGCCGATCGTTCAGGTCGACTACGACCCGATGATGCTGGGGCGGCTTCATTCGGTGACCGTCCCCGTCTGGGGTGAGATCGGTGTGACGGCGGGGCTCATGAAGGACCGGCTCGGGTCGACGGCGGCGGTCGACCAGCGCTCCGATGTGGTCGACCGATGGCAAATCTGGCGGGAAGAAAAGGCTCGGCGGCTCAACGAAGAGGAGGGCGGCGGGGTGCACTCGGCGGCGATCTTTGCGGCATTGACCGCGACGGCGCCCGCGGACGCCATCATCGCGGTGGATGTCGGAAACAACACGTACTCGTTCGGCCGCTATTTCGAATGTCAGCGGCAACGCGTTCTGATGAGCGGGTATCTCGGCTCGATTGGCTTCGGTTACCCCGCTGCGATGGGTGCCTGGGCCGCAACTCAGGAAAGCGATTCGCGCTTCAGCGGCCGCAAGGTCATCGCGGTCACAGGTGATGGCGGCTTCGGACAGTACATGGCGGAGTACACCACGGCGGTGAAGTACGGCATGGACATCACGCACGTCCTGCTGAACAACAGCGAGCTCGGCAAGATCAGCAAGGAGCAGCGCACTGCCGACTACGACGTGTGGCAAACATCGCTCCACAACCCGAATTTCGCGGAGTACGCCGAGCTTTGCGGGGCGCTGGGGCTTCGCGTGACGGACGCCAAACAACTCGAGGGCGCGTTTGCCGAGGCACTGGCGCACGACGGCCCGGCGACCGTCGAAATTCTCGCTGACCCTCTACTCATCTAATGCAAGGGAGCGCATGACCGTCACGCAGGTTCGCAAACAAGAGAAGGTTCCGGTCGCCAAGTGGAGTGAGCTCCCGGACCGAGTGCCAACCTATGCGTTGGTAGCGGACGTCGACTTGGTCGTGCTTCGGTACGACGACGAGGTGTCGGTGTTGTACGGCAGGTGTCTTCACCGCGGCGCCCTGATGGCCGATGCCCGAGTCGAGGGAGAGAACCTCATCTGCGGCCTACACGGCTGGGACTATCGGTACGACACCGGTGTCAGCTCTTACAACAACGTCGAGGTGCTTCCGAAGTTCCGAGCCTGGGTCGATCACGACGCGGACGCGGTGCTGGTCGACAAAGAAGAGATTCGGGCTTGGGCGGAGAAGTCGCCGCAGCCCTACGATCGCCAAGCGTATCTTGGCCTTTACGCCGACGTGCACGGGGGGCCCGAGGAGCCCTTCAACCAGCACATCCAAGAGCTGGCGCGCAATGGTCTCAAGAAGGTCGGCCACGACGGCCCGATGTCTGCAATGGGGGTTCCGCGGCAGCAGCTCCCCTGTTGGGACGACGTGTTGCTCTTGACCGCTCAGCTCGCGAAGAAGCCGTTGCTCGGCGATGTGCCGGTCGGGTCCGACATCGTCATCGGCCCCAGGGCGAAGAAGCCACTGCATCTCGACATTCCGCTCTTCGTCAGTGACATGAGCTTTGGCGCCTTGAGCCGCGAGGCCAAAATCGCGCTCTCGAAGGGCGCAGAGATGGCTGGCACCGGAATCTGCTCTGGCGAGGGCGGCATGCTGCCCGACGAGCAAGCGAACAACTCACGTTATTTCTACGAGCTGGCCTCCGCACGTTTCGGCTGGAGCATGGACAAGGTCAGGAAGTGCCAGGCGTTTCACTTCAAAGGCGGGCAGGGCGCCAAAACCGGCACCGGTGGCCATCTGCCCGGCAATAAAGTGAGTCCGGAGATCGCCGCTGTGCGGGGGCTCGAGCCGGGGCAGGCGGCCATTAGCCCTGCCACCTTTCCCGATTTGGATGGGCCTGCTGACTTCCGACGCCTCGCCGAGGAAGTGCGGGACGCCACCGGCGGCATTCCCATCGGCTTCAAGCTGAGCGCGCAGCATATCGAAAACGACATTGACTTCGCGCTCGAGTCGGACGCCGACTACATCATTCTCGATGGCCGCGGCGGCGCGACAGGTGCAGCACCCAACATCTTCAGGGACAACATCTCCGTCCCGACGATGGTGGCCTTGGCGCGCGCGCGGCGTCATCTCGATGCGCGTGAGCGCACGGACATCACCCTGGTCATTACAGGCGGGCTTCGAACCGAAAGCGATTTCGTGAAGGCGCTGGCCCTGGGCGCCGACGCGATCGCCGTCTCGAACTCTGCGCTTCAAGCCATCGGTTGCCTCGGGATGCGGGCTTGCCAGACCAACAATTGCCCTGTCGGAATCGCTACGCAGCAGACGCATCTGCGAGCGCGACTCGAGATCGAAAAGTCGGCGCGGCAGCTCGACAACTACTTCCGCGCGACCGTCGACCTAATGAAGGTGCTGGCGCGCGGCTGCGGGCATGCGCATCTCGATCAGTTCGAGCTCGCCGACCTCACGACCTGGAAGCGCGAAATCGCGCAGCTCGCCGGCATTCACTACGCGGGAGTCACGTCGATATGACTTGGAAGTCCCTTGGGGCGGCGTTCCCCGGAGCGCTTACGGAGGCGCGCCTTCAATTGCATTGGGCAGCGCAGTTGGTGAGCGGGCCAGGGGCGAGCTTGCTTCCGGCACAAACGGACTATGTCCAAACCAACCTCGGATGGGATTCCCAGCTCGGTGTGCTCGAAGGGCGCCACGCCGGTCCGGAGTCTCTGCAAGCCGGGCTGGTGTTCGAGGGGTTGGAGCTGCTGGTGATAGACGGCGCGCGTGAGCGCTCTTCGATGCGCCTCGCTGGTCGAACCTTGCAGCAAGCACGGGCTTGGCTGGGCAAAGAAATGGCCAGCGATGAGGCTGCGATCGTGTTGCCCGTTCACGAGATGCCCGCGCACCCGGTTGGTGAAGGTGCGGTGTTTTCCGACGCAGGGGCCGAGGCGCGCACGGAGCTTGCCGCATGGTTCGCCAACGCGTTTGCTTCGATTCACGACGTCGTCGCGAAGGAACCGGAAGCGTCGCCGGTGCGATGCTGGCCTCATCACTTCGATGTGGCGAGCTTGATTACACTCGATGCGGGTGGCGGCGCGGAGGAGGCGCGAAGCATCGGAGTCGGCTTCTCCCCGGGCGACGGATCCTACGACCAGCCGTACTTCTACGTCACACCGTGGCCGTATCCCGACAAGGAGGATCTCCCGGCGCTTACGGCTGGCGCGCACTGGCACCGCAGCGGTTGGACCGGCGCGGTGCTCACGGCGGAGCGCGTGATCTCAGTGTCGTTGGTGGAGCAGCAGCGAACCGTTCAGCGGGCACTCGACGGAGCTGTGATCGCGTGCCGTGAGCTTCTGGGCGCTTAGCGTCCGAGCAGCAGCACGCCCACGCCGGCCGCGATCGCGATGACCTGCGGCCAGCCGGGAAGGGCCGGGCTGTCGTGCTCGTGGGCCCAGTCGTGCGTCACCACGTGGAGCAAGAGGCCGCTCACCGCCGCCTCGATCCAGGCCTCGCCGCGCGTCCAGGCTCCGAGCGATGTTTGTTGCGCGAGGACGACCCCCAAGCAGCCGACCGCCGCCAGTCCGATCGCGCGTCGGATACCGCTGCGGACGCCGTGTGCGGACGTGAACGCGAGCGTAATCAGCGCGGTGACCGGCACCGAATGCACGGCGATGGCCGTGAGCACGTCACCGTGATGATGGCCGGCGTGCGCCTCTCCGGTGAAAGAGCCCAGGGCGAGACCGTCGCCGAGCTTGTGAATCATCAACCCCCAGTAGCTGAGTTCGAGGCCCATCGTGGACGAGTGATCGTGCTCGGGGTCCTCGTTCGCGGCCCGTTCGATCAGCCATGGCGCGAGGAACGCGACGGCGACCGCAATCAAGACCACCGGGCCTCCGGCGCTGATCGCATCGGGGATCAGCCTTCCCACTACGACGGCGACCGAAGACACGATCGCAAAGGTCCGGATTGCGTCGAGGAGCCGGCCACGCCCAGGGGCGATGAGGCCGACGACGGCGCCCATGGCGACGGAACCTAAGACGATCGCGATCGGCCACTCCATCGAGGCGACTTACCACACTCGGGACTGGCCCGGTTTCACTAGATGCCGAGCGAGTCGGCTTCTTGCGCGGCTTCCTTGGCGAGGTGTTCCTGTGCGCATGTCGGGCACATGACCGCTTCTTTGGCGATTTCGTAGCCTGCGCCGCCTGGATCGTCCGCGAACTTCGACCGAGCGCCGGGGCGGCCCTTCTGTGCTTTGCCACGGCTCGGGTACTCGGCGGGCCGGCGTTCGGTCACCACCTTCGTCGCCCGCTCTCCGGGGCGCGACACTCGATTGCAAAGCTGACATCGGTACATGCAGGGACTCCTCGGTCTGAGAACCCGCTGTTTGGCACATGGGCTCGGCCCGGGCAACCCAAGGGGGTGTCGGGCTGATCGTCCCAGAACCGGGGCCTCACGCGCCCAGAAGCTTGGCGATTTCGGGAGCCGCGTAGGTGAGGACGCCATCGGCGCCGGCCCTCTTGAAGGACAGCATGCTCTCGAGGATGACCTTATCCCAATCGAGCCAGCCCTGGTCGGCGGCCCCGCGCAGCATCGCGTACTCGCCGCTGACTTGGTACGCAAATGTCGGGAGGCCGAACGACTCCTTCACACGGCGGAGGATGTCGAGATAGGGCATGCCCGGCTTGACCATCACCATGTCGGCCCCCTCGGCCACGTCGAGCGCGACTTCGCGGAGCGCCTCGTCGGTGTTCGCCGGGTCCATTTGGTACGTGCGTTTGTCGGCCGCGCCGAGGTTCTTGGCCGAGCCAACCGCATCGCGGAAGGGGCCGTAGAATGCCGAAGCGTACTTGGCGGAGTAGGCGAGCAGGCTCACGTGGTCGAGACCCTCCGCGTCGAGCGCGTCGCGGATGGCGCCGATGCGACCGTCCATCATGTCGCTCGGGGCGATCACGTCGCAGCCGGCTTGCGCCTGCACGAAGGCTTGCGCGCAGAGCACCGCGACCGTTTCGTCGTTGAGGACCTCTCCATCGCGGACGATGCCGTCCTGCCCATGGGTGGTGTAGGGGTCTAGCGCGACGTCGCAGATCACGCCGATGCCGTCGTGCGCGTCCTTGATGCTGCGAACGGTGCGGCACACCAGGTTGTCAGGGTTCGTCGCTTCGTCACCGTTTGCTGTCTTGAGCTCCGGGGGCGTCACGGGGAACACCGCGACGGCTGGGATGCCGAGCGACTTGGCCTCGCCCACGGCGTCCACCAGGAGATCGATGCTCAAGCGTTCGACCCCGGGCATCGAGGGAACAGGCGTGCGCACGCCTCGCCCTTCTTGGACGAACACCGGCCAGATGAGGTCGGCTGGCGTGACGTTGGATTCTCGCGTGAGGCGGCGGACCCAATCGGAGTGGCGGTTGCGCCGCATGCGCGTGCTTGGGAACTGGGCCTGACCGTCGTGAGCCATGAGTGCGGCGAGCCTAGCATGGCGCTATAGTCGGTGTGTGAGAAACGGGATCTTGGTGTTGGCTTTGTGGCTGTTGGCGACCGGCTGTTCGACGACGATGACGGGGCGCAAGCAGCTGACGCTCATCCACGAGGACAAGATGGACGCGATGGGCATCGCCGCGTTTGCCAGCTTGAAGCAGCAGGGGGAGCTCAACCAGGATCCGGCGATCAACGAGTACGTGAAATGCGTGGTGATTGCCATTCTGGAGGTCATCCCCCCGGAGTACGGCCCCGACGATGGCCGCTGGGAGGTGCTGGTCTTCGAGGACTCGACGCCGAACGCGTTTGCACTCCCGGGCGGAAAGATTGGGGTCCATACGGGCATGCTCGACGTCGCGACGACGGCGGGGCAGCTCGCCGCGGTCCTTGGCCACGAAGTGGGGCACGTGTTGTTGAATCACGGCAATGAGCGAATGTCGCAATCGATCTTGGCGGACACGGCCATGAACACTGCGTCCATTGCGGCGGGCGCGGCGGCCCCCCAGTATCAGGACCTCGTCGTTGGCGGGCTCGGTGTCGGTGCGCAATTCGGTGTGCTCCTGCCGTTCAGCCGCAAGCACGAGTCCGAGGCGGACCAAGTGGGCCAGATCTTCATGGCAGAGGCGGGTTTCTATCCTGCCGAGGCGATCACTCTTTGGCAGAACATGGCAGAGATGAGCGGCGAAGGGCCGGCGCAGTGGCAATCGACGCACCCTTCCGACGAGACCCGCATCGCGAAGCTCCACGCTAACCTCCCGCAGGCGATGCAGGAATACGAGAAAGCTCGCGCGGCTGGCAAGGACCCGCAGTGCGCTCCGCCCCCCGACGAATGGATCAGCCCCGAAGCCTTGCCGTAGCGCTCAGGCGTTGGCCTGCACGAATCGAGCAACCGCTTCGCCAATCTCTGCAGGCGAATCCTCTTGAATGAAGTGGAGGCCCTTCACCGTGATCTCCTCCTGGTTGGGAAGCTGTCGGGCGAACTCGCGTTGCGGGCCGATCAAGACGATGCCGGGGTCGGCGTTGATGAAGAGCTTCGGCACGGAGTCGCTGGCCTGCAACCATTTCGAATAGGCCTCGACGATTTCGTGAACGTCTCTCGGCTCGCCGCCGATCGGAATCTGACGGGGCCAGGCGAGGGTGGGGCGCCGTGACTCGCCCGGCTCGGTGTAGCGGGCGCGATACCGGTCCATCTCCTCGCCGCTGAGCTTCCTGTGGATCGATGAAGGTAGGATGCGCTCGATGAAAACGTTCTTCTCCAGGATGATTTCTTCGCCTGCCGGGGATCGCATCGCCTTGAAGATCTTGCGCGCAGACTCGGCCCAGTCATCCCAGCTTTCGAGAGGGCGGACGATGGCCTCCATGTAGGCGATGCCCCTGACCTGCTCGGGGTGGCGTCGAGCCCAGTGGAAGCCGAGCCCCGAACCCCAATCGTGAATGACCAGGAACACGGGCCGGTCGCCAACCACCGCATCGAACCAGGCGTCCAGGTACCGCCGATGATCGACGAAGCGATAGCCGCTCGAGCTCTCGCCCGAGTCGCCCATGCCGATGAGGTCCGGAGCGAGGCAGCGCGCGACCGGGGCAACCTCTTTGATCACGTTGCGCCAGAGATACGACGAGGTTGGGTTGCCATGCAGAAAGACCGCAATGGGCCCTTCTCCACCGGTGTCGACGTAGGACATCTCGCTGTCCTCGACGGCAACGCGTTTTCTGGGATGCGGGTCTGCGGCTGAGATGGCGACCATGGTGTATAGTCCGACGAATGACCGTGGGCCGCAAATGGCGTGCGCCGCAGAGTGATCTGTTGGTACCTTTCGATGGCGGCTTCCGTATCGATGCGGCGCCCACTGCGCCTTCGACCGAGGCCGACAAGGCGGCGCTCGAGGCGGCCCGCAGGGAGCGGACTCAGGAAATCTACGAGCTTCAAAGGAAGCTCTATGCCGACAACCAATATGCCGCGCTCTTCGTCTTCCAGGCGATGGATGCCGGCGGGAAGGACGGGACGATCCGGAACGTATTCACCGGGGTGAATCCGGCCGGCTTCCAGGTGTCGTCGTTCAAGGCGCCCTCCGACGAGGAGCTCGACCATGATTTTCTTTGGCGAGTGGCTCAACAATTGCCGGAGCGTGGCCGCATCGGCGTCTTCAACCGCAGTCACTACGAAGAAGTGCTGGTCGTACGCGTGCATCCGGAGTTCCTCGAGGGTCAGCGGCTGCCTAACCTCGATCTCGAAACGATTTGGAGCGAGCGCTTCGAATCGATTCGCAACTTCGAACGGCACCTCGCAGAGAACGGCACGGTTATCGTGAAGTTCTTTCTCAACGTGTCCTTTCAAGAGCAGAAGAAGCGGCTGCTCCGGCGCATCGACAAGCCGAGCCGGAATTGGAAGTTCAACCCGGATGACGTCAAGGAGCGGGAGCGCTGGCCCGACTACATGCGCGCGTTTGAAGATGCACTCAACGAGACCTCGCGCCCCTGGGCTCCCTGGTACGCCATCCCTGCGGACGACAAACCCTACATGCGACTTCAAGTGGCCCGCGTCGTTCAAGAGACGCTGGAGAGTCTCGGCGTCGGCTTTCCGAAGATCGACGACGCAGCACGACTTGCCTTGGCCAAGTGTCGTGATGCGCTCGAGCGGCAATGAGTGACGCGCCCCCGGCGGTGTTGACGGTTGCGGGCTCGGACCCCTCGGGTGGTGCAGGGGTGCAAGCCGACCTCAAGACGATTCACCAGCACGGCGGGTACGGGGCGGCTGTGCCCACTCTGATCACGGTGCAGAACACCGTCGGGGTCGAGGAAGTCGAGCTGCTATCCCCGGATCTCGTTCGGGCGCAGCTCTCGAGCCTGCTGGGGGATCTCGAGGTGGCGGCAGCGAAGACCGGGGCGCTTGGGTCGCCCGAGGTTGCGCACGTGGTCGGGTCCTTCATGAAGGAGACCCGTTTCCCTTGGGTGGTCGACCCTGTCTGGTTGCCAACCCGCGGAAGGCCGCTTTCGAAAGGGGACATCGTGGAGGCCTATAAGGAAGTGGTCGTCCCGCGCGCCGCGCTCGTGACCCCGAATGTGCACGAGGCGGCGTTGCTGGCCGAGATGGCTGTGCGCTCGCTCGTAGATGCGCGGGAAGCCGCCGAGCGGATCGCTAGGCTTGGCGCGTCGGCCGTTCTCGTCAAAGGCGGCCATCTCGAGGGCTCGGCCCGGGGCACCGACGTGCTCCTCCACGATGGCGAGGTTACCGAGCTCCCCCCCGCCGAAATTGTCGCCGGGCGCTTTCACGGCACTGGGTGCGCGCTCTCCGCCGCGATCGCGACTCGGCTTGCCCTGGGACAGGACATCCCCGCTGCCGTCGAAGGGGCCAAAGCCTGGCTTACCGGCGCCCTCGCTCATGCGTTTGCAGTCGGGAAGGGGGCCAAGCCCGTGAATCATTTCTGGCCCATGGACGCAAAACCTTAATCCCGTTCGAAGTTTTGCAAACGCTTTAGTTGCCCTGCCTTTTCCGAGGCTGCTACATGCGAGCAGGTTTTCGGATGGCGCGTCGTCGGAAGAAGAAGGGGGCTCCGCAGATCGAGCTCCCCATGGACAGCATCGAGGACGCGTCGCTCGTCGTCGAGGCGCAGCGCCGTTATCTCAACTACGCGTTGAGTGTCATCACGTCGCGCGCGCTTCCGGATGTACGGGACGGGCTGAAGCCGGTGCAACGGCGAATCCTGTACGCCATGTTCAATGAGCTTCGCTTGCGGAGCGACGTCAAGCACCGGAAGTCGGCGGCCATCGTCGGCGACGTGATGGGTAAGTTTCACCCGCATGGCGACACCGCCATCTACGACGCCCTAGTCCGCATGGCCCAGCCCTTCACCCTGCGGCAGCCGCTCGTGGATGGCCGCGGCAATTTCGGCTCTCCGGATGGCGATTCGGCGGCGGCGATGCGCTACACCGAGGCGCGCCTTCAGAAGCTCGCCGACGAGCTCCTGGTCGAGCTCGGTAAGAAGACGGTCGCCTTTCGTCCGAACTACGACGGGCGCTTGTTTGAGCCGATCGTCCTCCCTGCACGCTTTCCGAACCTGTTGGTAAATGGCTCGCAAGGCATTGCGGTTGGGATGGCAACCTCGATTCCGCCTCACAATTTGTCAGAGGTGATTCAGGCTTGCGTGGCGCTCATCGACGAGGACCTCACAACCAAGCAGTTGATGAAGTTCGTGAAAGGGCCTGACTTCCCGACGGGGGGTGAGCTGATCAGCAGCAAGAACGAGCTGGCGGCAGCCTATGAGCACGGCCATGGCTCACTCAAGCTTCGCGGGGAGTGGAAGACTGAGAGCCCTCGGAGTGGCAACCCGTCTATCGTCATTCACTCGATTCCTTACTCGGTGGAGCGCAGCACGGTCGTCGAGAAGATCGCCGAGGTGATCATCGCCCGGAAGCTACCGCTGTTGCTCGACGTGCGCGACGAAAGCACCGACGACTGCCGCATCGTCTGCGAAATGAAGAAGGACGCCGACCCGCAGCTCATCATGGCGTACCTCTACAAGAACACGCCGCTTCAAACGAACGTGCAGGTGAACCTCACCTGCCTGGTCCCCACTGCCAATCCCGAGGTGTCGGCCCCTCAGCGCCTTGGCCTCAAGGCCATCCTTCGGCACTTCATCGACTTCCGGATGGAGGTCGTCACCAAGCGCCTCGAGTTCGAGCTCGACCAACTACTCAAGCGCATTCACATCCTCGAAGGCTTCGTCATCATCTTTGACGCGCTCGACGAAGCGATTCGGATCATTCGGAAATCGGAGGGCAAGCAAGACGCAGCCCAGAAGCTGATGAAGCGCTTCAAGCTCGACGAGCTGCAGGTCGACGCAATCCTCGAGCTCAAGCTCTACCGCCTGGCAAAGCTACAAATGCTCGAGATTCGGAGCGAACTCGGGCAGAA
>Ga0255039_10000548_pt1 | contig 12296 bp, 7 predicted proteins | sample BC1_12_1_MG_FD_181713 | JGI IMG/M metagenome (GOLD analysis project Ga0255039, IMG submission 181713) | Seawater microbial communities from Strait of Georgia, British Columbia, Canada - BC1_12_1 | ecosystem: Environmental > Aquatic > Marine > Strait | place: Canada: British Columbia | collected... | reverse complement strand
ATTTTATTTGATAGAAAATATTTTGTAGGGGTTTCTCCAAGGAATTCTAATAAAACATCATTGACTTCATCAATTTTATTTCCTTGTTTAGCAATATCAATATTTTTAATATTAAAACAACAAGGCATTGGATTTCCAAATGGATTTTGCCACGGTGGTATTTTTTTAGTTGTATCTTCTACAAAAAAATCACTAACATCTTTGGCATCATTCCAAAAAATACTATCTCTTTGAATAATACCAGATTTTAGTTTACTATTACCCTCTTTGGCAGAAACGATATCACCTTCATACCAGTTACCGTCATTGATTATTGGTCTTTCGCCATTTTTTGATTTTGGTATCATTTTATTTGGATCTAAACTTATATTTTTACCAACATCCCAATATTTTGGACAAATATAATTTAATTTATTATCTGGATCAGACCCCATGGATTCTGCATTGCCATATGATTTTCTACCTGAACCTAGATTTTCTGAATTATTAATATGTTCTAATTCTTTATCATCTAATACAATCGGATGTCTATCTACAGGTTGACATTTTTTCACCCAAGGTTCAATATCATAATCTTTAGCTTTCCATTTAAATAATGATGGATCCCTAGATTTCAACCTTTTTAACATAAATCCTTCGCCACCCATTTGAATATATCCACCCCCACCGATACTACCAATCGAACTTTCAGAACCACTATCATCATCATCTTCAATTAAAGGTATATCTTCTTTTAATACAGAGGGTATAATTTCTTTTAGAGAAACTTCTTCATATTTATCTGTTTTTTTAACCCAAGATTCAACTTTATTTAATAATATTTTATATTCGGGATTTATTTTATCGGTAATATATAATGTGTAAAAATTAATTATAAATTCTACAAATTTTATTACATTATTAATTTCATAAATAGATTTAATATTATTAATCTCAATTATAATTTTATTATCATTTTCTTTGAATATTACTTCCGCACCCGGGTCGATGGATGATTCCGTGTAAATTTTAAACCCATTTTTATCAACTCTGAAATTTTCATTTCTTTCAATTTCCATAAAAGTAATATTTACTTTATCTTTGGCATCATCTTTAGTTAATTCAAAATCTTGTTGTATTTTTTTAATTATTTTATCTTTAACTTCATTAATTTTAGGATTATATCCCCCTTTTTGAATTTGATTATATAATATAATTATTTGATTTTCAATATTATCTATTTTAACATAATTATTAACGCGCTTATATCTGATTGTAATATTAGTTGGATTTTCCGGATCATCGATAACCCTACAATATGCACTGAAATTATTTAGTAAATTTTTAAGTTTATTAATATCAATATTAGTATTACCCTTGGTTCCAACTCGAGTATCAATTATATCATTATCATATTTAGAATACGATAATATACAATTAATATTTTTAATATATTTATTCCATTCATTATTTTTATTTAAACTTAAATTGTCTACATCTAGATTTTCTCTGATTACTGAATTTTTACTAAAAATTGGTATATGTCCATATATTTTAAATGTTTTATATGGTTTTAATAATTTATTACATACACTAATAGTATCATTAATATCTTTATTATTCAAAATATTATCATTATTATCAATATTTATTTCAATTATTCCTTCTTTCCATATATCCAATGATACATAAAATTTATCATTAATATATAATTTCAAAATTAATACATTTTCAATTTGTTCTCTAATTATTCTACCAAAAATAAATTCCGTATTACCTTGAATCCAATTATCGCATATTTTTTCAGTTAATTTATTATTTTTAATAAATGGTTCATAAATTTTAAAATAAGATTCTTTATAATTATTTAATACTAATTTTGAAAAAATAACATGAGAATTATCATTATTTAATTTTATATCAGCGAATAATTTATTGATATTAATATTATTATCATCATCATTTGTTATGGATGTTGATAACTTGATATTTTTATAGGAAAATATCGCACCAAAATCAATTATTTTCTCAGATGAATCTGCAATATTAATTTGTTTATTATTAATATCAATAATTTCAGTTACATTTTTAATTCTATTTAAATTTTTGCTAAGATTAATATTTTTCATATATGCATCTAATGTTTTCGGATTAAAATTAATAAAAGGCCAATATTTCTTGATAACAGAATAATAGAATATATCATTAAATGACTTATATTTTTCTAAAAAAAAAGGTAAACTATGAAAATATATTTTGTTTTCTTTTATATTCGGTATATCATTTAAAATCTGACTCAATTTATTATTCAATGGTATATCGACTCGATTGCCACCATTAATAAAATTATTATCAGGATTATCGGTTAATTTATAATCTATCTCTTTATTATATTCATATATAAATGATAATGGGTATATTTTATCATCATCTGAATTAATATAATATGAATAAATAGAAGAATATTCTATTTTTTTTTTATTGGTTTTATCATAACAATAATTAATTAATTTATTAATGACAGTTAAAATATTATCATCTGAATTAATTCTTTCAATATCATCTGAAGTTTTATTGGGGAATGAATATTTCTTATTATTATTATCTTTATCGATGATAATATAATTTTTTATTTTTGACATATATATTATATATAATAAAATTATAATATTAAAACTGATAAGGGGATTTATCAATTAACATTCCACAATAATCAATTGGATATTTTTGATAATCTACTAAATTATATATCCCTATTTCCGATGATTTTTTTAACAGAATGTTCATATTTTCCCAAAATATATCGGGATGACCTGTTTCTTTTGTCATAATATGTGATAATTCATGTATAATTACAAAAATCATAGTATTTTTGTCTTTAATTAAACTATTATCATCTTTTCTGATACATATAACTATTTCTTCGCCTTTATTTAATGAATATGCCTTATATGATTCTGTTTCTAAATTTTCATTTAAGGTTTCTGGATTATATCTTTTAATTAATCGTTTATACTTGTCTTCCTTTTCATCTGAAATAGAATCCAATAATAATAAAATATCTTTATTAATATCTGCTAATAAATTAGCTGCTTCTTGTTCATTATCCGATTTTAAAACGCGATATGATCTATTATCTATTGTAGATTTTACAATACTAACATCTTTATTCTTATTATATTTTGAAATAATTATAAACAAGATTATAATAAATAATATAAATATAATTGTTTCTTCCATTATAATTTACCAATATTATAAATTTGATAATTTATATTTAAAAAAAATAAACAATATAATACTATATTTGAATGGTTGAAAATAATATAGATATAAATATCATTGATATTCTATGTGATGATATACCAGAACCAGAAGATCCAGATAGTTCGAACAAATTCAGAAAGAATGTTTTTACAATTACAATATATGGGAAAGATAAGAATGGAGATAGTATTATATGCAATGTGACTGATTTTAAACCGTATTTCTATGTTAAAATCCCAGATAATTGGTCAAAATCATATTGTCAAAGTAGTTTCTTGAGTAAAATGAATGTTAATAGATATTATTCAGCAACTGTTAAAAGTGTTTCTTATTCTTACGATTTTTATGGATATCATCATGATTATGATAATAATATTGAGAAGAAATTTAAATTTATGAAAATTGAATTTGATAATTATAGATCTTTTAATAAATATCGATCAGAAATTAAGAACTTTTATAATACAAATAAAACGAATAATGATAATAAAATTTCAGAGTGGATTAAAATGTGTAATGAAGAATGCGAATCTAATTTATATGAAGCAAATGTTCACCCGATTATTAAATTTATTCATGAAAATAAAATTAAACCAACGGGTTGGATTACAATTATAAACAATAAAAAGTTAAAAATTATAGACGATGATATGAAAAATTTTAATTGTAGGTATCAACTAGAATGTAACCAGAAAAATATTAAATATTTAGAAGAAGATGAAATTTGTAATTTATTAATTGCCTCTTTTGATATTGAATGTGATAGTTTAACTGGAGATTTTCCTTTGGCCTTCAAAGATTTCAAACAATTAGCAGTTGATATTTATGATACATATGCATTATGTTTTAATAATTATTTTAAAGATTTTGATATTCATATAAATCTACGAATTAATTATATTAAAGAAATTATTAAAACCGCATTTAGTGGAGAAAACTTAATAGGAGAATATGGATCAAATGTTAATATTATTAAAACAGAAAATGGCATACCAAATGATAAAAACATTGATAAATTAAGTATATTTAATGAAAAATATATGAATGATATGGAAGAAATAATAATTCAAGAATCCAAAAATGGTCGTAATGATACTATTAGCGATATTCAAAAGAAATTAAATATAGAATTAAAAAATGAAAAATCATATAAAATCATAGTCGCCGGCGATCCAATTATTCAAATTGGGACTGTGTTTTATAATACAAACAAACATACATATGAGAGATATATCCAAATAATCAAACCAGATGATTGTATCGAGGAAGATATATGTGATGATATAGATAATATAATTGTTGAGAGATGTAAAAATGAAAAAGAATTATTACTCAAATGGAAAGATATGATAAATAGAGTTGATCCCGATTTAATTACAGGATACAATATTTTTGGATTTGATTTCAACTATATTGAAAAAAGAGTTGAAAAATTTAAAATTATGAAAGAGTTTTATAATCTAGGTAAATTAGATTCCAATTGCGATGATTTTGATAATCATTATTTTAAAAAATGCAAACTTCAAAAAATTTTTGGTAGTGGTCAAGGTGAAAATGAATTGAATTATATATCAATGGATGGTAGGGTAATTTTCGATGTTCAGAGTGAAATTAAAGATAATCATAATTTAGATTCATATAAACTAGATAATGTTGCTTCTTATTTTATGAGAGGAAATATATTAAAATCGAATAAAGCAAATATCAAAGATGAATTAATTAATATCTGGAAATTTGATGATATTAAGTATTGGGTATTCAAGACAAATAACATTGGACACTTGAAAAATGGAGATTATATTACGATAAATATTCATAGTAATATTGGTGAAACCCTACTATTTAATAATAAAAAATTCATGATTAAAAGTATCGTTGATAACCATATTAAATTAATTATACCAATCGAATTAAATATTAAAAAAGAAATTAAAAAATTCAACTATTCAAAACTAGAATGGTGTATGAATAAAGATGATGTCCCACCCCATGAGATTTTCAGATTACATAAAGACGGTGGACCCTCAGGGAGAGCTAGAGTGGCTAAATATTGTATTCAAGATTGTGAATTATGTATTAATTTGGTTAATTTATTAGATATTATTCCAAATAATATTGGTATGTCAAATGTATGTTATGTTCCATTTTCGTATATTTTCCTTAGGGGACAAGGAGTAAAAGTAACATCAATTGTCTCTCAAGAATGCACGAATAAAAATACAAGAATGCCTACATTAAAGAATTATTCCAATGATGATAGTGGGTTTGAAGGAGCTGTTGTATTAGATCCAATTACAGGTATTTATGAAACAGATCCAATTGTTGTTCTGGATTATGCCTCTCTATATCCATCTAGTATTATTGAAAATAATTGTTCGCAAGATAAATATGTAACCGATCAAAAATATATGGACTTGTTGAAAAGTCAAGAACCAGAAATTAAATCCGATTTAATTAAGACAAAATACGATGAATTAATTGAAGAAATAAGTTATGATGATTATAGAATTACAAAAAAAGGAGCAACTATTAAAAAAGAAAAAACTGGTGATAAAATCACTTGTCATTTTATTAAAAATAAAAAAGATATAGATGGTAATATCATTCCATCTTCTCAGGGTATTATTGCTCGAGTATTACAAAGTGTATTAGATGCGAGAAAAGCTACTAGAAAACGCATGAAAGAACCAGGGACTACGGAATTTCAAAAAAAAGTATTGGATGGACTACAATTGGCATACAAAATTACAGCTAATTCTGTATATGGTCAATTGGGTGCCAGAACTAGTAGTATTTATATGAAGAAAATTGCTGCTTGCACCACAAGTATTGGTAGGCAACGAATTGATGATGCAGATATTGGTGTAAAAGATTGGGCAAAACATGAAGGATATGAAGAACCTGTAATTATTTACGGAGATACGGATTCTGTATTTATTAAATTTTCAAATAAAGATTTGAATGGGAACATATTAACTGGTAACATTTTATTAAAACATTGTATTAGATGTGGTATTGCAGCAGGTGAATTTGTAGATGCTAGATTAAGAAAACCTCAAAATCTAGAATATGAAAAAACATTTTATCCATTTATTCTGATATCTAAAAAAAGATATATTGGAGATAAATATGAATGGGAATCAGATGTTGATAATAATAAATTTAAAAGAACATCAATGGGAATTGTTATGAAAAGACGAGATAATTGTCCGATTGTAAAATATGTATATGGTAATATTATTGAAAAAATTATGGTTGATAAAGATTTTGAGGGTGCATTATTATGGTTGGAAAATACATTAACAGATATTATTAATGGTAAATTTCCTGAAAATTATTTCATTATAAGTAAATCATTAAATTCATATTATAAAACTCCAAAAAGTATCGCACATAAAGTATTGGCCGATCGCATTGGTGAAAGAGATCCAGGGAATAGACCAAAAGCAAATGACCGTATTCCATTTATGTATAAAGAAATTGTAGAAGTTGAACCAAATGGATTTGAAACTATAATTGAAGAAGAACAAATTGGTTATTATAAAAGTGGAAATCGTGTCGGAGAACCTAAATTTAAAAAAGTTAAAAGAGAAGGAAAACAGAAATTTAAAAAAAAGAAAATAGTTCCGGGTGATAGAATTGAAACTCCAGAATATATCAAAGCGAATAATATTAAGATTGATTATAAATACTATATTAGCAATCAAATTATGAATCCAGTAAAACAAGTATTAGATTTAAATATCAAATATTTAGATAAAACCAGTGAGATTTTTAAAAATAAAATATAAATATTATATAAAATGATGACAAATCTTATGTGGGACTATTACTAAGACAAAGGCGAATAGCGCGAATTTATTTTTAAAAAATAAATTATTTAAATAAGTTTATTTTAGTCAAAATTTTTTTCTAAGGTATAGTATAAAAATATGGGAGGAGGATTAATGCAACTAGTAGCTTATGGCGCACAAGATATTTACCTAACGGGCAATCCCCAAATTACTTTCTTCAAAGTAGTCTACCGCAGACACACTAACTTTTCCATGGAGTCTATTGAACAGACCTGGAATGGTGACCCGACCACTGGTCGCGCCACTGCTACTATTTCCCGCAATGGTGATTTAGTATACAGACTATACCTACAGCAGACTGTCACCGTATGCACCCCACCTCCGCAGGTCGCCAACAAATCATTCGATGGTGATGGTAGTGGCTGTGGTTCGTCCGGTAGCCAAGGTTGCTGCAACTCAGACTATGGTCCTGTCGTCTACAATCCGGGCCACTTAGTTATCAGACATGTTGAAGTCGAAATCGGTGGTCAGAGAATTGACCACCAGACTGGGGCTTGGATGGAAGTATGGGCTCAGCTCACCCAGGAAAACAGTGCTGCTGTTCTAGGTGTTGTCGGGGACAACAGTGGGACTAAGTTCCAGAATATGGCTCGCGGTGGTGGGTGTGTTGTTCTTTCTTCGCAGAACGGCAAACACTCCGTAAGTGAACCTGTTTCTTGGGCTGGGCGCAAGAGCAAGCCCAATGGAGTATCTAATACCAACGCAGCTAACGCGCGACGACTGAAGCCCCGATTCACTAAATATGATGCTTACGTTCCTCTTCAATTTTGGTTCTGCCGTAATCCTGGTCTCGCTTTACCTCTAATTGCCCTTCAGTATCACGAAGTCCGCGTCATCTTACAGATCAATACCGACTTTGTATGTGGTCCCCAATACAATGGATCTAACTGCCAACCATCGGCTTGCATTCAGGATAACTCCCTATATGCCGATTACATTTACCTTGACACCGACGAGCGCCGCCGTTTCGCCCAGGTCAGCCACGAATATCTGATCGAACAGGTCCAGCACCAGAACTTCCGCAGTAATGGTGGTTCCCTTGACCTAAACTTCAACCACCCTGTCAAAGAGTTAATCTGGACCGGCGGTCAGAGTTCGGTTACTGGTCTATTCGGTATCCTACCGGGTGCCTCTGCTGATTACCTTATGCCTGACTTCTATGCTGACTGCGAAACGCCTGGTTTCAATGCCACTTACCAACTCAAACTCAATGGACACGACCGCATGTCTCTAAGACCACTTGAATACTTCACCAAACAGCAAGTATACGATTATCACACCGGAACTCCAGTTGGATGTGGGGACTCTTACACGACCGCGTGTGGCCAGTGCTGCATGGGCAACCTTGACTTCTTAACTGACCTTAGAGCCGTAAATGGTGGGGTTCAACAGGGCGCGCCTGGCGGAGACGGAGCCGGCAACTGGTCGAATAATCCGATGGCCCAAGATCAGGAGGCTAAAGGCGACTTTTGGGAAACCCAGAGGTCACTGGAGCAGGTGCCTGGTGTTAGTGGCTCATTCCCCCAGGCATACTATGCCGTCGGTCCGGGTCAGGCTGCCACTGCCGCCATCGCTGTTTACTCGTTTGCCCTCAAACCCGAGGAACACCAGCCAAGTGGCACCTGCAATTTCTCTAGAATTGATAATGCTCAACTCGTCGTTAATGGTTACCCTTCGCAGGGCAAGAGTGGATCTGGGTGCTGCTGCGATAACTACGATGTCTATGCTGTTAACTACAATGTCCTTCGCATCATGAGTGGTATGGGTGGCCTTGCTTACAGTAACTAAGGATATTGGTTATTAACTAAGTAAATTTTTCTTTTTATTTAAAAATATATAAATATAATTATATACTATAATATAATTATATGGGGGGAGGACTATTACAGTTAGTTGCGAGCACGGATTCGCCACAAGATGTATACTTAACGGGGAACCCTGAGATTACTTTTTTTAAAACAGTATTTAGAAGACATACAAATTTTGCAATGGAATCGATACAATTGAGTTGGCAGGGGTCTAATTCATTAAATGGGCGTGTATCATGTATAATTCCACAATTAGGTGACCTTCTTGATAAGTTATATTTAAATATGACAATGGAAGTAACATCATCTAAAACGAATGGAAATGAAATTGCATGTATTTATAATCCAACACATACTGTAATTGATACCATTACATTAAATATTGGTGGAACTCAAATAGATAGACATACTGGTAATTGGTTGGAAATTTGGAGTCAATTAACACAAAAAAATAATATTGGAGCAATGGGTAATATAACGACAAATCAAGGGACAAAATACCAAATATTAACAAAAAGTGGAGCTAATGTTTATTATTTTGATGAAAGTATAAATCCAACAATTATAAATGAGAATACTGTTTCGTCTACAGTTAAATTTGATGCATATGTCCCATTACAATTTTGGTTTTGTAGAAATACGGGATTGGCACTACCACTAATAGCTTTAAGAGTTCACGAAGTCGAATTAGTTTTACAGATTAATACTAATTGTTTAATTGAAAATTCAATCGATAATAGTGGGATTAATTTATTAGATAATACATTATGGGGAGAATATATTTTCTTGGATAGCGATGAAAGGAATAGATTTGCTACATCTGCTCATGAATATTTAATAGAACAGTTAACATATCGTGAATTTAGAATAATGGGGCAATCACTGAATTTAAATTATTTAAATCATCCTGTTAAAGAAATAATATGGACGGGTGGAATTAATACTATTAATGGGTTTTTTACCCCATTACCCGGTGGATATTATGATAAGTTATCTATAAATAAATATAAACCAAATAATGATATAAATTATAATATTCTGTTAAATAATACAAATCGTTTTTCATCTAGACCCCTTGAATATTTTACACAACAACAAATATATGAATATCATACCGGAACACCCATTCAAATTTCAGGTGATAGTATAGTAAACGGGTTCAGTATTGGTAAATCATATCAAAATAATATAGCTGTATATTCCTTTGCTCTGAAACCGGAAGATATCCAACCAACCGGTTCATGTAATTTTACAAGAATTGATGATTGTGAATTAATTATTCATAATTTATCAGATACAACTGAAAGAATAATCAACGTATTTGCTACAAATTATAATGTTATGCGTATATGCAATGGAATGGCTGGTATTTTGTATGCTAACTAATTCCATATATTTAAACCAATATTTCTCTCAATTATGCGTTCTTTTAATCTTTCATTTATATTTTCTAAATTTTTTAATCTTAATAATATTTCTAATAAAATCTCATCTTTGTAATTATTTTCAGGTTCAGGTTCAGGTTCAGGTTCAGGTTCAGGTTCAGGTTCAAAGTTCGAATCATCCAATACTACATTATTCAATAATTGCTCATATAAGTTATAGTCTAAAATATTATTAATAGGTTTTATGTCATTCATAGATAATATTGTTTTCTCTATTAATATTTCATCTTCAGTTAAATCTATATTTATTTTAGGCATATCAAATGTATAATTATCCATAATAATAATTAATATATATTATTATTATTATATATACTTAAAAAAATAAAGTCAATATATAATAATTATTATTATTATGAATAATGGATTATTAAATTTAGGCAATACATGTTATATGAACTCTATACTTCAATGTATATCTCACTTAAACTTTTTAGATACAGATAATATTCCACTAATAAAGGAATGTTCTTTAGTTAAAGGAATAAATGATTTTGATTTATTAGAATCATGGTTTAAATTAAATAAATTATTAAAGGTTAAAGGTGAAAAAGGATATGTTAATCCCCGAGAATTCTATGATATGTTTTCGGAGAAAGTAAATGATAGTGAATATTATTTTGAAAATTTCGAGCAACAAGATGCAGCCGAATTTATAACTATATTATTTGATTTATTGCATAAATGTTTAGAACACAAAATATGTTTTGATGTTTCTGGTAAAATAAAAAATAACTATGATAAAATTGCAGTAGATAGTATAAATTATTGGAAACAATTCTTCGAAAAGGGATATTCTATTATAATTAAACAAACTTATTCGCAATTATTAAGTGTTACGAATTGCCCAAATTGTGAATATAATACAACAAATCATGATCCAATTCAATATATATCATTACCAATTAAACAGAATAATACGAGTATATATACATTATTGAATAATTATACAATAATAGAACAACTAGATAATAATAATAAATGGATATGTGACAAATGCAATCAGAAAGTTAATCCTCGTAAAAGGATAATGTATTGGAAATTATCAGATATTTTAATTATTCAATTGAAATTATATAATAATGATATGAATAAAGTAAATCATATAATACAATATCCCGAAATACTAGATATGAATGAATATTGTATTAATTATTATAATGATAACTTGAATTATCAATTATATGGAATTAGTATTCAGGGAGGCTCAATGAATGGTGGTCATTATTATTCTATATGTAAAAGTGGAGATTCATGGTATAGATATAATGATGAAAGTGTAAATGAAATAAGAAAAGAAGATGCATTTAACAAAATACCATATTGTTTATTTTATAAAAGAATTTAATTTTTAAATTTTCTCTTTTTCTTCTTAGATTTCTTCTTAATAATCTTAATAGATTTCTTCTTACTATTCTTAATCTTAATAGATTTATTCTTACTATTCTTACTCTTAATAGATTTATTCTTACTCTTCTTAATAGATTTATTCTTACTCTTCTTAATAGATTTATTCTTACTCTTCTTAATAGATTTATGCTTACTCCTATTAAATAGATCAGAAAATTTATAGCGACCACCAACTTGCAAATTATTGGGCAATGCCATTATATATATATATATAATATTTTATTTTCTATATACCAAATCATCGTCTAATTCATAATTACTATCACCTTCATTTATATTACCATTATATGGGTCTTTATAATCGCATATAGAAAATATAAATTCAACTAATGGGTAACTATTATCATTTTTATTATCAAATAAAAAAATACAAAAACTTTTTACAATTTCTTTATAATTTAAAAAGATATCTATTATTTCTTCATTATATGTAGATGAATAATGTTCATAATGATATATTAAATCATTATCAAAATTATAATTATAGATTGAAGTGGGCGTAACATACTCGCTAAATATAAAAATATTAAATT
>Ga0255039_10000547_pt1 | contig 12297 bp, 5 predicted proteins | sample BC1_12_1_MG_FD_181713 | JGI IMG/M metagenome (GOLD analysis project Ga0255039, IMG submission 181713) | Seawater microbial communities from Strait of Georgia, British Columbia, Canada - BC1_12_1 | ecosystem: Environmental > Aquatic > Marine > Strait | place: Canada: British Columbia | collected... | reverse complement strand
AGGCATTTCTTCTTTTTCTGTTTTCCATCCTGCATATTCGATATCCCACCAATGCCCTTTATCTGTTTGGGGCAACGCCTGAGGGTCTTCAGGGCGTGGGGGTACAATCTTTTGATCTCTATTCTGTAATACTAGCGGCTGGTTATCTGTACCTGTTAAGGCAAAGACATCAACAGGTTCTGAATCTGCAACGTCTGTTTGCGCCGCTGTTACAACACCGTGACCATTTACTGCGTCATTGATACGCAAAAAATACATACCAAAAATCGAAACAATTCCGGTAATTCCTGCGATGGCAGTTATTGTTATACATGTATAAGCAAATCGTTCTTTACTATTCATTTGATCATCCTCTGTTAATGTTTCATCATATATCTTAATAGATTGCACTTCATTTAATAAATCAGGACGTTGCCCTTTCATTAAATGTTGTCGATAAATTACATAAGCTTCACACAGTACAACAACTGCAAGAATAACCCCATTGATAAAGATTTGCACTTCAAAACCTAGACCAAAACAACCAATACCGTTAAACAATGTATTGAGCATCAATACTGCAAGAAAACTCTTTACCACCCCCCCCTTACCGCCGGTCATTATAGTGCCACCAATAATCACTGCTGATAACACGGTCATTAATGTTGTTGTGCCGAGTGCTTCAGCAGAGGTCATCGAGTTTAAACTAATAGAAAACAATACCCCACCAATGGCTGCTGTGGTGCCACAAATAACAAAGCCAGCGAGTTGATACCAATCTCGGCTTAACCCTGCAAGCCATGCCGTTTCAGCATTGCCCCCTACCAAAAAGAAACCGCGTCCTACGACTGTTTTGTTTAAGAAAAAAGAGGTGCCCCCTACAAGGGCTAACATAATAAGCACAATAGGAGATACCATAACCAATAATGAATCAAATATGCCACCACCATTTGTCGACACCGTAAATAAAGATTGAATGAGCCAATCTGAAATGGCATAGTCATTTACCGATTTTGAACCACCATCGCTATAAAAATGCATAAGCCCTGTAACAATCGTCATCGTGCCTAATGTCACAATAAAAGAGTCAATACGCGCCTTGACAACCAATAAGCCATTTACAACGCCAATAGTAGCCCCAGCAAATATTGCAACAACGATGCTACCAGTCCAACCAATATCTGGTTGTAATCCAATCGTCAACATGCCACTAAACATCACCACGGCACCAATGGATAAATCGAGCTGCCGGATAATAAATATAATGGTAAATCCAATAGCGACAATGGTATTAAGGGTAGATCCCCTTAAAATAGTTGCAATATTATTCGCGGACAAAAAGTTGGGTGCAAATAGCGCCATAAATGTAAACATCATGATCAACATAATGAACGCACGATAGTTGTCTATCTTTCGAACAAAGGATACTTTCTTTTCTGATGAATTAACCATGATCTTTCCCCTGTTTACGTAAACTATATTGTTGTATACCGACGACTAATATAAAGATACTACCAGTAACAATATTTTGTTGAAACGTATTGATCCCTAAAAAGGTCATGATATTTGCAAGCAAACCTATTACCAATACCCCCCCAAGTACATTGATCATACTGCCGTGGCCACCACTTAAAAACATGCCGCCAATCACAACGGCGGTCACTGCTTTAAAATCGTACCCTTTACCAAGATAGAATACGCCAAGCTTATTCATCGACGCTAAAAATATACCGCCAACTGAGGCTGCTAGGGCTGCAAACAAGAAATCCATTAAAACAACGCGTTTTACATTAATGCCAGATCCAGCCGCAGCTTCTCTTGAAGAGCCTACAAGTTTACTTTCAACACCAAATCGGGTCCGAGTCATTATAAAATGACTGATCATAAACATTGCAAACATAACGATCACAACTAGCGGAATTTCAAAGGAGATGACATAAGACGTACCAAAGATCTTGTTTACAAACAAACAAATATAGTTTAACAATAAGCCTTTATCATCTATTCTAAAGATAGCAATAAATACTTCACCGCTGGATCCAGGTGTTGTATCTGGATAAACTTGAGCCCCGCACACATATCGCATAAACCCCTCCATAAAAAAGGTTACTGCAAGCGTCCACAAAATGGGATTGGCATTAAATCGCCCAACGACAAATCCATTCATTGCGCCTATTGCCATACCAGCGATGATCCCCAAGATAATCGCGATAGGTAATCCAAGTGGTAATGCCGACACCGTAATAATCCCAGAAAAAGCCATAACCGACGGTAAAGACAGATCTGCCATATTTCCCGAATAGGTAATGAATGACATGCCTGTTGCGACAATGCCAAGTAATGCAACCGCATTTAAAACAGTCAGTAAATTGCTACCGGTGAAAAAATTCGGCGAAACAAAGCTTCCTATTATCACCAAAGCAATCACAACCATGTAAATACCCATACGTTCAAATATAGATACCTTTTGATCTTGATGCCGACTCATGATGACACCTCACTCTGTGTAATCATATCTTTGCTTTCACCATTTGCCGCGAGTAATATAGATTCCTCTGTCATATTATCTTTGCTCATTTCTCCTATAATATAACCACCACGAAGTACAATCGCCCGGTCAGCCAGATTGACAAATTCTGGTAAATCAGAACTAATCACAATCACAGAGGCCCCGCTATTTGCAAGTGCAATCACCGCCTCGTGAATCATTTTTTTAGCGCCTATATCAACACCACGGCTTGGCTCATCTAATATGATTACTTTTGGTTTGCATGCCAACCATTTTGCCAGTAATACTTTTTGCTGGTTACCCCCAGAAAGATTACTTGATTCTGCTAATTTATTGGGTGTCGCAATTTCAAGGGTATCAATCATCTCTAACGCGGTATCATCTTCATGCTTATGGGAGTAGACACCTGCAGTACTATGTTCTGGTATTATCGCGGCAACAATGTTTTGCTGCACAGACAACCTTAAAAATAAACCATCTACTTTTCGATCTTCAGATAAATAAACCAAACCCTCACGCACACTGTTAGGATACGTATTGGCCGGTAAATATTCACCATTTAGTTCAACCGTACCAGCATCAATTGGGTCAAGGCCAACCATAGCACGCGCTAACTCAGAACGTCCGGCACCTGCGAGCCCAGCGATACCTAAAATCTCACCTTGTTTTAATTCGAACGACACATCATGAAAAAAACCATATCGACTTAAATTATTTACTTTAAGAACAGTGTCACCTATGGTTGTTTTGTGACCAGTGTAAAACTGATCAACCGCTTTACCCACCATCATTTCCACAAGCTTCTCAGGGGTGACATCTTTTACTTTGTCTGTCGAAATCTTTTTGCCATCTCGCATCACTGTCACGCGATCACATACCTTAAATATTTCAGGTAAGTGATGGGAAATGTATATAATGGTTAAGCCTTCTTTTTTGAGTTGTTCAATGATCTCAAAGAGTTTAGCGACTTCCTTTCTAGATAATGAAGAAGTCGGTTCATCCATCACAAGAATCTTAGGATGATTCCCCAGCGCTTTGGCAATTTCAACCAATTGCGCTTCATGCTGACTAATTTCTTCGATGGCAGTATCTGGATGGACATCTAGCCCCACGCGCTTCAAACACTTGCGAGATTCATCAAGCATTTGTTTGCGGTCTAACATAAACCCGAACTTCTTAGGCAATCTTCCTGCCATGATATTTTCAGCAATACTTATAGGTCGAGCCAAACTTAACTCTTGGTAAATCATGCCAATGCCACTTTCCATTGCTATTTTTGGAGAATGTAATTGAACTTTTTTACCTTGAATTAAAATGGTACCAGTATAGTCACTGAAAGAACCTGCTAAAATCTTCATGAGTGACGATTTTCCTGCCCCGTTTTCACCCATTAAAGCATGCACTTCACCAACGTTAACTTCAAAATCGACATGATCAACTGCCAAGGTGCCTGGATAATGTTTGCAAACGTTATTCATTTTCAATGCGATTGATCGTTGCGCAGCCATAAATTAAGTCTCCTTATAAACGGTAACGCACGGAGCTACTAATGCCAATTTCGACTAAAAGCAGGCGACGCCCTTGATATTAGTTTAACACACGACTAAATTAATGTCGGTTCAGAAAGCCAGTAGTCAACACAACTTAATCGATACTTAAATCACTCATAAGCAGAAGTAAAGATGGTGCATTTACACGTATTGGCAATATATATGCCACAGGTAAAAGATTAAAGTTTTTTAACATTTTAAGCAAGCTTTCAAACGCATTTAACCAATATCGACCACCATCAGCTTAGAGAAAATTTTATAATAATCACTTCTTACATAATGTAAAATATTTATTAAGGATTTTGGTAATTTTTACGTCAAATAAATAACGAGCCAGATCGCCCTTCAATTACTTGCTCTGCTTAATAGTATTGCGACAGTGCCATTTACCCAATCCTGCAGATGCGCTTCGCACCGTGCTGTTTGTATAGTTGTTTAGTACGTAATCAGGCCACCCTGGCCGGTTCGTCACAAGTTAAGACACCAAGGGCGGCCTTCAATTTTGATACGGTTAAGTACCGTAGTTGTTCTCGATCAGAGCAGGGTGCACTGATTACGCACTTAAATTGAGTTGCGTCGTTTGTCCGCTATGATAAATATCCAAACAATCCACCAGGCAAGCTGGTGATTTAATTGTTACAATACGTAACCAAACTCTTCAACAGATTCGCCTACGGCGAACTGATGAGTTGAAATTTATGTTTGTGATATTAGCGCCCTACGAGCAGCGCTGGTAGTCCGCCGCGGCAGACTTACGAATACTTACGATGTGTAGTATACTTAAGTGGCATACAAATTCGTAAGCAGGTCATCTTGGCCTGTTCGTAACATTACCAGTCAAGCCAGACGGATCCCGATGGATCGTGACTGCTGACTTAGGTGTTTAAGTGATCGTACGACCAACTGTTATAAATAGTGCTTTAAAAAAACAATATTGCGACAGCAAGGCAAACCAAAAAAATATAACACTTAAAAAAATAGCTCCACTGCGACCTTAGACACATTTATTTCTTTAATGACAACTATTACTGCTGTTTTTACAAAGCGTTACGCATTTGAATCAAATAAAATACCGCTTAATATTGTTATAATACGTTAGTAGTCTATAAACATGGTAATCAATTTAGCTTACTCGTTATATTGATGGCTCCGACAAAAGTTACTTATTGGCCTCGTAAGGCCGCTTATAATGCGAATACAAGCACCATTTTTATCACTAACGTCTTAGTTTTTTTAAATTAAATTCACATTTTTTTGCCCCACGAAATGGAACAACATAATGATAAGATCTACTTTACAAGAAAAAAATATGATCAATGTCGATGGCGTTCAAGCTGTTGCCAAAATTGCCCATCAAACCAACGAAGTCATTTGTATATATCCTATTACACCTGCGTCTACTATAGGTGAATATGCAGATGAATATAGTGCCAATGGCCATAAAAATATTTGGGGTAATGTGCCCGATGTGATCGAAATGCAATCGGAAGCTGGTGCCATTGGTTCAGTGCATGGTGCCTTGCAAACCGGCTCATTATCGACAACCTTTACATCTTCACAAGGGTTATTGCTTATGATCCCTAACCTCTATAAAATTGCTGGTGAGTTGACTTCGTTTTGCATGCATGTTTCTGCGCGTACAATTGCAACCAATTCGCTTTCTATTTTTGGTGATCATTCAGATGTTATGGCGTGCCGGCAAACAGGCATGGCACTTTTGGCATCGAGCTCTGTGCAAGAGACACAAGACTTTGCTGCTATTGGGCAAGCAGCGGCACTTTCATCGCGGGTACCGTTTATTCACTTTCATGATGGGTTTAGAACATCTCACGAGATCTCTAAAATCGAGGCGCTTTCGGAAGATGACCTGCGCTTTATGCTCAATGACGAAGATATTAAAGCGCACAGAGAACGCGCATTAACCCCTGACAATCCTTTTGTACGTGGCACAGCGGCAAACCCTGATACCTTTTTCCAGACACAAGAAGCGAGAAACCTCTTTTATAATCAGTGCCCAGAATTAGTTCAAAAAGAATTTGACAAATTTGCCCAAAGAACTGGCAGGCAATATCAACTATTTGAATATCTAGGTGACCCTAACGCCGAACGGGTGATTGTTGTCATCGGTTCTGGTGCGCAAGTGTGTGACTTTACGGCAGAAAAATTGAATAGGCACTCTGACGAAAAGGTAGGCGTTGTGAATGTCCGTTTATATCGTCCATTTTCTGTAAAAGACTTTTTGTCGTCGATTCCTAAAACGGTGCAATCCATTGCGGTACTAGATAGAACCAAAGAGGCCGGCAGTATTGGCGAACCGCTTTATCTAGACGTAATTACTGCCATTCACGAAGCAAGAGATGAAGGCACGTTGCACTTTGAAAATCAGTATCCTAAAATTATTGGCGGCCGTTTTGGGCTATCGTCAAAAGACTTTACCCCACAAATGGTTAAAGCTGTGTATGATGAACTTGCTAAAGAAAAGTCTAAAAATCATTTTACTGTTGGTATTAATGACGACATCACCCACACATCGCTTACGATTGACAATAAATTTAACATAGAATCAGATCGTATATTTACCGCCTTGTTTTATGGGCTAGGCTCTGACGGCACCGTTGGCGCCAATAAAAACACGATCAAGATCATAGGTGAAGAAACAGATAATTACGTCCAAGGTTATTTTGTTTATGATTCTAAAAAAGCAGGTGCTGTAACGATATCACATTTACGTTTTGGGCCAAGGCCAATTCGCTCTTCGTATTTAGTCCAAAAAGCGAAGTTTGTTGGATGCCATAATTTCAACTTTTTAAATACACTTGAAGTATTAGAAAAAGCAGACCAAAATGCCGTCTTTTTATTAAACTCTTTTTATGATCATGATAAAGTTTGGGATAAACTATCTCAAGAAATCCAGCAGCAAATCATTGATAAAAATCTTACATTTTATCATATCAACGCTTATGAGGTTGCACATAAAACCGGCATGGGACATCATATAAATACGATTATGCAAACCTGTTTCTTTGCAATTTCAGGTGTGCTCCCCAGCGATATCGCGATTGATAAAATCAAAAATGCCATCAAGAAAACATATAGTAAAAAGGGTGAAGCGATTGTTCAGCATAACTTCGAAGCTGTAGATGGCGCGCTGGCACACTTACAGGAAATTGATTACCCTAAAAACGTCACCTCAAAAGTTGCCAAACCGCCTATTGTACCTGACGATGCACCAGACTTTGTCAAGCAGGTCACTGCGATTATGTTATCTGGCCAAGGCGATAAGTTGCCCGTCAGCGCTTTTCCGGTCGATGGCACATGGGAAAGTAGTACAACAAAATGGGAACGACGAAACATCGCTTTGGAAATTCCTATCTGGGATTCAGACATTTGCATCCAATGTAATAAATGTGCTTATATATGTCCGCATGCAGCTATTCGGGCAAAAGTTTATCCTCAAGATTCTTTAGATCACAAACCTGAAAGTTTTAAATCGCTAGCCTATAAAGCGGCAGATTTCAAGGGAGACGGTTTCACCATTCAGGTTGCCCCTGAAGATTGTACCGGTTGCACCTTATGCGTTCAAGTCTGTCCTGCAGTAGATAAAACCAATCCAGACCGCAAGGCAATCAATATGAAAGATCATCTTGAACACCTTGAAGTTGAAAAAGAAAACTGGTCTTTCTTTTCTGGTTTGCCGCGAACATCTGCGTCACAAATCACCAAAATGGATCTTAAAAGCTCGCAGCTGATGAAACCATTATTTGAATTTTCTGGTGCATGTGAAGGTTGCGGCGAAACATCTTATATAAAATTACTAACCCAACTATATGGTGATCATTTATATATTGCAAACGCCACTGGATGTTCTTCGATTTACGGAGGCAATATGCCAACCACGCCGTATAGTAAAAATGAAGACGGATATGGCCCAGCATGGTCGAACTCGTTGTTTGAAGATAATGCCGAGTTTGGGCTTGGATACCGATTATCATTAAATGCGAATATTAAACATGCAGTGCAATTGCTGACTGCGTTGAAACCCCAACTTAATCAAGATAATACTCAGAAATTACTCGATATGATCGTCGAAAAAAATGCATGCCTTGAAGCGCAGCGAAAATGTGTTGCAGCGCTACGTGTAGAATTGGCCAATATAAATACGCCTGAAGCGAGACGATTAGAAACAATTGCTAATTATTTGACAAAAAAAACCATATGGACAATCGGCGGTGATGGTTGGGCTTATGACATTGGTTACGGCGGTATAGATCATGTTCTGTCACTAACTGAAAATACAAATATTCTTGTGTTAGATACAGAATGTTATTCGAATACCGGCGGCCAGCAATCTAAATCGACTCCGCTCGGTGCTGTGGCAAAATTTGCAGCCAACGGCAAAGGTGGTTACAAAAAAGATCTCGGCGCAATTGCAATGAGTTACGGTCATATTTATGTTGCGGCTATTTGTATTGGCGCTAACGACATGCAAACGATCAAAGCGATTCAGGAAGCCGAGTCATATGATGGTCCATCCATTGTGCTTGCTTACTCGCCTTGTATCGCACACGGCTACGACCTAAGTAACAGTCTAGCCCAGCAGAAATCAATTGTAGATTCTGGTTTATGGCCATTGTATCGTTATGATCCAAGGCGCGTTAGCGAAGGTAAAAACCCCCTTCAGATTGATACCAAAAAAATCAAAACAACAGTATCTGCCTTTATGGCTAACGAAGCAAGGTTTAAGCAAATTGAAAAACGCGACAGCAAGCGGTACAAAGTTTTCACCGAAAAATTACAGGCACACTCTGAAAAGAAACTCGACCACTTAAAACAACTCTCTAAAATAGAGGTGAATAAAGAATAAAGAATACGAAGAGACTGTTGAATGGATTGAGGAAGGTTGTATCACAAAACTAAAACGTTATACAGCCACCCCATAGATACAAATATTGGCGGTAAAATCCACCTACATTACTGATCAACATTCTCCCTAGATAGCCCATATTTACACTTTATATAAAAAAACCGTGCAAAAGTGGTATCAGATGTATAAAATATGAATTCGTGCTTATTCGAAAGGAAATAACGTTCTAATTATTCCTAGGAGATTACCATGTGCCCATATCATAAAACAAAATATTTTTCCCCTTTTTCCAACGATCGACGCAAATTATGCACTTTTGTTTTGCTGCAGATATTAACCACACCGTTGTATGCGATACTCATCCATGTACCTGCTGATTACCCAGAGATCCAAGATGCAATTAATGCTGCATCTAACGGTGATGTGATTGCAGTAGCCCCAGGCACATATCAACCGATAGATTTTTTTAATAAACATTTGGAAATTTATGCCACAGATCCTGACCCAAGCAATACTATTATTACCGGTGGCGGCATTGCTGAACACGTTGTTACAGTTGTAGGTGGCCAAACCCTAAGCAACTCCCTAACACGCTTTACGATTACCGGCGGACACGCCACAGGTAACGGTGGTGGCGTTTATGTAAATGGATCGCGGTTATTATTGAAAGAATGCAAAATAGTGAATAACCATGCAGATGGTAATGGTGGTGGTATATACATTATCGACGAAGTGACCTCTGTTATAGATTGTTTCATAGGGAGTAACAATGCAGATGGTGACGGCGGCGGTATAGCTATGTCTAATGCTTTTGGTAACCATATTGCATCAAATGAATTTAGTAACAATGTCTCTAACAATAACGATCCGTCAGCTTTTGGTGGTGGTGCTATATTTATGGAAAATGCACAAGCATATATTAAAAAGTGTCACTTTAATAATAATACAGGGCATGCTGGTGGCGCGATAACCACTTACCTCGTTTCCGAATCTGAAATTTCTGGTTGTACTTTTAATAATAATCATTCATTAACTTATGGCGGCGCGATATATTGCATTAGTGGGTCGCATCCTGATATTTTAAGATGTTGGTTTGAAGGTAATAGTGCCGTTTTAAATGGCGGTGCGTTGTCGTGCGACACAGGGTGCAGTCCTTACGTTGAAAGTTGTGGTTTTTTTAACAATTCCGCCAATAGTGGTGCCGCAGTTGACGTTTATAATTATGGTGGCCCTTATCTATACTGCTGTACAATTGCTTATAACAATGCACTCATTCAAGCAGGCGCAATTATTAACGATAGCAACGCAGATACATGGACCACTAACTGCATTATTTATGGCAATACCCCTGTAGGATCAGATTTTGTAAATATTAATAGTGCGACTCATTTAATAAAGTCATCTATTTTTGACAACCCATTTGCCCCAGGATGGGACCCCCAAATAGGTCAAGATGGTGGTAACAATATAGTGAATATCGATCCATTATTCGAAAATGGCGCTACAGGTAATTTTAATTTGAAACTAGGTTCAAATGCTATTGATAGCGGTGACAGTTCTATATTAATACCGCCGCCACCTCCGGAAGGTTATTTTGATGGTAACAACAGGGAACGTATTGTTGATCATCAATCCACATCGAACAGTGGGCCGTTTAATCCTGGAGATATCGGTCCCGTTGATATGGGCTGTTTTGAATTTAACCCATGTTCAGGTAATACAGATAATTTCAGTATTGTAAATTTAAGTGATTTGGCAAACATTGCTGATAGGTTTGGCGACACAGATTGTGGCACGTGTGGCGGCGCAGATTTAAATGGCGACAATAATGTTGGCACACCCGACTTGCTTATCGTTGCAGAAGATTGGACATGTAATTAGTGCCTGTTGCCGTAAACTACTTAGCGAGCTTAAAATATATAACAACGATAGTCAGTAAGACGTTTAGTCGAAAACGTGAAATACCGTATCGCATAATATTCAAGGTATTGGCCTTGCTAAATTATTTCAAGCGACACGCGGCGTTCTCGTAAGTACGGCTTAATCGTGTTGCAATTTTCGCGACCGCCTAATTGCTGCGATACCACCTAAAGCAACCAAGGTTAAAGTTGCCGGTTCTGGTGTCGTGGTATACGTCATCGTACCTGCCACTCTATGGTACATTTGCGCGTTATTTCCTGCGGCGGTGCCACCGACATCGAGCCTTAAACCTGAAATATGCATACCCGTAAAATGAATTGGTGCCGTAAAGATCGTATCTAAACTTTGATCTAAACCTGAAGTCGGTAGTCCATTATATGAGAAGATATTTACCCAACTACCACCATCGTACACATCTACTTCCAAGATTTCGCCAAGGGCGTGAATATGCGCATCAGCCGCTGAGGGAATATTTGAGATTGTTAATGTATCTGCCCATTCAGTTGCAAACAAAAATTGTGCACGATCAAAATATTGTGAGTTGGGCGCGGAAACCGTACCGTTATTCACTGTAAAGGCACCACCTGAACCATGGGTAACAACCGCTGCGTAAATAGCGTTACCTGATAGACAAACCAAAATATAGATCATGATGTTTACGATTTTTTTCATTGCAAAGTGCTCCAAGTTAATATATATAACAAAAAAACGGCACCTGTGTGCGTTCCTGTTTATACCATTGTTTAGTTGGAAGTGCCACTATGCTTCCATTTTCCTCTGAACGGCATTATAACGTGTATATACTTCGATGTCAATAATAAGTACACATTCACACCAATCCTACAAGTGCGCATCAATTGTAGTTTTCTTATTTCTTATTTACAGATGTGCATACCTTCTTCAAAACGAAAATGACATACCATACACCTTACGAGTTTATCTTGCATACGCGTAGCGCCTTTAACAACCGTAAGTTGCGGAGTCCATGATGACCGAGGTGCGGCGCGGCGTAAACCTATTAATGCATTATAATATGTTTCATGAAGACCGCGCTTATTAACGCCTGGCATCCCTGTTGCCATCGGATTAAAATGAACCTTATTGCCAAGGTCGTGACCAAAGCCATGCTCGTTCTCTTCGATAACCTGATACAAACCTGCACTACTCCCCAAACCGCCACCATCACCAGTTGGCCCTGCGATTAAATGAATACAGCCACATTTAACATAGTCGTTACCGCCGCCGCCAGCAGCTTTTACTTTTCCAGACAACTCAGCGCCTGCCTTAAATTTTACGTGGCCACGACCACTGCCACCTGTACCACTATCTCCACCCCCCCCAGCGGCCTTCACTTTACCAGACAACGCTGCGCCTGCTTTAAACCTGACATGACCACGGCCGCCACCACCTGCGCCACCATGTCCGCCACCACCTGCAGCCTTCACTTTTCCAGAAAACTCAGCGCCCGCTTTAAA
>Ga0255039_10000546_pt1 | contig 12297 bp, 13 predicted proteins | sample BC1_12_1_MG_FD_181713 | JGI IMG/M metagenome (GOLD analysis project Ga0255039, IMG submission 181713) | Seawater microbial communities from Strait of Georgia, British Columbia, Canada - BC1_12_1 | ecosystem: Environmental > Aquatic > Marine > Strait | place: Canada: British Columbia | collected... | reverse complement strand
AAAGCATCTGCAATACTTCTCGTTAAAACAGATGAATAGCTTGTAGCTTGTGCAAACGCCACCACTTCATTACCCCCTGATGCGTTAGTGTATTGTAAAACAACTCTGTTTGTGGTGATACTACCATTTGAAATTGAAGCTATAACTCTTGAAGTTCCATCGTTAGCAAGTGCTGCACTTTCAGCAAACAAAACCCCTTCGCTGTCGTTAAACTCTGCACTTGTTCCTGAACCATTACAAACATCGGCTGAACGAGTTACCTGTCCTGAAGTAGTTTTGATATACGAAGTTGGATAGCTTCCTGCTTCAAGTTGTGCGCCCCATACATAAAAATTATCGCCTGATGTCCAACTTGATGTTGAGCTTCTTGATGCAGTAGAAGTTGAAACACCATTAATATACATCTGTAAAGTTGTAGATAATGTAGTTACTTTAGTAGTACACCTATACCAACCATTACCAAAATCCTCTATTGATGAAGTATGCCCACCATCTTGAATAGCTACATTACCATCTTGTAGGTTAAAGTTTGTTCTTGGATTTCCTGTAACTTGACCTCCTCCGTTAAATAATTGTACATATCTAACACTTCCTTTTTTAGCGAAAAAACTAATAACATAATCAACGCTTGAAGATACTGAAAAACTATCTTGTACAGTTATTAACGATGTGCTTGTAGATGTTGCCGAAAACTCATCAGCATTTTGGCTGCCATCAGGCGAAACTATTTGATTTGCTGTAACAGTAGTATTTGTTAATTTATTCCAAGCTGAATTAGTAAAATCTTCACTATAAGTGACATAATTCGTCCTTTGTGGCTCTAAAAGTAAAGCAGGACAATCCTGTACTACGCCATCAATTAAAGGGTAATCTAAACGAGGTACATTTGTAGCAACGCTTTCTATAAATCCATCTTTGTTTACTCGTGTCGCAGTTGAACCTCTTGTAGCGTTAAAATCCCCATTACCATTAGCAGGTAAAACCGAATATAGGTTGTCTGTCGAAGCTGCTTTATATCCACTTGGGATTAAGACTACACCTGCATTATCGTATATGCTCATTAGTTTAAGATTAAAGTTTCTATATTTTCCATAATACTTTGGCTTCCCTCAGCAGTTCCATTATCTGATAACACCCTGTTTGAATAATCCATAGCAATACCAATTATCTTATATTGGTTATCTTGTTTGTTTTCTACAACGTCTAAATCAACAGCTTGCGTTATACTAATATAACCTACTTTAGTTGAATCTGTTGTATTGTAGCTTATTTTAGCTGTGTTAGCTGATACACTACTATTAGCTGTAACTCGTACATCTGTATAGTAGAGGTTTGAACCTTCACTTATGTTTGAGGTGCTTAATGATACTGCGCCTGTTTGTCCGTTTACGCTATCTACTGTGTTTACCTCAGCACCTGCTTCAATACCTGCTAACTTAGTAGATGAAGTGCTATCAAAACTTATTTTAGCGTTGTTAGTTGTTATGTTATTAGCTTGTGTGGTCGTAATACCCACTTTAGCGTTGTTTGACGTGATATCACTCGCTTGTTGAGTAGTTATACCCACTTTGGCATTATTCGTTGTTATATCGCTCGCCTGTTGCGTAGTAATACCAACCTTAGAAGTGTTAGCTGTTATCTCATTGGCTTGTGTTGTTGTTATACCAACTTTAGCATTATTGGTAACTATGTCCGATGCTTGTTGTGTTGTTATGCCAACCTTTGCGGTATTAGTTACTATTGCATTAGATTGTTCGGTTGTTATTCCGACTTTAGCTGTATTTGCTGTAATTGCATCCGCTTGGGTAGTTGTTATACCTACCTTTGAATTGTTAGTAGTAATATCAGATGCCTGCTGTGTGGTAATTCCGACCTTAGCATTGTTTGTGGTAATATCACTTGCTTGTTGTGTAGTGATGCCTACCTTAGCTGTGTTTGCAGTTACATTAGTATTAGCTGATACCCTTGCATCTGTGTAATATAGGTTAGACGTACCTTCTGCAATATCATCAGTATCAAGTACTACATCCCCTATTTGTGTGTTTACGCTATCAACAGCAGCAGTAGGGATAGTTGGTTTGTTAAGAATAAACGAATCACTATTAGTATCTGTTTCATTCCAATTAGATTGTACATTTACTTCAGCACCACTTTCTATATTTGCAAGTTTTGTACTATCTGCACTTGGATATGAGTTTTTAGCTGTGTTTGCTGTTACTGCACTATTAGCTACTACACGAGTATCTGTATAATATAGGTTTGTTATTCCTTCTGACACATCGTCAGTACCTAAGCTTACTGTACCTATTTGTGAATTTACTGAGTCAACAGTGTTTACTTGTGCTCCAGTTTCTATTCCTGTTAATTTAGTACTACTTGTAGAATCAAAGCTTATTTTAGCATTATTAATTTCAATATCAGATGCTTGCTGAGTAGTTATACCAGTCTTATTAGTATTTGCAGCAACTGATGTATTTGCACTTACTCTACTTTCAGTGTAATATAAGTTTGTGGTTCCTTCAGATATATCATCTGTGTCTAAAACAACATCTCCAGTTTGACCATTTACAGTATTTATAGGTGCTGTTTTTGAATCAGCATAACTTTTAATCGCAGCTGTAGTTGGTATTGTGGTATCATTATCATTGTTTTCAATACCGTCAGCTAGATCAACTAATTTTGTTATAGTTATATCTTCACCTGTATCTTTTAATGATCCAAACTCAATAGTTCCGTTTGCTTTTAAATTTCCGTTTGTATCTAAGTATACACCAGAGCCAGTACCCTGGCCATCAGTAATTTCTTTTTGGCTAGAATTTAAGTTACCATTGTCCTCGGTTTTTAGTAAACCTTGGTAGGTATTTTTTATTCTTTTATTTTGTAGTGTAGCCATATTTACGAGCAAACAGCGTCAATAACATCTTGAATTGTAGCTTTGTTAGAATTATTTCCGAACCAAGTCACGCAATAAATCTTTCCCCAATCGTTTGTTATTGTCATTTAAATATTTTTTTAGTTTAACTATATTTTCTTGTTTTGGTTTATATCTTATAATACCCATCCTTCAAAACTTGCATCTTTATCAGGATATACATCACCGTTTGAGTTTGACGTATATTCTGGAAAAAGATCTTGGTTAAAACTCATATACGATATAAATCTTTCAGTATAATACTGAGCCAAGTCTCTTTCTTTTTCTATTAAAAAATCAACTTCGTTTTTTGGTACACCATCAGAGTTTTCTGAAGTATGCTTATATACACCTTTATTTGAAATTGTATAACTAGCAAAAGGTAAATACTCAACCATAGCCCAATGTATAACCATAGGCTTTACATAAGCATTAACTAACGTTAAATAATTACCAGTTAAATCACTATCAATAATGTCTTGACTAATTTTGTCAAATAAATCAGAACCAAGATAATTTTGTATGTGTATATCTTGAGAGATTTTAATAAATTGAATAAATTTATCAGTATCTACATTACCATTTAATGCTGTATATCTTACTAAATCGTTACGGGTTATAAATAGTGCTGTTGCCATTATCCTTTATAATTTGGGTGATGTCCATTATTAGGCATGTCTTTCGGTGCTTTACGAGCATCCTTATAGCCTCTAGGTGTAGGTTTATATGTCTTAGGAATATCATCAACCTCTTTATAATTTCTAATATCTTTTTTCATTGTTTTAGATTTTAATCTATAAAGTACCTCCTGCCATACATGTCCGCAATTTACTCCGCCTTTAAATCTAAATAGATCATAAGCTTTTCCTTTATGTCCAAAAGATTTATTTACACCTGCATTACTTGCCTTATCAATATCTTCTACTCTATATACTATTCCCCTTCCGCTTCTGCTCATCATAATACGACAAAATTGTCTTGAATTACCAGACGAGTATTTAGAATCATATTGGTATCTTACTTTGTATAAAGATTTATCTAAATAACTAAAACCATTTTTCTTAGAATCAATACTTTTCTTCTCTAAGTTTTCTTGTTTTGAGTCTATTAAGTTATTAGCCCAAGCCTCTATATCATCATTATCATCTGAGAATTCTCTTGAGTCAACTTCTTCCCAACGATTGGATATTGTTTCACCACGTAAACCATCAAGGATAAGATCAAATTCTTCGTCTGTTAAATCTTCTTTAGATAACTCACAGCATTCTTTAGACATTTTAACACCAGTCTCTTCTTCTCTTTGCTCTTCATTAACAATATCATCTGTTTCTGTAAATTCAAGTGGCTGTAATGTTCTAAAATATAAATTTAAAGAAATACCATTTACAGCAAGAATAGCATCAAAACAATCGGTTAATAGTTCTTGGTAAGGTTTTATTACGATATTATCAAATAATAAAGTAGCAGTCTTAATTTCTTCAGCATTATTACCAAGACCAGAGTTTCCATCTTTGACACCAATTAAAAGTGGTGATGTAATTCTATGTGAAATAACTAATTTTTTTACACACTCATTGGATAGATATTCGTAATGTTGTGGTGCATCGTTAAGTGGTATATCGTCTACCGTGGTTTTAGACTCTGCATTATTGTTAAATGCTACAATTACTTTTTCCCCACGTGATCCAGTAAGTTTGCCAAGCACATCGTCTTTTACTTGCATTTGCTTTTCTCTATCTGGTATACCGTTGTTAAAGTTAACTACTTTTGTACCTGAGAATCCGCATTGTACTTCATTAATTAAGTAGTCAGCAATTTCTTCTTCTAATTCTGCATAAGCCAACCCGCCTTGATAATCTACAGGTGCATAATAGTCATATCCAGATACATATCTTTTAATTATTTTAATTTCTGACTCTTTGCCATTACCACAACCGAATGCAGGGATCCTTTTAGGTTGTTCTGAGGGCTTTATTTTATTCCAGTTATGGTGATAATAGTAAGCTTCAATTTGACCATCCTCGTTGCACTTTTCTGCTCTTAGAGTTTGTCTTGGAAAATGTTCAGCTTTATATACTTTTCCATTTTTATAAATAATTTGCATAGAACCTTCACCAAGTAACTTAAGATCTAAAACAGTTTTTCTAACACAATCATTAGAAAAAATAGACCTCATTTGTGCATACTCATCAGGTTTTTTAGATGAGTTAGTAGCATCAAGTCCTTTACCGTAAATCATATTAACAACACCATTAATAATAGCATTGTTTGTTGCTGACCCGTTATAGCGGTCTATGATATATTGATAATAATTGTTATCAGTACCATAATTTACCCAATCTTTATTTTTGTTTTCAGATATCTCGGGTCTATTATAAGCCGCTAAGTTTAATATATGTAAATTATTCATAAATTATAAATTCATTATCAGATTGATGTGCTTTATAATTGTTATCTCCAGCTTGCCATACACCTTCAATCAAATTCCAATATGATAGTGATTGCTCCCAATAATCTCCAACAACTTCGTTTGTACAAAATATCTTGTCCTTAAATATAATGTCGTTATTTTTTTTAATAGTTAAAATATAGTAATTTTTTTCAACTAAAGTAAACACGTCAGAATAAGTATTATAATAATCGTTTGAACCAAATGTAGCCGTATCTTGAGTGTAAATCTCTTTATTTTGAGTCTCACTAAAAATAGAAACATTGTATATTGCTGTATCAGCAGCTTCATACTCTCTAGGTATAAATTGAAAAGTTTGAGAATCACTTGTACTTTCTAATACTATCATATTATAATAATAAAAAAAAGTTGTTTTTGTTATTTTCTTATAATAAAAAAGGGGCAAAAAGCCCCTTAATTAATTAAGTAAATCAGTTATTAAAAATCAGATCCAGATGTGATAGTCAATGTAGTTGTACCTACAACCATACTTGAACCATCATTTGAATCTACATTAATAAAGTTAGCAGGCAAAGTTTCTTGACCAGAAAAAGTAAGTGTATACCCACTCAAATCGGCCATAGCAGCTCCAGTTACAATAGTTCCACCAGTTACTTCACTTCCGTGCTCACGTCCAACTAAAAAGTAATTATCATTGTAGTCTCTTACAATAATTTGAGGACGTCCGTAAGCTAACAATTTCACTTCTTTATTATCTGCAGCAGATAGTTTTTTAAGTGTTAAATTTAATGTTTGCTCAAAGTAAGTAGTACCATTTTCTCTAGAACTTGTGATTGCCTGTTCAAAAGACGAATTGCCTTTTAATTCATATTTAAAAACAGTTTCGGCAGAAGTATCAAAATTGTCAACTGAATCATCAGCTGTAAGGTTGGCACCAGTGGCATTTAAATCTCCAAAATCACCGAAGTAAATTTCTTTAAGACCACCAACGCTATCCTTGCAAGGTTCGATTCTACCTTTAGTTAATGCACAAGCCATAGTTATTTTGTTTAAATAAAAAGGGTAGGCAGGATATTACCTAACCTACCCCTTTATGTTAGTTATTATTATGCTAAAGTTTGTAGTACCAAATCACTACCGATACCATACTGGACACCAGAAGTAAATCGCATTACTACACGAACATTTTGCGATCCATCAAGATCAGCCATGTCGATAACTTTAACCTCATTGTGGTCAGCCAATAAACCGGTACCGAAGTAAAGGTTAGAAGCTTCACCAGCTACGATGTGGTTAGCAGGCATTCCAGGTGCATGTTGGATTTTAATACCTTCAAAAGAAAGTGCATTACCCATATTGTACCATTGTTGACCTTTATCATCAGTACCAGCAGCACCTTGTCCACCAGAAGCAAATCCACCAAGTGCACGTACATAAGCCTGAAGGGCTACAGTAGGTACGTAAAGTGTTAGATCTTCTTTTCCATAGACAGCAGAAGGAACTCCATCAACAACATTTCCAAGCAAGCTTACGATATTTGAAGATGTATAAGAAGTTTCAGAACCATTAGCAGCGTCTACAACGTCTCCATCAGCAGCCATAAGAACAGTGAATCCGTCAAATTCTCCAGCAGTAGCATTAACTCCACCCCAAATGTTTTGCTCAGTTTTTTCAGCTACTTTAGCTGCAACATGACCTAGCAAAAAGTCAGAGAAAGAAGGAGGTAGATTATCAAATGAAGAATACCCCATCTGAACAGCTTCCCAATCGTTACGGAAGTCTTTCTTACAAAGCTCTAAGTTTACTTGAAATTCTTCTGGTTGTAGAATTCTTTCAGTAAGTGTTAGCGCATTAGAAGTTTCAGTAAAGTCGCAAGTACCATCCGCAATGATATTGGTAGATGCAACCTTTTTTACTACTTCTTTAAATTTAACATTAGGCTTTACAGTTATAGCACCTTCAGCCAATGTCTTACCGCTTAGTAAAGCAGCAGAAATATATTTCCCTGCAAACTCACCAGCATAAGTCGAAGTGATACTGGCGATTGAGCCAGTCAAATTTACATTGTGGTTACTCATTTTTATTTGTTTAAATTATTAAATACTCTATCAATCGTTGAAAATGCTCTTTTTTGTGAGAACAAATTCATCTTCTTTTCAACTGAAGCCTCTGGAGAATGTGATACTTTTTGTACCGGCTCTTCAGATAATTCAGTTTTTTCTTGTGCTGCAAGTTCTTCAGTAACAACGTTACCAAGTTCATCAGCATTCATTTCTTCTTTTGTGATCATAGCTTTAATCTCCTCAACCATTGATTTAATTTCAGCTAGTTCTTCTTTAGTAGCATATTCAGCTTCAACTTTTTCTTCTTCTTCCGCTTCTACTTCTTCTTCGGCAGCTTCTTCTTCAGCTCCACCTTCTTTAATCTCAGCAATTATGCCTTCTTCAGTTACTACTAAAATTTTACCATCTTCGAGTTCGTATTCACCAACTGGTACAGCGACCTTTTCGTCTTCTGTTACGATAAATACTTCTCCTCCAGCTTCAAAAGACTCTGCTTCCAAAACTGTTCCATTTTCAAGCTTCATTTGAGCAAGCTCAACATTTTCAGCTTCGGCTTCCATTCCTAGAAGCTCTTTTACTTGGTTTAACATATCATTCGCTTTCATTATATTATTATTATAAAATTCTTGTTAGCTTATCTAATTTAGCGCGCATCTGTGAAAAACTTGCTGTTGGTATTTTCATTCCTAATTCTTTAGCTGCTTTTTCAGCTTTACCAATCATTTTATCAAAGAAAGAGATATTTTTAAAAGCTTGTTTTAGTAAAGGTTTACGCTTGTTTATAAATGTTTCAGCATTTTTTATAAACCTCTCTCTACGCTCAATATCGCCTTTATGCTTTCTTTCGGCTTTCTCAAGTTCGCCTTTAGCTTCTATAAATTGCCTATTTAATTTTTGTGTTTCGGCTGATGCTTTATCAAACGCTTTTTTAGATTTTTCTTGGTCTTTAAATGCATCACGAGCATATTTTCTATTTACACCTATAATGTCATTTATTTCTTTGATTTCTTGTTCTAATAGTACTGAATCTTTACGTACTTTATTTAAATCATCAACCAAATTAAGGTCTAGCTTGTGATTTGCTAAATTTATTTTGTCTTCTTTAAACTTGTTAAAGATTTTATTTACATCTGGATTCATAATAATATAATAATTTAATTTTTATTTGTTATATTTTGCCAATACCTTGAGCTTGAACACTACCATCACAGCATTTACGTGAGTAAGTATTGTTTTTACATAGACAAGCCCGTTTATTTGTTTTAGGACTTGAATAAAATCTTTTAAATCTATCGTACATTTTTCTCATCTTCCTTGTCCTCTATATTTTTGTTTATATCCATTTTGTCCTTTACTAGCATTCTTGCTATGTACACCAGGTCGTTTAGATCTACTTTCTGGCTTGTAACTATTTATAATATTTTTTGCCATTAGTCTATATTACACCAAGTTCTTTTAGTTTACTTTCAGACCAACTTTTACCAGCTTTACCACCCCAAAGTAAGTAGCTTATAGTACCGCATGCTTTAGTATCACCTTCGTCATAATATGTTTCTGCTCTTGATAAGTAACTATGCATACGTTTTATTGTTTGTACACTAATAGGTTTACCTTGTGCTAATTGTTGTGCTCTTACTTTACCTACTTGTGTAGCACATTTATTATTGACCTTCTCGTTTAATTCAAGGCCTCTCTTTGCGTTGTTTTTTACACCAGATGGATAATCACTATAAGACTCTAATTCCATCGTCTTGCCACTCTTATAACGTTTATCTTTTTTAATAATACCTTTAATAGTTGCAAGTAAGTATTCTGCTTCTTCGTTTTCTATCTCAGCAAGTTCGTCTTTTATTGATTTATCTTGCGGACTTTCTATTTTATCTGCAAAATAACCTTCGATTGAAAATCCTTTGATCTTACCAGCTTTTACTTCTTGCCAAACTTCTTCGTTGTTTACTTTCATAGACACCATCCAAGTTCCAACTGGAACGTCTAATCCATACTTACGTGACTTATCTTGTTTATCATCCTCTACTAACCAAGACTCTACGACACTCATTCCTTGTAATGGAGTCTGATGTTCAAATGTAGAATTGTTTTGTTTACCACGCATTAAGAATAATTCACTAGCTTTCTTTACAGTGTTCTTAGAAAAATATATATAGTATTCTTTATCTTCGTTTTTTCTGTAAATAGGTTTATTAGGAATTAATGCCGGTCCCATTAGTATACGCTTTTCAGCATCCACTTCTGCTAACTTAAATTCTTGATTTTTTAAAGCAACAAAGTCTTCTTCTATTGCTGGATTTTCTACGACTGATATTGCGTCAATACCTGAATATTCATTCTCGTCGTCTATAAAAAGCTCTACGATGTCCATATTAATATAATAATAGTTTATTTAGTTTGTTATCCAATTGATGCACCTTGTACAATATTACGGTCTAACTCTTGAGCTGTACTGATATCGTTTGATACTACAAATGCTTTTACTGGTTGTTGTTGCTGTCCTCCAATTGCTTCTGCTAATTGATTTGTTTCACTTGCTCCTACTATATTAAATGCTGGTGCTTGTGGTGTAGCTACTGCAGGTGCAGATGGTGTAGTTATACTTGGAATATTAACACCACCGGCTTCAGGACCAAGACCGCTTTTAGCTTTACTTACCGCTTGTTTTATACTTGCTCCAATGCCTACAGCTTGTGCTGCGTATGCAATTAATAAAGGAACGTTTTGTGGAAAACCAGCTTTTAATGTTTGAGCGAATCCAGTTGCTGTTGATGCACCTGCTCCTGCAGTATCTACCGCGATTTTTTGTAAAGCTGTTTTAGCATTTTGAATCATTTCTTGCCCAGCTATTAATTGTTTAGCTACCAACGCTGCTTTACCTGCCGCTGTTTCTGATCCTAATATACCTGCAATAGCATCTGCTGCTGCAGCTTTATTATTTATTCTTTGCTGTTCTATATCAGCTTCTTTCTGTAGTCTTTCTTCGTCTTTAGCAATTGCATCTTCAGTTGCTTCGTCTTCTAAGTCTTTTTCTTCTTTTTGTAAAGCAATTCTGTTTGATATTTGCTCTGATCTAAAACCTTCTATCTGTGCTAATACAGCTTCTTTTTCTTGCTGTGCTTCTAATAAAGCAATATAGTTTTCTTGACTTTGGTTTTTATCGTACTGAGCTTGCGCAGCTGCAATTTGTATATCTACCTGATCAAGCATCGCTTGAGTTTGTTCGTCTAATACTGCACCTAATTCGTCATTAGCTTTTATTCTTTCTTCTATGCTTTTAGTATCATCGTCTCTTATTTGTCTAAGCTTTTCTGCTTGTCTATCATAAGTTTCAATAAGTCCTTGCTGTTTTACTCTTGCAATTTCCGCTGACTTACTTAATTGAACGTTAGTTGCTGCAGCCGTTACCGTTTGAGTAACATATTTTTTTGTAGCCTCTGTTGCTTTATTTATACCTTCGCCAACCTTGTCAATTGTACCATCTACGCCTGTAAGAACATCTACAAATTCTTTACCTGCTTCTTTAGCTGTTTCTGCTGCACCTGCAAAATCTCCATCAAAAAATTGTAAGACCGCTTTTCCTGCAAGTCCTAAAGTATCTAACAAAGAGTTAAATCTTTCTATGATATTATTTTTAATTAAGTCACCTAGTTTTTCAATAGAACCTAATGGATCTTGAAATATAGATGTAAAAAAATCAACTACAACACCGCTATTATTAATAACAAAATTAACAAAGTCATTAAATATTAAAGATACAGTTTCAAATGCTGTAGCAAATGTGTCTGCAACAGATTGGTTTTGCTCAAATATTTCTTTAAGTTTTGCTAACGCAGCTATAACTAATCCAACGCCTGCTGCTTTTAAAGCAACCCCAACACCTTTAATTCCTTTACTAGCTGTTTTAGCACCATCGTCTACACCTTCCAAGCCTTTACCAGTATCAGCCAATTCTTCATTGAGACCTTTTATACCTTGTTCAAGATCATCTATTTTATCTATGGCTTTACCTGTTTTTGCTTCTATTTCTACTGTTACTATTTTTGCCATTTGAATTCTCTTTTAAATTTCTTATATGCTTCTTTCACTGTTCTTGGTAGTTCATATTTACCTTTAGCAATTTGTATATTTTCAGAATTATGTTCTGTTAGTTTTAATGCTTCTAATATTATTTCAATCATAACTCATTTAATAGTTCTATGTTGGATTCTCCTGTTGCTAAGTTTGTATCTATACTATTTATCTTATACCTTTTGCCATTGATGTCAAATCTATCAGCAAGTGTAAAGTTCAAAAGTATTTTAAGGGGTAGGTATGCCTTTACTTTTGTAAGTCTGTTTTTTGTGTCGAATACATTTGTGATATAATTAGAATGATATTCTTTAAACAATGTGTTTGTAAACGTAGTGTCTAAAGACCATTCGTTTGTTTCATTGTTGAAGTTTATATTACTTGTGTCCGATGCAGATGATAGTGTTACAGAGTTACTTGGTAGTGCTATATTTGTTAATTGCTTATGATTGTCAGCTACACCATTTGAATCAACCGAGTTTACAAAAGATATCCCACCTGTGTTTTGTCTTATAGGGTAAAATAGTAATGGCGCACCTTTATAAGCTTCTTGACTTTCATTAACACTATAACCCCATTGTATGTCTTGTTGAGAACCACCATTAACATCGTTAAGTCGTTCGTATTGAAAATGTGAGAATGGCACTTCTATTTTGTATTCGCTCCCTGATAATTCGTTTTCCCCTGCTTTATAAGTTGTAGAAGCCCAATCCCTGTTAGCAAGTTGTGTAAACTTATTTGCTAAAAATGTTTTAGTGTCTTTGTATTTAAGCTGTATCTCTTTAAAAGGTAGTGCTACGTTTACTTGACTGCTATTTACATCTACAAACTCA
>Ga0255039_10000544_pt1 | contig 12352 bp, 9 predicted proteins | sample BC1_12_1_MG_FD_181713 | JGI IMG/M metagenome (GOLD analysis project Ga0255039, IMG submission 181713) | Seawater microbial communities from Strait of Georgia, British Columbia, Canada - BC1_12_1 | ecosystem: Environmental > Aquatic > Marine > Strait | place: Canada: British Columbia | collected... | reverse complement strand
CCAGTGGTGCACGCAAGGGCGGGGTACAGATTTGCGAGGACACCGAAGTAAGCGGTTTTGACTTCGACGGCGATACGATCCGCGCCGTGCACACCAATAACGGAAGCATCAGATGTGAACGCCTGGTTATTTGTGGCGGCCAGTGGTCGCATCGTCTCGGCCAACTGGCCGGGGTCAATATCCCGCTGGTGTCGGTACAGCACCAGTACCTGGTGACTGACAGGATAGCGTCGGTACCAACGGATTTGCCAACACTGCGCGACCCCGACCGGCTGACTTATTTCAAGGAAGAGGTGGGTGGATTAGTCATGGGTGGCTATGAACCCAACCCGATTCCATGGGCACAGGACGGCATTCCAGAAGGTTTCAACTACACCTTGCTCGACAACGACTGGGATCATTTTGAACCGTTACTGGAACAGGCGATCGCGCGCGTGCCGTCACTCGCCGATGCCGGCATCAAGCAAATGCTGAATGGCCCGGAAAGCTTTACCCCGGACGGCAACTTTATCCTCGGCGCTGCACCTGAACGTAAAAACGTTTTTGTCGGTACCGGCTTTAACGCCTTCGGTATCGCCTCGGGTGGCGGTGCCGGCATGGCGCTCGCGGAGTGGGTGCTAAAAGACCAACCGCCGTTTGATTTATGGCCCGTCGATATTCGCCGTTTCGGACAGCCGCACAAGGATATCGAATGGGTGCGAAAACGTACGCTAGAGGCCTATTCAAAGCACTACACGATGGCCTGGCCGCACGAGGAGAATAAATCCTGCCGGCCGTGCCGCCGCTCGCCACTGTACGACAGCCTGGTTTCCCAGGGCGCCTGTTTCGGAGAAAAACTCGGCTGGGAACGGCCCAACTGGTTTGCCAGCAGTCCCGACTGCGCGCTCGATGAATATAGCTTTGAACGTCAGAACTGGTTCGATGCGGTGGGTCTGGAACACCAGGCGGTGCGTGAACGCGTTGCCGTTTTCGATCAGAGTTCGTTTGCCAAGTACCGTGTCTCGGGACCTGATGCAGTGCCTGCGTTGTGCTGGATTTGCGCCAATGATATCGACGCATCGGTTGGTACGGTGGTGTACACCCAGATGCTCAACCATCGGGGAGGAATAGAGTGTGACTTAACCGTAACCCGTATCGGTGAAGAGGAGTTTTACCTGGTCACCGGTACCGGCTTCGCGACGCATGACCTGGATTGGATAAGGTCTAACATACCAACGGATTGTGACGCCCGCATAGAGGATGTTACCACCGCCTGGGCGGTGCTTTCGTTGATGGGTCCGAAGGCTCGCGAGGTACTGCAGCCTCTGGTGCGGGACGATATCTCCAACGCGGCATTTCCGTTTGGCAGGATGCACGAACTGGCAATTTGCGGTGCGATGGTCAGGGCGCTACGGGTCAGTTATGTCGGCGAACTCGGTTGGGAGCTGCATGTGCCGGTCGAGTTTGCGGCCACCATTTATCAGGAACTGATGTCGGCAGGCAAGGATCATGGCATCGTCAATGCGGGTTACCGCGCGATCGAATCGCTGCGCCTGGAAAAAGCTTACCGAGCCTGGAGTGCCGATATCGGCCCCGATTACAGCCCGCTGGAAGCCGGACTCGGCTGGGCGGTCGACCTGAAAAGCGGCAAGTCGTTCATCGGTCGTGAGGCAGTACTCGCGCAAAAACAACAACCCCTGGTGAAGTCACTCGCCTGTTTTACGTTGCCGGACAAGGACGTGGTGCTACTGGGTCGCGAGACCATTTATCGTGACAACGAACGCGTGGGCTGGCTCTCCAGCGCCGGATGGGGATATACCACGAACACTAATATTGGACTCGGTTATGTACGTAATGCAAGCGGTGTCGATAAAGATTACCTGCAAGCAGGCACCTATGAACTGGAAGTCGCCGGCGAACGGCTGCCCTGCGAATTACACCTGCAACCCCTGTACGACCCCGGCATGTCGAAACCCAAACGTTAACCACCGAGGTTAACTACAGTAATACCGGTAGCTACCAACCGACCCGGTAGCTCTATCCATCCAGCGATATTATAGCGATAAGGCCTTTAACGGGTTTTCTGACCAATTTGGCCGGAATTTCCCGGTAGATGCTTAATGTTTTACTAGAATGGTATGGTTAGCCGGTTAAAGCGAGCATATCGGCGAGACAGTGGGCGAGTAGTAACAAACACGTAAAGAATCACTGGATGTCGGGGAGACGGGCGCAATCAGGCCGATTGAGCCCAGACAGCATGCGGGTATTAAAGACTAACTTCAAACAGGGATTGTCGGTACGGAGCGGCAGGATTATATGAGAACTTTCTTATTATCGATAGGAATCGTACTGGCTTTGGGCAGTTCCATTACGGTTGCGCAAAGCGCAGAAGAAATGCAGCTTTTCCGCATCGGTACAGGTGGTGTTACCGGTACCTATTATCCGATCGGTGGAATGATCGCGCACGCCATCAGTAATCCTCCCGGCGACCGCGCCTGCGATCAGGGTGGTAGCTGCGGGCCATCGGGCCTGGTGGTAATCGCGCAATCGTCTAACGGATCAGTCTCCAACGTCAGTGGAATACACCGCGGGAGTCTCGAGTCGGGGTTTGCGCAATCCGACGTTGCCTACTGGGCTTACACCGCAAGCGGTAAATTCCGTAACGATTCACCGCTTCGAGAACTACGCAGTATCGCTAACCTTTACCCGGAAAGTATCCATATCGTGGTGCGTAAAGGTTCCGGAATAAGGCAGGTAAGGGATTTGATCGGCAAGCGCGTTTCGCTGGATGAGCCTGGATCAGGTACCCTGATTGACGCGGAACTCGTGCTTGGTGAATACGGTATTTCCAGGGACGATATTGAAGTCGAGTTCATCAAGCCGGACCTGGCGATGCAACGAATCAAAGATAATAAGCTGGATGCCTTTTTTATAGTCGCCGGCTATCCGACCAAGGCTGTCGCCATACTGGCTGCCGAATCCGGAGCAAACTTGCTCCCGATTGATGGTCCGGAGGCCAATCGACTGATTGCCAGATTTCGTTTTTTTTCACGCAACGATATTCCCCAGGGTGTTTACGCAGGTGTTCCTCGTATCGAAACCATCAGTGTTGGTGCGCAATGGATTGTGTCGGCATCGGTCGATGCAGAGCTGGTGTACGAGATTACGAAATCACTCTGGCATCAAAATACCCGGCGAATACTGGACAGCGGACATGTCAAGGGTAAGCGAGTTCTTCTTCAAACGGCGCTCGAGGGTCTCGCCGTGCCTTTGCACCCCGGGGCGAAAAGATTTTATGACGAAATCGGAATGGCAGTCGAGTGATCTGGCTCGATGAGCAGTGCTAAGCACACTGGCGTGCAGACCTGATGAGTAACTTTGTCGATAACCTGTTGGTGCGACCGTTGACGTCAATCGCTCTGGTTCTGCTGCTTTTGATTGCAAGTTCCAGTGTCATTATTTATGTTCAAAAAACGCTTTCAGAAATAGAAGAAGCCTTGCCGATTAAATTGGCGGCGGAACAGCGCGATGCACGTGTGCTGGTCAATCAGATGGAACGATTGGTGCGTAACATCGAATTTGTTCGTGGAACTAATACTGCTGAGGGATTCGAGATGGTAGTCGAGCAAACCATTGAGATCGAAACATACCTCGAAGAGATAAGAGAGAACTATCGGTTTCGGGATGTGCTTGGGATATCGGCCATACATGCCAAGCTCAACCATGCGATTTTCGATATCAAGGCCTGGTTGAGCGAAGGGGTTTATCACTTTACACCTAGATCAATGCAGACGATGAAGTTGGTAGAAATTCGTGCGCGGCAGGCTTACAACGAAGCTGAAATTCAATTGTTGACGGTTGGCGCGATCGCCAGAGATGTACTAGCCGCACAGGCGCAAAGGATCAATGGCTTCCGCAATATAATGGTGCTTACCCTGGTAGCCCTTGCGATAGTGACTGTGGGCCTGGTAATTCTTGGACTTCGCTTACAGAGAATCGTGCACGCTTTGAAAAAGAGCGAGGAAAAGGTTCGCTATCGAGCAAACTTCGACGCCTTGACTCATTTGCCAAATCGATCAAATTTCGTCGAACATTTACGCGAAGCCATTTCGCGGGGTCGACGCAGTTCGGGTCAGACCGCTTTGTTGTTTATCGATCTCGATCGATTCAAAACCATTAACGATACCCTGGGACATGATTTTGGTGATGAACTCATCAAGCAGGTGGCGATCAGAGTTCGTGAAACAATACGTGAAACAGATATTGTCTCGCGGTTGGGGGGTGACGAGTTTACGGTCTTGCTGATTGATATGGTCGATGAGATACATGCGTCCATAATAGCAAAAAATATTCTGACTCGCCTGTCAGAGCCTTTCATGCTGCATGGACACGAAGTTTATTCGAGCGCCAGTATCGGCATTACCATTAGTCCAGGGGATGGGGATGATGCAAAAACATTGCTGAAAAATGCTGATATGGCCATGTACGAAGCGAAGGCCCAGGGGCGTAATACATTTTGTTTTTTTACTGCCGAGATGACCGCAAGGGCGCAGCAGTTTCTTGAGCTCGACAAGGATATGCGCAGGGCACTGATCCAGCAGGAACTCGAAGTCCACTTTCAGCCAATATATGAATTAAACAGCAAGGCTCTGATTGGTGTTGAGGCTTTACTGCGCTGGAGGCATCCCGATAAAGGACTGATCCTGCCCAGCGAGTTTATTGCCGTGGCCGAAGAAACCGGCCTGATTGAAGACATCGGACTCTGGGTTTTGCGCCACGCCTGCAGAGAAACGCTAACGTGGTTAAAGCATGAATTGCATCCCGGGTTTTATCTGTCAGTAAATATTTCAATGCGCCAATTCAAAGGCGGCTTCGATAAAAAGCAACTCGGTAGTATTCTCCAGGAAACCGGTTTTCCGGCAGACAAGCTGCTACTGGAAATAACCGAATCCCTGTTGATAGATGACGATTCCAGAATAAAGGATGTATTGGCCGAATTCAGGAAAATGGGTGTCAGGTTGGCGGTTGATGACTTCGGTACCGGATACTCGGCATTGAGTTATTTAAGAGACTTCCCCGTCAGCACCTTGAAAATCGATCAATCATTTATTCAGGATATCGCGACCAGCCGAAGCGACCAGCGCTTAATTGAAGCCATTATTACCATGGCACACGGTCTGGAACTGGTGACGATTGCAGAGGGTGTGGAAACCTCGGAACAGGATAGCCTGCTATCAGAACTCCATTGCGACATGGTGCAGGGGTATTTCTATTGCGAACCCCGGTCGGCAGTCGATATTGAGGGGTTGATATCAAACGATGTGCATCGGTTAGCGGTGGCACAAACCAGTTAATATCCGGTTTGCGGGTCTGGTACTTTGACCGGAAGTTGTCCTGTAGCGGTTAACGTAATTGCACCGGGTTAAGAATCCATCAAGATATTGCGAGCATGGTAATGATCCTGTAGTCTTCGCGCCCTGTTCGGGGATCAACCGAATGGAAGGTAATCAAGAATCTGGAGAGGTGTCCGAGTGGCTGAAGGAGCACGCCTGGAAAGTGTGTATACGGCAACGTATCGAGGGTTCGAATCCCTCTCTCTCCGCCAGATATAAAAACGCCCGCGCAAGCGGGCTTTTTTATATCTGGCGGAGAGAGAGGTTTGATGAAAACCCTACGGTTCGACCAATTGCGCCAGCAATTAGGACCGCCGCAGGCGCCCCGCAGGGGTCAAAACGCGAGATGCAATCGCGTTTTGAGTCTATCCCTCTCTCCGCCAGATAATCTGCCCCTATCCCCCGGTCTCCTGGAGACACTTGAAAAGTCTAAAAGATCCAGGGAGATAGGGTTTATATTTTGACCTGATTCAGTCTCTACAGCAGCCAAAATTCTTGAACTTGATCCCAAAACCCTCACTTTTCTCTAATGCGAAAAATCGAGTTCGCTTTTGTCATTCCATGAATTAAATCAGTAGCTTGTGGTTAAGAATAATTTGACACCTTAAAATACAAAAAGAGGCAAATTAGACAGGACCTACAAACACCTGCTAACGCGTCGCGCCGACCGATAGAAGCGCTTTCTGAGAATAAGAAAATATAACGGGAGAATCGAGGATTAGGTTACATATCGAAAATAAAAATGCCGGGTCCCGTTGAATCATTTCCAAGCATTAAATCTAAGAAACCCAACCTTTATTAAATCTCAACCTTCGACAAAAAGCTGACCCTCAAATTTGTTTAGTCAGCAGCAATTGCCGACCCATAAAGGACTCCCATTACCTCATATTTATGCGCCAGAAACTCGATTCCTATTGGATCAACTCGTTACCGATTTTGGGTAGGAGATATAGTTTGGCAATCCTTCGATACGATTTATCCAGCCCCCGACGGCCTGATATTTTGAAATGTCTATATCGCCTTCCGGGGCAAGCGCAACATAAGGATAACAGGCAATATCGGCGATGGTGATTTGCTTGCCGACCAACCAGTCCGCTTGATCCAGGCGCATTTCCAGGACCCCTAGCGCTTGATGCGCCAGGTCTCGGCACTCTTTCATGTTGCCGAGACGGGCGAAAGCTGTTTGGTTTTTCAGTGCGACGGCCCTCGCGCGAGCCAGTCCATAGCGTCCTTCATTCTGCTCGAGCGCTAGCCACTGCATGACTTCGGCTTGCTGGCGGTACTCTCGTGGTAGCCACGACTCTTCGCCGTAAGCGTGGGCGAGGTAAACCAGTATTGCCGTGGAGTCCCACAGGACAAAGCCGTTGTCATCAATAACGGGTACCTGTCCGCGCGGGTTGAGGGTGAGGAATTCGGGGGTCTCATTTTCATTCGCGTTAACATTGACCGGAATTTTCTCGTACTTCCGCCCAATCAGGGATAACAACAGCCGTATCTTGTAGCAATTTCCCGATCTTTCCAAATCATAAAGTTTCAGCATTATCCGCTAACCCGTATTTACAAAACAGAGCGTGACTGTGAGTGATTACGTTTTACCGCGAGGTGTTGTTTCCACTTCCGCATCGCGCGCATACCAGCGTAGTATTCCTCGTAAAGGTGCCCGATCGGAAATGGCGCTGGCCGCGGATGATCCGTCCAGATCCCGGCCTGGCGGCGTGCCTCGCGAGCATCGATCAGCTGATCACCGTAACTTTCGAATGTGATCCAGCCATGTGGGGCATCCAGCGTCGCCGCCCTGAATCGTCCATCCATTTCGATCATCAGTTCAATCTGCTCATCGCCAAGTTCGAGCGGCTCGACGAGATTGTCATATCCCAGTTCACGCATCATGTCACCCGCTACCCAGGTCATGATAGCTTGCTGATCGAGACTCAGCTGGTTTTTGTAAATGCCGACATGCCGGTCGGTTATCGGGTGAGCCAGTGCCCAGTTATCCTTGGTTTTGCCGCGGCGCTGCGCGATGGGCGTGGTATGAAATTCCATCATCGTGTCGTCATAATCCTCACCCAGAAAAGCGCACATGTTTTTCAGGCTCTGCACTGGATTACGAACGAAATCCTCGTAACCGATACTAAACCACTGGTCGGCACCAAGGCTTTCTCGAAACGGCTTCACCGCTTGCTGACCGTCACGCCACATGACCGCGGCACTATACGCATTGGTTGGGCCAAACTGTGAATCAATAAACTCGGCACTGGCATCACGGCAATCGCGATAGATATAAACAAATTGGGCATTGGGAAAGTCTTGCAGGATCTGTTCGATATAGAAAACGTTGCCGGGTGTTTTTTCGCCCCAGCGCGGCTTGCTCAGATATCCGGCATAGCGCTCGAACATGGCCGCGAACAGACCCGCAAAGGATTGTTCGATTTCAATAGCACGGGCGGCAATCTCGTCGCCGAAAGTATCCGGGTTGACATCCGTCATGCGCCAGAACGGCACCCTCAATCCGTAAGCCATTTCATGGGCAAGGGTATTAAAACTCTCGCTATTTCCGAGGTCGCCATAAGTATGTAAATAGGGTCGAAATCGCGGGTAATACCAAGTCACCTCGGGTACCGCGATGCGGGGGTGACAGGCAAGAATCGCTAGCACCAGTGTGGTCCCCGAGCGCTCGGAACCAATTATGAAAATGGGGCGTTCGTCGAGGCTTACTGTCATTTTCGAAGACTCCCTGGTTCAGTTGTGATTCGAAGCAATATCGATCGCGTGTTTGAGGCCAGCGCGCACTTTTTCTACCTCGCGCAGAAAGGCTTCGCTTTCACGACGCTCGGCCCGGTCAATATCGATGTGATACTCGTTGATGATATGCGCGGGCTCATCACCCAACAGCAATACCCGGTCTCCGAGGTAAACCGCTTCTTCAATATCGTGGGTGACGAAGAGGATCGATTTCCCTGTTTCTTTCCAGATGCGCAGCAACTCATCCTGCAGTGCGTTACGGGTGATTGCATCGAGTGCTCCAAAAGGTTCATCCATCAACAGGATATCCGGATCGACCGCCAGGCCCCGGGCAATTCCAATGCGCTGGCGTTGACCACCGGATAACTGGTAGGGCCAACGGTCTGCGTAATCGGTAAGCCCAACCAGTTCGAGCGTCCAGCGCACTCGTTCCGCTTTAAGTTCTTCGGAAACATCGATACCCTCTAGTCCCAGGGTTATGTTCTCCCTGACCCGACGCCAGGGCATCAGGTTGGCGGCCTGGAACACCATCGCGATGGCGCGACGCAGAGGATCGTCCGGAGTGTCTATCCTGACCGTTCCCCTGAATGGCGCGATCAGGTCGGCGATGACGCGCAACAGGGTCGATTTTCCCGCTCCGGATACACCCACCAGGGTAACGAACTCCCCTTTTTCTATGGCGAGATTAAGGCCTTCGAACACGGGCGTTACGCCATCGAAGCTAACCGCCAGATCTTCGGTGTGGATTACCGTTGCCATTCGAGGAGCCTGCTTTGGATACGCACGAAGATGTAATCGCTAACACCGTAAAGCAGCGCGATAGAAAACATGTACAAAACAACAACCTCGCTCGCTAGTAGGCCCGAGGCTTCGATCATGCGTTGACCAATCCCGGCAATACCGAATAATTCTGCCGCCACGACGGTCATCCAGCCCTGTCCTAGCCCGGCTCGCAATCCCGACAGAATTCCAGGTGCCGCACCCGGCAATATGACCTTCCGCAACAGGGCAATCATAGAGCGGTGGCCGAAGGCACGTGCCACCTCGATCAAATCCTTGTCTACCGCCTGTACCGCGGTCATCGCGGTGAAGTAGTTGATCCAGAAAATGCCGATGGAAATGATGAACGCGGCGGCTGTCTCACTGATACCGAACCAGATGATTGCAAATGGGATCCAGGCCAGCGGCGGAATGGGACGGAATACACGTGCCAACCAGGCCTGGCTGGCTTCGACTCGTGGATAAAGTGCCACCGAAACACCGAGCGTGACACCAAGCAGGGAACCCAGCAAAAATCCGACGGTGTAGTGGCTCAGACTGGCCCAGACCATCTCCTGCCAGATACCGAGTCGAACTTCGGATATAAATGTTGCCGGCAGGGTCGAGGGCGGCGGCAACAGATGAGCTTCTATTAACCCACTCTGTGCAATCGCCTCCCAAAGTAGCAAGAAACCAGCCAGTCCCACGGCTGATAACAAGTAACGCCTGGTCGGCTTCACTACCCGGTCTTCTTATTCAATCGTCGTTTATCCCAGGGTCTACATTCCAAGATTTTTGGCAGCGTCCCGGTAAATGGTCAGATCGAAGAGTCCGTCGGTGGAGACCTTGGTCTTGATTTTCTCACTCTTCTGGAAGTCAGCCATGTACTCAGTTTCTTTCAATATGGTATTAGGATCGGCAGCGAAGTTTGACGACGGTGATTCGAGAGATTTCTGAATGGTGCCGACATCGATTAGACCCTTCGCAACAAAGTCCTTTACATATGGCGCAGCAGCGGCAGGATCGTCCTGCAACAGTTTGGTCGCTTTGATGTGCAGTTCGACCAGCTTTACGAGCGCGTCGCGTTGCTCGGCGATGATGTTCTCTCGCGCCGCAATAGTTGAGCCAGGTTGACCATCCATCATGTCCGAGGCCCGGGCGATTACTTTGGCACCTTTAAGTTTACTTTCGACAATAGTCAGAATGGGTTCGAGAATACCTGCCGCATCGACCGAGCGGGACAACAGCGCCTGTTGTACCCTCGATGCACCCATGCCGATTAACTCAACCTCGTCAAGGTCCATCTTCAGCGAACGCAACAGCCAGTGACGAGTAACCGTATCGGGCACCGAACCCTTGGGGAAGCTGGCGATTTTGGGCTTGCGTCCCTTGTCTTTGGCGAAGGCGCGCAATGCCTCGGCACCGTTATCGTATTTTGCGAAATAATCGACCAGATCACCCTGGGCAATTACCGCGATCTGGTTGGTAATGCCTGCCGCGATAACCTTCAGCTTGATACCTTTGCCGCGCGTTACCATGGCGGGCCCGATACCAAAACACATGGTGTCCATATTACCCGAGGCGATTGCCTGGACGATCGCCGGCCCGTTGGGAAATCGTGTCAGTTCCAGGTTGATACCTGCTTCCTTGGCCCAGCCCATGCCTTCGATGACAAAAAGCTGGCTACAGGGCACGATTGGCATGTAGGCCATTTCGAGGGTGACCTCGGCCTGAGCCCTGGAGGTGGTTCCCGCGGCCAGCGCCAATGCAAGGATCGCGGTCCTGATGTTACGAAACATTGAATTATTCATTTGAAGATTCTCCCGGATCTCGTTGCTATTGCTCACTTGAAAACAGGAAAATGACTATTTACAGATTGTCATTTTTGTAGTTCGCCGGATTATCGCATGAACTCCCGTAAAATGAGAACACAAGAATTTTATTGCATCATAATCGTTCATTGCCTGTCTCCGCTCAATCCGAATCATCTACCCTTCTTTCTCCCAAACAATATTCTCTTTCGTTCTATCAAAAAACGGCGAATAAATTGACAATGCCGACATGGAATCTGTGATAGTTCGAACACGACCGTGAAGTGTGTTGCGAGGTATAAATACAAAATCCCCAGGTCCGACTCGATACACTTCATCGCCCACCTTGAACTCAGCCTCACCATCAATAACGATAACAATTTCATCGTGATCTGGCTGAGTATGAAGTTTGCTCCCGTCGCCTGAACTTGAAGCTATGTTTGCCGTCATTGATTCCATATCACAAATAAACATCCGCTTAACTGGATCATTAGCCGTCGAAGCATCAGTCTGGAAGTTCCTGACTATCTCGTTCAAATTCACGCAATTAGACATTAGAGATTACCTCGTGAGTTCAGGAGAATGGGTTTATGAATACGATCATACGCTCACTAGTAATGAGAAAGCACATTTTGTTAATACATTTGAGTATCTGAAACTGGGCGTAGAGAGCCTCCTGGCTCGGCTAATCGAGAGTCTCCTATAGAGAGCCCAGATCTTCAAATACCTTAATTCAGCTCGGTTATCGCCCCCCTTGGGAGCTATTCGGGAAAAGGAGGTGGGGGCGTGCTCGATACTCGCTGTACTGCTGTCCAATACCATTGGATTTTAGGAAAAGAGTGATTTACTCTTCATCATAATTCGCGATGTACTAGCAGACAGGAGACTGTTGGATGGAACTTCGTATCATCGGTGCCGATCAAGTCATCGAGCTTTTGCCCATGCAGGAATGCATCGACGTGGTGGATCGCGCGATGCGGAGCGCCGCCGAACGGGACGCCATCATGCCACTTCGTGTCGGGATCAAGCTCCCCCAGGAGGGACTCTTCGGATGGATGCCCGGTTACCTGGGTGATCCGCCGGTCTTCGGTGCCAAGCTGGTCGGCGTGTTCGAAAGGAACTTCGACCTCGGGATGCATAGCCACAACGGTGTGGTCGTGCTCTTCGAAACGGAACACGGCCGTCCGTTCGCAATCGTGGATGCGGCGGAGATCACCGCCATCCGTACCGCAGCGGCCAGTGCCATGGCGACCCGGCTCCTGGCTCGCCCCGAGAGTACTTGCCTGGCGATTCTCGGCTACGGCGCACAGGCGGGCCGGCATCTCGACTCCATGCTCTGCGTCCGCGATTTCACCCAGGTGCGTGTCTGGGGAAGAGACCCGGTCAAGACAAGTGCGTTCTGCACCGACCAGACAACTCGGCACGGGGTGCCGATCGAAGCCGCCGAAACCGTCCGTGCCGCCATCGATGGTGCCGACGTAATCTGCACAGTAACCGGATCGCCCACACCGATCGTCATCGGCGACTGGATTACACCCGGCCAGCACATCAACGCCGTGGGTACGAGTTTCCCTGGCATTCGAGAGCTCGACGGCACGGCCGTAGCGCGTTCACGTCTGTTCGTTGACCTGCGCGAGGGTGCACTCGCTCAGGCCGGGGAGTTTCAGA
>Ga0255039_10000543_pt1 | contig 12354 bp, 12 predicted proteins | sample BC1_12_1_MG_FD_181713 | JGI IMG/M metagenome (GOLD analysis project Ga0255039, IMG submission 181713) | Seawater microbial communities from Strait of Georgia, British Columbia, Canada - BC1_12_1 | ecosystem: Environmental > Aquatic > Marine > Strait | place: Canada: British Columbia | collected... | reverse complement strand
ACCATCTTTTTTATCTGCTTCTTGAAACATTGCTTGACACATTGGTTCATCACAAACAAACCCGTGGCTAGAATATTGGAGTAGTTCGTATTCGTAATCATCCTTGATCAAAGATGTGGGAATTGTCCCGTTCTTTTCTCCATCTTGATATCCAAACTTATCCATAGAAGCTTGCATCTTTGCCCAGTATTCATTACTAATTTCTTGGGTAACTTCACAATTCTTCCATGCGGGATCAGGTGTTTCACAAAGGCCTCCATATAGCGTTTCATATTCTTGTTCTTTATTATATCTTTCATCTATTTCTTCCTGATTCGGTGTGTGGAACCACAGATTTCCATCATAGTTCCAATTAATAAGGTCCGCGTCATATGACTTGCAAGGGCGAATGCGACATTGCTTCACATATAATGTATGATTTTTATCAAAGCAGAACTTATCCGATTTAATAATCACTTCAGAAATATCAAAATTTTCTGGAAATTCCAGATATGCTTCGCCCGTAGAGAATCCACCTCTATCAACTTCAATATCACATACTAGAGGTAATATTCCAAAGATATCCACCGATTTCTTTAAAAAGACGTATCTAAGCTTGGTAATTTTGTTTGTCTTTGGTAACCCAATGATATAGAGAGATGTTTCCCATTCTTTTTCCCAATCTTTACAATAATCGTGGAAAACCCAACCCGGTTCATTATAACTATAAGGTTTATATTTGGGTTGACATTTCATATATGGAATAATAGTTGGGATTTCTTTAATGAGTTTAATGTGTAAGTTGTTCCTATCGTGCCTTAATTTCCGATCTTTTATATCAGAATGCTCAACCTTATTCATATACTGAGTCGGCAACCAATATCCATTCTCACAATGTATCCAATCCCCCTCATCCTCAATAGCTCTCCAACAAGAGAACTTTGGAGCAGATAGATCTCCGTCTGTGTCTTCCAGATCTCGGGTCTTCCGGAAGTACACCCCACCACCACTATCCACCTGCCACCACACAATTTCTGTAGACATAGAAGACATAGTATATCTTTATTATAATTTAAAGAATAAATAATTCAAATTTATTAAAGAGGATTATTAATAAAGATATCTATATAATAAATTTGAAAAATATAATATAGATATCTTTATATTATATTATATTATGTCATACAACTTATATGATAAACTCCACCAACTCTGTTTGCTAGAAACAGAATTATTTGAAACAAAATATAATGAAGTTTTTCAAGTAAAATTAAATCAATATTATGAATTTAAAATGAATAATGAAGAAAAGATAAATTACTACCTTCAGAGAGAAAAAAATTATAAAAAGATCATTGAAGAAATAAATGAAGATAGAAAAGAGATTAAAGAAACCCTCAAAGCAAAAGAAAAAGAAATTAATGAATTATATAAAGTTATCAAAGAAAATAATGACAAATTAAAGAAAAAGAAATGCTCACATTGTGGTGAAGTCGGTCATAATAAAAGGACCTGTGAAAAATAATTTAAAAAGTATATCGTAATATTATATAAGTTACTAAGAATGCCAAGGAATCCTTATCCAGGGAGAAAACTACAAAATTCTCTAAATTATTTCGAAACTAAAGTATCATTTGATAAAATTGTCCATACTATTAAATTACAAAATTTAATAAAACCAGATTATCAGGGGTCTTTAAGTGAAGATAGAGTAGATTCGATGGTTAAAGAATATATATCTAAACCTAGTTTTTTTTATTTTAAGAATAGAATAGTAATAGGCGATTTAAATGATAGTTGGTATATCGTTGATGGTCAGCATAGATTGGATATGTGTAAAAAATTATATAGAGAACATAATATCAACAATGAATTAATATTCTGTTGGTATATTTTTACTGAAGAAAATTCAATGAGGGACCTTTTCACATCAATTAATCATGATTCAACTAAGAATCAATTTTATATAAAATGCAATACATTTGAACAAATAAAGATATCGGAATTTATGAAACTGATGCAACTTTATTACAAAGATTATTTTGCTAAAAAGAAAACAGTTACAGGTAAAAGAAAAACATTGGAAGAATTTAGAGACGAATTAATAAAAACGAATTATTTTAAAAATAATAAAGAAGCACAATCATTATTTATGGAAATAGATAATAAAAATAAAGAATTTTATAATTTAAATCGTTATAAAATAACAATGAGTCAAAGCGAAGGCATTTTTTATAAAGATGAATTAAATTGTTTATATGATGGTGTTATTGTATCTCTTAAGAATAATAATTTTATAGAATGGTTATTAGATAATAATATACCACCACACCATAATTATAAGTTGCAAAAAAATAAAATACCTATTGGTAATAAAAAACTATGTTGGTATAAAGAATTTAATAACCAATCGGAAGGTATATGCCCAATATCATTTTGTAATAATAATATAAATAATGTTACAAATAATGGATTTCATGCTGGTCATATTATATCAGAATATAATAAAGGGGCAACGATATCTTCTAATCTAAGACCAATATGTAAAAAATGTAATTTATCAATGGGTTCAAAGAATTGGATGGATTATGATCCAGAAAGTATGTTAAAGTATAATTAAATATATAGTAATATATTAATATGGAATATAATACAATACCAGAAATAGCAAATGAAAATGATATTTTATTAAATAAAGAAAAACAAGTAAATAATGATTTAATGGGTTGTATATATGTTTTAATTATTATTATAATATTTTTGTCTTATAAATATTATATGTGTTAATATGCTAAATATTAATATATAGTAATATATATATATACATAATGGAATGGGGACAACAAATGAAAATACAGCAAAATAATTCTAAATTAGCCATGTTTCATAATACAAGTTATAATAATGAAAGACTTGAACAGAAACGCGTTATTATTGATGTTAATATGAGCATCAGTGGGACTCAAGACTGTGTTCAAAAAAATGAAAATTCAAAACAAGGTTTAACTAGTTTTAAATTAGAATTATGTGAACCACTAATAATTGATACTCTATCTGATATATACTTGGAATCATTTATGACATGGAATGGATTAAAATGCGATTCTGCTTCTGGATCAGGTATGGCATATGTATTAAAGATAAAGGAATTTTGTAATAATGATACTAATTATGCTACTAATATATACACTAATACGTTAATCCCAAACCCTAAATTCGATTGTAGTGTATCTTGTACACCACAAAATGTGAGCCATATTATTAAGACTTCTTATGATTGTAATAAAATGGAAAGTATTATAATACCGGTATTAAATTCATCAAATACACATTATTGTTCGCACATGCGTGATGGTGAAAAATACGTGACAAGCATAAACCCTATAAAATTAACAGAATTAAATGGAACAATTACAGACGATGGTATATTGTATAATTACAATTGTGGTCTGACCAAAGATAATACTAATAATATAGAATATAACACAGCATTTAACGATAATTATGGAAGATTTATAGCAACTTTTATAATTAAGAAAAGATGTTATTGTTAATTAATTTAAAAGTTTGTCTTTAAAATATATATATATAAATTATGTTAAAACAATTTTATGAAGAATATAAGGTTGAAGTTGGTATTGATGAAGCGGGACGAGGTTGTTTATTTGGTCCAGTTTGCGTAGCCTCAGTTATATGGGTAAATGAAGATCCGATAGATGGAACAGTAGATAAAAATTATAATATTATAGATTCAAAGAAATGTTCTGTAAAGAAAAAGAACATACTAAAAGATTATATCAAAGAAAACTGTATAGGATATAGTATAGAATTATTAGATAATGAGTATATAGATAAACATAATATATTAGAATCCACCTTAAATTGTATGCATAATTGTTTGGATAAAATAACAATTAACCATAACATTGATACTATATTAGTTGATGGTAATCATTTTAATATATACGAAGATAAAAATGGTAAAATGATATCATATATATGTGTAATAGATGGAGATAATAAATATAAAAGTATTGCTGCAGCTAGTATATTAGCGAAAACATTTAGAGATGAATATATTACAAAATTAGTCGAAGATAATCCCGAATTAAAGATTTATGATATACATAATAATAAAGGTTATGGGACAAAAAAACACATGGAAGCCATAAAGAAGTATGGAATTACTAAATGGCATAGAAAAACATTTGGTATATGCAAAAAATATTAAATTATTCAAAAGATAATGTTATCTTTTTTTCATTGGGTTTATTAACTATAATTCCTTTATTCAAATATATTAATTGATAGATAGTTGTTTTTTTTCCATTAATAAATTTTTCTTTAGAAAATAATGTATAATTTTTAATTTTTAAGAAATGTCTTAATATAACTATACACCTTTTAATTGTAATCTGTTTTAAATATATTTTAGCTTTACATGGTAAATAATATGAATATATCTCTTTATCTATTTCTTTTAATTTTTCCAATGTGTTTAATTTTTCTAAATCAAATTTTGTAAAAAATCTAGTATCTTCAAAACCAACAATTCCGTATAAGTTTAATAATTTAATTATAAAAGAATTATCTGGAATTAGTTTGAATAATTGATTCTTCGCCATAATATTATAATATATATTAATATTATGATTTAAAAGTTTAAATATATTTAAATTATATATATATATTAATAAGATGCCAGGGAAAGTAAGATTAGATTTAGGTGGTAATATATCTGAAATAAAAGATCAATTGGTAGAAGGTGGTTTTATAATTGGCGGAACTGATGGAGAAGAAAATGAAGGACCTTTCAGAGATGAAGAAGTTTTACCAGTTATGGGGGAAGTTGAAATACCTGATGGAGAAATGATGGAACAAGAAATAGTAGATTACAGTGAAAATGACCCCGTAGCACAAATGGTTGAACTACCGATAAGCAATATTAGATCAGACGAATTATTTGAATCGCAGGAAATAGAAGAAGAAAAAACTGAAACACAAATAAAAGAAATACTTGATAAAAACACCGAAGAGTTAACAGAAACCGATATACAATTATTAAGAATAGAAGTATTAAAAAGAGATAATCCGGAAGCTATTAAAAAATTAGCAAGAGAAAAATTAAAACAAACATTGGCTAATTTAAAAGAAGTTGGACAAGAAAAAGTTGATATTATAGAAGAAGATTACCATCATGAAAAAAATAAAGAAGATTTAGACAAAATCCTGCGGGAAGAAAAAGCTCAATATGATCAAGTTAGTAAGCTGAAGGACGATATCCCACTTAATGTTTGGAATATAATAGATACATATTTTAGAGACAATAAATATTATAAATCTAAACATCAACTTGATTCGTATAATGAATTCATAACATCTAAAACAAATGGTATTGAATACATTATTAAGAGGGAAAATCCATTAATTATATATAAAGATCTATTAAGTAATGGTAAATTTAGATATGAAATAACATTTTATTTTGGAGAAACATTGGATGATCAAGGTGTTCCAATCGCTGGGAAAGAGAATTTATTTCTAACTTCGCCAACTATATATGATTCAGACACAAAAAAAATGTCATATATGTATCCTAATGATGCTAGGTTAAGGTCTTTAACTTATGCCATGTATATATTTTGTAATATTGGTGTTAAAATCATAGACAATATTGGCGATTCTACTAAAGAACCTCCTATATTACCCGGTGAAATGAGAATAACTAATTATGAAAAAGAAAATATAGGAATACTGCCAATTATGCTTCATTCTAAATCTTGCATACTAAATAATTTAGATTCACAAAAATTAAATGAAATGGGTGAATGTAGGTATGACCAGGGTGGATATTTTATAATAAAGGGTAAAGAAAAAGTAATATTATCACAAGAAAAGAAAGTAAATAATGTTTTATATATAAATAAATCGCCAGATGAAAATATTATACTACAAGGTATAATAAAATCCGTGTCTAAGGAAGGATTCCAATCATCAAGGACAAATGCTATATCATTTGTAAAATCCAATGTTATTATAAATAAGAACTCGCCGCTATCAAAAACCATTGAAAGTAAACGTTTTTTAGTTAGAATTTTGGGATTAGATATTAAAATACCATTATTTATTATATTCAGAGCTTTGGGTGTTGAAACAGATAAAGATATCTTAAATATGATAATATATGATAATGATAGTGATACATTAAAAAATAAATTGCTAGATGTATTACAAGATACTATAAAAGATGCTATGCCAATATATACTCAAAAAAATTCATATAAATTTTTATCATTAAATACAAAGGGGAAAGAAATAATAAATGTAATTGATATATTAAATAATAATTTTTTACCAACATACGAAACTAATAATATTGAAAAAGCCAAATATTTAGCATATGCAGTTAGAAAGATAATATTAACACATATAAATGTTATAAAAGAAACAGACCGCGATTCGTATGCTGTTAAGAGAATTGATACAGCCGGACCATTATTATTAGAATTATTTCGGGAATTATGGGGTAAATTTCAAAAAAATATTTCTTTAAAGATAGATGCTGAATTTAAATTTAATTTTGATAAGATTGAAAAAGATATATTTAAGATAGTCGATAGTAATAAAGATAAAATAATAGATAACTCAATTATGAATCAAATTAGCAAATCATTTGGAAGTGTATTTGGCTCGGGTGTATCGGCAAAACAAGGTATAGTTCAAGATTTAAATAGAAATTCTATGTTAGGTGCATTATCCCACATTAGAAGATTAATAACACCACTCGCAGCCGGGTCTAAAACGATTGGTCCTAGAAAATTACACGGTTCTCAATGGGGGTTTGTTTGTCCTACCGAATCACCGGATGGTGGAAATGTTGGTATAGTGAATCATTTAAGTATTATAAGCACTATATCATTTAACATACTTGAAACTGGAATAATAGAATGTTTAAAAGATAATGATTTATTAGAATTAAAAGATAGCATCAATAAAGATTTATATTCGCACTCAAAAGTATTTATGAATGGTAAATTAATTGGATTTCATAAAGAAGCAGAATTTTTAGTTAAATTATTAAAATTATTAAAATTAAATAGTATTATTAATATTTATACATCTATATCTTGGAATATAGATTTAAATGAAATATATATATATACTGATTCTGGGAGAATTGTCAGACCAATTTTAGTATTAAAATATGATAAAGATGGAAAAAAAATAAATGATTTAATTCAGGGGAAAAATGAACTTTTAGAAAATTGGGATAAATTAATACATGGTTATTTATATGGTAAAGAAGATGTATCTGTATATAGTGATGATTATTATAAACAATATTTGGATGATATTAAGAAAAAAGAACCTAATTATTTAGAGTTTTTACAAGAAAAAGCAAGTCCTATAGAGTATATAGATTCTACAGAAAGTGAGTTTTTATTCATAGCAAAAGATATTTATTCAATTGATAAAGATTATACCCATTGCGAGATACATTCTTCATTAATACTTTCACCTCTTGCTTTACAGATACCATTTCCCGAACACAGTCAATTCCCAAGAAATGTTTTTTCTTGTCAACAAACAAAACAAGCTGTAGGCGTATATTCAAGTGCTTATAATACAAGGTTTGATACATTTGGACATGTATTATCATATCCTCAAAAAGCACTAGTTACTACAAGGTATAAAAAATATACACATGTAGATAAATTACCTAATGGTGAAAATATAGTTGTTGCAATATGTTCTTATTTAGGATATAATCAAGAAGATAGTATTATGGTAAATAAGTCTTCAATTGATAGAGGTATGTTTAATTCAATGTATTTTAGAAGTTATGAAGACAATGAAGAAGTAAATAAAAGTAATAATACTAGTTTTTTTAGTAATCCAAATCAAATGAAAAATAATAAAATAAAAAATATAGATGCTTATTCTAAATTAAATAATGATGGTATTGTTGAAGAAGGGACATATGTTAAATATGGGGATAAGATAACATCTAAATGCGAAAAACATAAATTACCGGATGGCACTGAAACAACTGTTATTTCTGGGATGAATATTAATAGAGAAACAAGTGGAACCGTGGATAAAGTCATTATAACTAGAAATAAAGATAATCTAAAAAAGTGTAAGATAAGAATATATAAACAAAAAATCCCAACAGTTGGCGATAAGTATGCGAGTAGATGTGGACAAAAAGGCATGTGTGGTATGGTCTTAGAACAATGGGAAATGCCATTTACGAAAGATGGTATAGTCCCCGATTTAATGATAAACCCCCATGCTATTCCAAGTCGTATGACAATTAATCAATTCTTAGAAGTTGTTCTAGGTAAAACTTGTGCTATTACAGGTCATTTCGGAGATGGCACACCGTTTCAAAATAACAGCGTAGAACATTATGCAGATATGTTAGGGAAATTAGACTATGAACAATATGGTAATGAAGTAATGTATAGTGGAATAAATGGAGAACAAATTAAAACATCTATATTTATTGGTCCAACATATTATCAAAGACTTAAGATTATGGTTGCTGATAAAATGTTTTCAAGGGCTACCGGTCCAATGCAAATGTTAATTAAACAACCCGCAGCAGGCAGATCAAATGGGGGCGGCCTTAGAATTGGTGAAATGGAGAGGGATAGTATATTAGGTCATGGAACAGCTGGGTTCTTAAAAGAAAGTATGATGGAAAGAGCTGATAAATATATGGTTCAAATAAATAAACATACCGGATTAATAGATTATGATAATAATTCTTCTGAAAATTGTGTTAATATAGCAATACCTTATGCAATGAAAATGTTATTACAAGAACTAGAAACAATGTCAATAGCGCCTAGAGTAATTATAGATGAAAAAATTAATAATGAGACTATATTTACACATATAAATGAATTATATAATAATATGAATTCTGAAAATATGAATACTGATAATATGAATTCCGACCCAATTGATGGGGTAGTCCTTGATGATTATTAAATTAATTTAAAATTAATTTGAATAATTTATTATATCTATTACATTAAATATATATAAATGGAAATAATTACACAGGTTACAAAATCAAGAAATATTATTAAAGAAATATTATCTGAAGATTATGAAATAGATAGTATTCCCAATTATACTGAAGAAGAAATAGATAAATTATATAGAATTGATATTAAAAAAAGCAATCCATTTAGTATTTTAGGGTATGGTATATCATGTAATATGAGTATAAAACACAAAACAATTCCAGATCATTATATTCATGTTTTATATTATAATTTCCCAGAAATTGGTAAAAGTAGTTCAAAGGTTACAAAAACTATTGTAGATAAAATAACATCGCTATATATCAATGAAGCAATTAATTACACAGATAATATCATAGTTATCATAAATGAAACTATAAGTGATACAATCAATAACATGGTAAATACATTAAATATCCAGTTACATAATAACTTTAATCTGGGTGAAACTGAATTTGGAAAAAAATTACAAGAAACAAATATTAATCTTCAAAGTAAGCATTTTAGATTTGTTACATTATTTAATGTTAAAAATCTACAATTCAATGCTTTGAACCATGACCTAGTTGATAAACATATAATTATTAGAAATACAGACGAAATTAATAAAATTTTAAATGTGTGTAATTGTACAATAGATCAATTGCCAGTTATTTCACAGGATGATGCAATTGGTAAATTAAAACTAATCCGTAAAGGTGATATATGTAAAATAGAAAGAACAAGTAAAACCACCGGTCAATATGACTATTATAGAGTTTGTAAATAATATTATCTAATAATTGAAGAAATTAACAATTCATCATATAAATCTCTATTTATATATTCTTTTTCATATACTTTTTTATTATCTTCTGCGATATTTTTTGTATAACTTATAATACATAACATTATGCCAATAAATACAAATAATATTGCTATATTCATAATATATATTATATAATATATTATAATTATATGTCGTTTGTTTTACGAGACGAAACTATTATTATACTTAAAAGAACCATAATTAATACGACAATTAATAATATCATCCACCACGACCACCACCCTGTTTCTACACATACACCCATTTCTTCACTTTCTTCGATATCACATTCTTTATCCTCACCACAATCAATGTCCTCTTTGCATATATTTTCAACGCATATTTTATCTTTGCACATAAATTCTTTATCACAATCATCTTCATCTTCGCATTTTTCTTCTTCATAACATATATTTTCTTTGCATATATGTCCACCTTCACAATCGTCGTTTTCTTCGCATTCTTCCACGCATACTTCATCTTTGCATGTCAAGTCACCTTCGCAATCTTCATTATTTTGACATTTTGGGCCATTTTCCATTCCTTCCTTAGACCAGAGAGAAGCACTCATATAACCGCCAATAAACAACAATATGTATATTATTATTTTTTCTAAAGTTTTTCTATTCATTATATAATATTATATAATATTATATAATATAATAAAATGGAAATAATTAATTATGAATATGAATTAATTGATAATTTATACGAACGATATAACTTAAGCAATAATATAAATCATAAAAATTTAAATGAATATTATATTTTTAATTATATTAGATATATAAAAAAAACACACGATTTAATTAAAAATGGATTAGTATCTAAAAAAGTCTATAACAAAAATACAAGACAAACAAGTTCCGACGAAACAAATACAAAAACAAAACAAACAGACACCGAAACAAAACCTAATACAGAAGAAAAGGTAAAAACAAAATCAAGATTAGATGAACCCGAACCCAACCCTGAACCTGAACCCAAACCTGAACCCGAACCCAAACCTGAACCCAAACCTGAACCCAAACCTGAACCCAAACCTGAACCTAAACCTGAACCTAAACCTGAACCTAAACCTGAACCTAAACCTGAACCTAAACCCGTAGAAAAACCCCAAAATATAGATATTAATTATAGAGATAAATACATGGTTAAAATTTATAAAAAATGTTTAATGAAATGTCATCCAGATAAAACAAAGATAACTTTTAGACATAAATTATTTTTGTTATTACAAAAATCTTATGAAAATGAAGAATTTTATATAATAATATTAATAGCAAATTATTTAAATATAAGTATAAATATTCAACAAAAACATGTTAAAGTATATGATTTTTTTTTAAATTATATAATACATAAATATAATGTATCCATAAATTGATAATTAGGAGTTAGTATCCAGGGAGTTAGTATCCAGGGAGTTAGTATCCAGGGAGTTAGTATCCAGGGAGTTAGTATTCAGAGAGTTAGTATAATAATATATGCTAATGCCTATGATACATAATATAATTATTCCCACTCCAAAACCACCTAATATCCAATATAATGTATAATCTATATGACATTCTTCTTCGCAAGAACCTTTTGCATAATATTTACCATTGTCATCACTAATACACGTTCCAGTGTTTGTATCACAAGTAAAAGCATCAAATTTATTACAACCATCCTCACAATCTTCTTGGCTCATATATTCTCCATCTTCGCTTTCTCCACAAGTACCAAATGCTTTATTACATTTATACTTTGGATATTCTTCTTGACAATCATAGTCGCATCTACTTTTATTACCCCATAAATTATTAGGAACATCTAAATAATTTGTATTTTCATTCCAACCAGCATCACCTTCTTCTACAATTATACACGTTCTACCACTACAGTTATAATTAATTATATTTTCCCCGGTATTTACTTCATTCCAACAATATTCATTACATTCTTGTTTTTTACCATAATCTCCATTACTTGTATCTGAAAATGTTTTTCCAATTGGAGAGATACCGTCCGGAACTTTAATACACCTTTCTGGTTTATTTGGATCACAATGCCATTTGAGAATATTGGGATCATTTAAATATTCATAAGTATTTTTTAAGGTAATTATATAAATGATAACGATTACTAATAATATATATTTAATATAATAATTACTCATATAATATAATAAATATTTTATTTAAATTGAAAAATTCTTTCTACAAAAAGGACACGTGTGTTCTTTTTTCCACCACTCTTCAATACATTGTTTATGGAAAGTATGATTGCAAGGTAGTATACATATCTTTTTATTTGTATCTGTATATTCTTCCAAGCATATAGCACACAATGATTCGCACCTTTGTATACTATTTTCAATATCTAATTCCCGAATATATCCAATCTTGTCTTTTTTGCAATCTTTAATACAACTTATTATACCACGATGAATAAATCCCCATAAAAATAAGACAGAAACGCCACCCAACAAAGTCCATGCATAATCATTATTAGTGTGATAATAAATATCAGATGAATTATTAT
>Ga0255039_10000540_pt1 | contig 12378 bp, 12 predicted proteins | sample BC1_12_1_MG_FD_181713 | JGI IMG/M metagenome (GOLD analysis project Ga0255039, IMG submission 181713) | Seawater microbial communities from Strait of Georgia, British Columbia, Canada - BC1_12_1 | ecosystem: Environmental > Aquatic > Marine > Strait | place: Canada: British Columbia | collected... | reverse complement strand
ATTGCATTAATCTATAGCTGGCTAGTATGTGACGCACGTCACGAATCCAAATAATACCCATGGGAGAATATTGAAATCTATTGGGGGATTCGAGCGTCTCTTGTTGGCCGAAGATTGCCCCCTGCCGTAGTTTCGTGAGAGTCTGCTATTGAGAAAACCGACCCTCAACCTCGATTAGTCAACGGCGATCTGCGACCCATAACAGATCCTCAACGCCAGCGCGTAGCGTTCATTTTGTCCGACTGCATGCGTTTTTTTTGTGAACCTACGTCAATCTCGATCTTTTGTTGAATCATGCGGATTTCTTACTCCTAAATCATGCGGGCTCGGTTCCCAAGTTTTCCCCAAGAACAAACTTGCTCTGAATCGAAAATGGAATAAAGCTACACCTATGAATGGAAGGAGCACGAGGAATACACACCATAATATTTTACTTTTACTTGAGATATTTACTCGCAGAGTAGTTGTGATTGGAACGACTACTAACAATAGGTGCAAGATTCCGAAAATTACTAGAAACCCTATTAACGCTTTGTCCATGAGTGCCTCCAGTTGTTCACATAGCAGCTGAATTATAAGGTATTTGATTCGATAACATATTATCGCGGAATTGTTGAGAGTCTGCAGTTGGCCGAAGATTGCCACTGAACTCATGATTTTGAGTGTCAGCTAACGGGAAAGAAACTACTCAAACTTCATCAACCGCACACCATTGTGGTATCAATCCGTTTTGTCGGAACCCTTGAATTTCCTCTAGGTATCTATTATCTCCGTAGTGCCGGTATTCCGACAAGCAGGCCCAGGCATACTTGTAGGTATGTTCATCGCTGAGTCTATCATTTACCGGCATCGAATGGTCTCGATCAAAGTCCGGACTCCCAACCACCTGGTGTGCCGCTAGTAAACCACCCGTTAATGCCGCAAGAGCTAGTTTTTTATCGATAAATTCAGAACAAATTCTGACGGCTTGCGTAGCAGTTACCATATGCAATGCAAAGAAATTCCGTGTGCTACGAAAGATATCTAGTGCAATGATCGCCGCATCACCAATATCTGCGGTCCGTCCCACGGGGTAATCGTTATCATCAAGTAGTTCGCAAATACTGCGGGTAAACCCAGCTCTTTTAAACGGCCTCGAGCCTATTCTTACCTGCGCCTGCATTTCGTCTCGAATATCAACTGAATGATCGACGTCTACTGGAACATTCTGATGGCTGCTAACAATATAAGCGAGTGCCGCAGCTGTTTCCGCTTCCGACTTAAAATCTATGGCATAACCCAGTCGAATAATAGGATGAAAGGCTTCCATGGCAAGACTGCCAATAAATTCAGGCAGGTACTCACTGACTGCAGATTCAATGCCCTTTTCGGCTACTTGTTCTGTAAACCAGGCAAGCAATGAAGGGTAAGAATCGTTTCGGCCAATGCCCAGGCGCCAATCTGGACTGGCACTCACTGACGGAATCTCATGCAATATCTTTTTGTACTGGTCCCGATATGCAATTAAGTCATCCAGATGCCCGCCCAAACCGGTGATGGCACACAATGTCATCGGCATATGATCGGCGTTCCTGGAAGGTAAGTAACGCGGGTCATAGCGAGTTCCGTCGACTAATAACTCTTGAAGACTATCCATATGATGTCCTTTGGTGTTTGTTAATTGTCAATCTGCCTCAACGTAGAAGCCTAGCTTAAAGCTTAAAGTTAACTTTAAGTCAAGAGGCAATCTGACATTGAGCGAATCGGAAAAAAGGGAAATCAGTTCATTTTGAGTTTAACCTTGAGCGTCCGCCGAACTCAGAAGCTCACCGAGTGAGAATGAGCGTCTCCCGCGGAGAAAACCGAACCTCAGAATTGAATTTTCAGGGGGAGAGAAACGACCCGAAGTGGTCGTTAACCTTTCGCACAACAATTGGCTTGCCCGACTACATGCGTCTATTAGTCGGCGTTGCGATACGGTGCGTAGCCATAATACTTAGGCCGATCATCTAGGCGCACGTGAAGCCATGCGACACCACCTCCTGCAGTACTCAACCAAACAGGCCTCGGACCGAGTCTACGTTGCATCGCCGAACCCACCAACTCCCACAGCAAGTGTTGTTGTGGTTTACGGGAATGCAGTAGAAAAGCAGCAAGATGCCCATAGTCCGACAGCGGATCATCTGGACATGGCACAACCATGATGGCATCCCTACCAAGGTTGGGGAACTCAACTACCCCTCCCGGGACCATAGCGTTGAAGTGCTCAGCAAATGCTATTGGATCTGGATCGCTTGCGAGGTCTGGGCTATCTAACAGCACGAACTCAAAAGGCTGGTATGCGGTAGCAGTTGTGATCGGTGGCGTTTCCCATCGGAACGCGGAAAATGGCGAATCCACCAGCAGGTTAATAAAAAATGCTCTAAAGCCCGCATCGTTCTGCCATAGATGTATTACATCTGCATAGGACATGGGCGACGAGCCTATGTCTATGGCTAACTTAATTACACGTCCATTGGACAACCGCGTGGTTCGTGAAGTCCACATGTACCCTCCGCCGCCTAACACCCCGCATCAGCGGCAAATCACCACTGCAGCGAGTGATTTTTCCGACTGCATGCGTTTGTTGGGTGCACATGCCTTGTTGAAGCGAAATTTACTACCAATTATTTTCGTCTTTGTAATTTGATCTGTTCCAGAATCGATTCGGATTGGATTTTTCGGAATAGCTTTTTGCCCTCGTTGACCAAATCTCTTCGATGTAAATCACAGGCTCCTCTGCGATGTGCACTTCAAATATTCCATCAATAACTTTTTTAAGAACCTCCTCATCATGTGGTATTGAGAAGGTCAGTTCAACCACGGAAAAGTCAAATACACGCGATGAATCACCAAGATGAGAACCTGATATGGGGCGAAACTTCTGCACACCCGGTTGAGAATGAAATGCTACGTTTTCATAGCTACCAGTTTGTAACGGAACAATATCGGTTACTACCTTTAAGGTTTTAGCAACATCCTCTTCGGGCACGTAGGTTTGGATTTTGACTTCTCGGCAAACAGTTGCCGACTGAGATTCAAATGAACTGAGATCTAGATTCATGATGAATTATCCTCCACAGTTAACCACAGCGTTACAAAGTAATAACCCGATAATATATTATCACTTTATTACAAGGCGACCGAAATTGGCCGAACTGAGAAGCTCATGGTCTGCGACTGAGCGTCTCCATTGGAGGAATATTCTAGATTTGGGGGAATTTCTTAAACTTCGGATTTTGTCGTAACCATCAGCGATAAATTAGCCAAAACAGACTCCCAGATTTCGGAGTTAGGGGTCTCTTGTCGACCCACAACGGACCCCCAGGTTTCGAATATCAGTAACTGCTTTCGGCACATAGTGGACCACTATGTCTGGAGCTCCGCAAATCGCTGCAAGGTACCATTTTCAGACATTCATCCGATAGCTTCGAGAATTTGGAGATGGAAACGATGAAGTCCGGATTCTGAATACCAGTCATTTCTGTCATCGGCAACGTAGCGACTCTGATCATAACCTAGGCTTTGAAGACCTTGCTGAACACTTTCAACAAGGGAAATATCCTCTTTGTTGAAATTGTCCGAAAATAAACGACATAACGCATCCAGATTACTACTGCCTTCTCCATATGGGGTTAGTATGTCAATCCGCTCCCGACATTGGGTTGGTCCGTTTGGTGCCATCCGAATGACGATCAGATTGTCGCAGCCTGGTTGGCTCAGCATGCAGGTATTAGGCCACACCGTCCAGGATAAATAGGGTGCGCCGGGTTCCAGTTCAAGCCCTGCGTACCCTTCTTTGCAAGCAGACCGGAAACAGGAAAATCGGGGTTCGATGGTCGCTTTTTTATTCGCGCTGGTATCAAGTACCCTCGATAACTGCTTATGCGCGACCGGAATGTGGTAACCCTCGGAAAAGTTGTCGACTACTATCTTCCAGTTAGCTGCGATTTCGTATTCAAATTGGTGCGCGATTGCAAAAATCTCAAAGCTCGGCAAATGGTCCAGAATTGTCGTATCAAATCCTTTGTACTCGCTAGTAAAATTGGGCGCGTTTGAATCCAGATTGGCAAATAGCATGCCTCTGTAATTTGCCAACGCTATTTCCTTCAAGCTGAATTCGGTGTGATTAAATCCTGCTACCTTATCGGTGTAAGGCGCGTTTAGCAGCGTACCGTCGATCTTGTAAGTCCAGGCATGATAAGGACAAACAATGCGCTTTTTGGTATTACCTTTGCCATTTAATAGTTGGTGCCCACGATGCTGGCAAACATTGAAAAATGCTTTTACCGTTGCTTCATCGGTACGCATGATGAACACACACTGATCTGCAATTTTGTCAACGTAGTAATCGCCGGGATTGGGGATTTGGCTCACATGTCCAACGTAGCACCAGCTGCGATGAAACACCTGTTGCAACTCACGCTGATAAATGTCTGCGTCAAAGTAGTAGCGTGAAGGCAGGGTAAAAGATTTACCCGCTTCACCATCCATTGGTCCACGTACACCACTTGGATAGTTAACATTATTCACAGATCATATGCCTCGATATTCGATTAACTGGCAACTCCAAGGGAGACTATCAGCCACCACATTGGGCTACAACGGGTAAATAGTTGTTTTTCCGAAACAATAAATTCTGGGGAGTTAAATTTTCATCAGTGCTACCCCTTTGGTCGGATAAGTGGTCTATGTAGATATGTCTGTTGTAGTGAACAGCCGCTATGGGCACTTCGGAGTCGTTCATATGCATCACCCCACGAACGACCGCTGTTGGCCGGAGATTGCCCCCTACCAGTTCTCGACGAGCGTCAGCTTCCAAGAAAGCTGCCCCTTAAACTTGATGAGCCAACGGCGAGAGGCGACCCACAGCCGCCACTCGGTTTCACTTCAGCTTAAGCCATTACCCTCCCTCAAAACAATTTTCCCAGATTAATTGGGTTTCGCATTAGCAACTGAAAGTTCTATACTTCTTACAATCCATCCGGTACTGGCGACTTTACAGGAGGACTTTGATCTTGTTTTCAAGTAGACGTGATTTTCTCGTCAAATCAGGTGCATTACTGGCCTTGCCTTTTATTCCGCGCACCAGTTTTGCCGCCGATGCTGACGTAGTGATCATTGGTGCGGGTTCCTCAGGTCTGTCTGCCGCACAAACGCTTATCGATGCCAATGTAAGCTTCCAACTACTCGAGGCCGGGAATCGTATTGGAGGGAGGGCTTATACCGACAGCACTACCTTTGGTGTGCCATTTGATCAAGGTTGCTGGTTACAACACAGTTCGATAAGTAATCCGTGGGTCAAGTTCGCAATCAAACACGGTTTTGACATTGGACCGATGCCATCAGCTTTGGGACACCGGGTCTGGGTTGGCAGTCGTCAGGCTTATTTCACTGAGCGTCAGGCAATGTCTAAAACATACCGGAAAATGCGAACCGCTATCGTACAGGCGGCCGCTTCTGACCGGGACATTAGTGCGCGACATGCAATCGAGAAGCTTGAACGTAACCAATGGTCGTCAATGGTCGAGGGATGGGTTTCCTCCGGACGCGACTTAGATGACTTATCCACGCGTGACTGGTGGATGCGTGGTGGTGCTGGTCCAAATTATCATTGCGGGGCCGGTTATGGAACACTGGTGTGCTTACACATCGCCCATCTGGTACACGCCATAACCAAAGCATAAAAATCAGCTTCTCTCACCAGAGCCCGATTCTGTTTAGGGCTGTTCGCCATAGTTATCCGGACGTCCGTAATGTGCCGGATCGAGAAGCCCGGCAAGCTCATCTGAGTGTCAGCTTTGGAGAAAGCTGCCCCTTAGAATGGAAATTTCAGAGGCGATTTACGACCCAAAACAGAAGCTTGGAATTTAAAAATGAAGTCATTCCCGCATAAGCGGTGGTCCGAAGTACCGGAAACTTACACGGGGCCGTCGTTTACTCGTAAGGCTCAACAGATATGGCTTCGAGCGCATAGGAACTGGGAATATCCGAAGAACCGTCGACCAGGTTCAGACTGGACTGACTCTGCTCGGTTTTCATCAGGCCGTTGACCCAGACCGGTGTATAAAGACCCCCGTCGGTGGTGTATGCCTCCTCGATTTTGACGTGGACGATCTGGTTCGGTGGTGGCGGAGGGGTGTGGATACAGGCGCCGACATAGGGCACGAGGAAAAACTCGGTGACCTTGTCGCCATCGAACTCAAGCGGCAGCAGGTAACCCGGAATGCGTACCGATTTGCCGTTCAGGTCCTCGTTGGCAAGGTAGGTTTTGGCGATGCGCTCCTCGGTGATCTGCTCGCGCATCGCCATCAGGCCATCGACATCGACACCCCCAATCTCCAGGTCATCGACGCGCTCGCGGTAGTTGGCGAGAGTTTTTTCGTCGACCTCCCTGCCGGCTTCGAGTCGATCCCGAACCCCCGCGACCAGAGTCAGTTCATAAAGCGTATCTTCGTCCAGCCTGGTAAAAGCGTCGTCGAACTCCGCCTCGGCAGGCACCAGGTCATCCCAACTGATTTCCCTCGACTCGGCGGCAGCGGTGCCAAGATTGAGCAGCAGGCCCGCAAGCAGGGCCAAGGCGATCAGATATCTGTTTTCTGTCATTTCCATGTTACCTGGTAGATTTCATACACGAATGGTCATGCCATCAATCAGTGAGTAGCGATACATGCGGATGCCCGGAATCAATCCGATCAGACAACCGAAAAGAGCGACCAATAATATGACATAGACCTGATTCAGGGAAAACAGTTTCAATCCGATGTAAAGCCCGAATTCGCTCGCGATCCAGCCCTGTCCGAAAGCAATCATGCTGAAGACCAGCATGATGCCCAGCACGATGCCGGTCAGCGTGATAAAGATCGCCTCACCCAGAATCAGTGCAAATACGTGTCCGGGCCGCGCACCCATCGCGCGCAGAATCGCCATTTCGCGGCGGCGTTCGTTGATGCTCGTCGTCAGGATGATCAGCATCGAAAACAGGCCGACGATGACGACGAACACCGAGATCGCGAGCAGCGTGTTTTCAACCAGGCCAACGATTTCCCACAGCTCCAGCAGCGCGACGCCCGGCAGTATCGCGCTCAGCGGCTCATCCTCGAACTGGTTGATACGGCGCTGCAGGCCGATCGCCGCGGAGCGTGATTCGAGCCCGAGCATGAAGGCGCTTATTGAGTGTTCATCACCATGCTCGGCGTGTTCTTGGTGAACTTCTTCGGCTACCTGGTTGGCGCCCGTGGTAAGGGCAGCTAACGGATCATGATCATGCTCGTCGCCAACCTGCTGCCAGGCCTCGTGCATGTGGTCGAAACCTGCGAGACTGACATGAACACTGCGGTCAACCGGGGTACCGGTGGCGGCGAGAACGCCAACCACGCGAAAGGGCTGATCGTCGTGTTTGATGAAACTTTCGTCGCCGGCACCGTGGGCGACAACGATTTTATCGCCGAGTCGGTAACCGAGGCTGGCGGCCACCTCGGCACCGAGCACGGATTCGTCTTCGTGTTCGAACCAGATGCCCTGGCTTAGCGACAGTTCCCGATCCCGGGCATATTGGTAATGCTCGATGTAGTTATGATCGGTGCCGATCACGCGAAAACCCTTGTGCGTATCACCCATCGACAACGGAATGCTCCACTTGACCCCGGGCAGGTCGCGTATCTCCTCGTAACTGTGCCAGTCGATATTATTGGTCGGGTTGCCGATGCGAAACACCGAGTACAGCAACAGGTTGACCGAGCTGCTGCGTGCACCGACGATCAGGTCGGTGCCGGACACGGTGTTGGCAAAGCTGCTTTTGGCTTCGTTGCGCAGGATTTCGACGCCGAGTAGCAACGCGACGCTCAGGGTGATCGACGCAATCGCAAGCCCGACACTGAGCTTGCGGTTGCGATAGCTTTTAATTGCCAGTGCTGCGATATTCATTTCGTGATATTAGCTGACTACCTGCAAAATGGGCTGTCCGCCTGTCGCCTCCCGATTGAGGTGCTCGAACTCGATCGCGCGATCGAACGATTCCTGCAGTGACTGGTCATGGCTGACGAACAGTAACGTCGATCCTGCCTCTTCGCACTCGCGGAATAGCAACTCGATGAACGCCGCACGGCGATCGGCATCCATCGACGACGTTGGCTCATCGGCAACCAGGATTTCCGGCGATCCGATCAACGCGCGAGCCGCGGCGACGCGTTGTTGCTGGCCGACGCTGAGTTCGGTGACTGGCTTGTGTACTAGCGCGCTTTCTGCCATGTCGAGATGCTCGAGCAGGCGTAACGCCTCGTCATCGGTGTTGCCACTACGCGATATCGCCTTGCGCCGGCGCGTTTCCGAGAATTGACACGGCAGGGTCACGTTTTCGATGACACTGAGATATGGGATCAGGTTGAACTGCTGAAAAATGATGCCGAAATGATCCGCGCGAAACCGATCACGCGCTGCGGCGTTTATCGTTTCGAGCGATTGACCAAGCACTTCAATTACACCGGATTGGGGGGCTATCACGCCCGCAATTAGCCCAAGCAGCGTCGATTTTCCGCTGCCGCTGGCGCCGCGCATAAACAGTCGCTCACCGCGCGCCACGTCTAGGCTTGCTATGTCTAGTAACGGAACCTGCTGTCGCGGCCAGGCAAAGCGTAGCCTTGCGAGGCGGATGATTTGGTCAGGCAAGGTTGAATCCATGAGGCTACCAGGTAGCGCAAAATCTATCAGTTCCGACATTTAATTGCCAATCTATTTGGCTTTGATGAAACGATTGGGAATTGAAGGTGATATTTGACTTAGTTTTCAGGACTACGAACGTCCGCTACTGGCCGTAGGCCGCCACTGGCAAGAAGCATTTCAGCGTCTCCTTACGAGACACCAGCAGAGAGATTTAACGCATGTGTTGCGTTGATCGGTTGAATCCACCACCCAAAGTAGACTCTCACAATTTGGCGAAGTTGCAAGCATAGCGAGCGTTGCAATCAACTAGTATGGGTATCTGTTCGAAAGGTAATTTCCAAACTCATGAATCCCAGAATGATTCATATCAAGCCAATTCGTCATTTCTTGTGATTCAATAATTAAAATCATGAAATTAAATGTAATTTCAGTTCTCTTCTTTTGCGGTTGCATATCCGGCTTGTATTCTGGGTGTCACCCAACTACGCGAACCGTGGGTGAATATAGCATTCACCGTGTCGGCCAAGAAGGGGCTATATTGCCTGTTGAAGAAAACGAAGTTATCGAAATATTTACCAAGCGAACAGTAAAAATCGATATCTTTGGGTCAGCTGATACCAATGATGCTGACGAGTGGGAGACGAATGAGTTTGCCATGCAAGTTATCGAGGTTGATTCAGTACAAATAACTGGAAATGTTATTTATGTTAATGACACCAATTCTGACCAATCGATATACAATCAAAATAGAGGAAATCTTTTAAAAATCGAGACAAGTGAAATCGATTTCATTCGTAAAATGAGCCAACAAGAAGCAAGCAGTTCGAAAGAGCCAAATAAATTTGGCCACTATCATAACTACACCTATAAAACTCCTGATTTTGTTAGCAAAGATGATGATGATCAATGTGGTCGAGTAGCTAATCAAAAAGCACTTGCTGCTGTTAATGAAGTTAGTGAAACTCCTGCAAAAATTTTTGGAGTTCTAGGAGCAATATTCACGCTCGGTAGCGCATCTAGTAAAATGAACTCCACATATAAAAAGGAAATGAAATCTTGCTTAAGGTCAAAAGGCTACGAAATCTCAGATTAGAAGTGAATTTGGGTAAACAGCTAACCCCTGGCTAAACAACTTTTATACGAAAATATGACTCAGCATAGAGAATCGCAATTCCATAGCAGATTGCTCATAGAATCTTTATGCCGGTTATTGCCTTTATCAATTCACAACTAATATGTAATACGTGGGCGTCCGCTTCTGGCCGAACTGAGAAGTTCATGGTCTGCGACTGAGCGTCTATATTGGAGAAAACAGACACACACATCTATTATTTCAACAGCCGAGTTTGGGGAGCAAAGGGTTAGGTGTCACTGGCGACACCATGATCCGAAGTGAAAGGTAGAACTTTGTCTTGTTCGGCTGGATCATTTCGAGCGACGACGGCGCGCGCGGGTTCGGTTTCACTGAGATTAATTGCTTCGTGAGGAACATTCGGCGGGACGAAAAGGAAATCGCCTGGTTGGCTAACCACTTCGTGCTCGAGCGCCGGCCCCCAACGCGTACATACGATTCCCTCCAAGACGTAGATACCGGTCTCGTAGCCGACGTGGATATGCGGTTCGGACCGTCCGCCTGGCGGAATGACAACCAGATGCATGGACAGTCCCGTGGCATGGACAGTCTGTCCTGAGATGCCAATAAAATAGGGCAGGCGCTGTCGAGTCATGACCTTGCAGTCTGGTCTGACATTCTGGACCTTGGACTCATGGATGTTCATCGTGACGGTCCTCCAGTGTTGGTATTCATAAAGACTAAAGTAGGATTAAAAGGTTCTTGGCTTGATAACATTTTATCACTTAGTTGTCTGGGGTCCGCTTCTGGTCGTTCGCCGACCCACATGATGCGCGTTTATGCGTCTGCTTTCGGGAATTAAGACGCCACCGCCTGAATGAACACCCCCCGGTTATCTTGATTTCCGTCCATCGGTAAGGAGATTCAATTTAACTGGGGGCGCTCCCCGCGCTTATTATTCAATTGCGGGCTTCCAGTCTTCTGCTGTCGTACCTTTTTTGAAACTATCCATATTTTCCCATTTGCCGTCTTCACCTGTATTTGGCTCACTGGACATTTGTACAATCCCATCTCGAAATCTTTTACCTTCCTTCAAAATCTCATCCGTAATCATGTCAATTTCCCAATCAAGCAGCCCACGCTGCTCGTCGTTTGTACTGTCTTGGTCGCGTTTTTCTTCCAACGCCTTCTTGTCCTTTTCCAATGACTCGGTTATGGTTTTGTTCTTGATTGTTTCGGATTGGATGAGGCTCAGGCGCGCTTGATTTAGGGCCGCTTTTTGCTCGGCATCGAACCACTTATATCCTGCCAATCCTGTAGTAACAAGAAAGGCCGCTACGGCTCCGATTTCCCCCCATGGCCAGTTCTTTAAATTCATCTCCCTGAGTATAAGGGAAATCGGTTTTACATGACTCAGTCTAATTCTTTACCCGTAGCAGATGGCGCAGCTATTCAAGCTATCCTGACGTGCCAGTAGCTTTTCATGGGGTTGAAACTGCTACAGCGGACGCCTAGAAATTTGCGGTGATTAGCAGAAAACCCATCTCGGCCACTCATGGTCCATATTTAAGTCGATTTAGCGATAGTGTCGCAACATTGTCTTAGCGATAGTGCCAATGTAGTGCGCAAAATTATTGCCCATTCTATCCGGTGCTTCACCTTGTAATGGGCGTGATATTTTCTTTTCCGGGGAATTATCCGATCTCTTTTTACCGATTAACGCTCACCTGGATACGCTCATCAGTTCCCAACGCTTGAGAAATTCTTCCTGCCTTTCCTGTTGCGGGATTTCTTTTGAAATCTCTGCCGCTAAATTGTTTGCCGATGTGCTTTTAGTTTCATGCTCTTCCATTATAAGTGTCGCGTCCGGTCCTATAAAGTCGGCCAGCAGATTCGTTATCGAATCCAGCTTGTCCCGACGATGTCGCCGCCTTCTGTTGTGAAGATTGGGCATTGTCTGTTTTATCGCCTGCATAAATTCCAGCACAGTTTGATACCGTTTCTTGCGTTCAACCTCTAATCCTTTGGTCACGACGGGAATTAGTGCTGTAGGGTAGTCAGCGGTGTAATCGATCTTATTTCCAGGAGGCATGTTGACAATTTCCGCTAATTTGGAGCGCGGGAATGGCGAGCTATCTGGCAGCATTCTCAATAATTCGAGGAATAACCTCGCCGCTGAGAATACATCGGCACGGGAATCGGCCTCAAGTCCAAGCCGTAGCTCAGGTGCCATGTATCGTGGCGTGCCGAGGAAGGCCCCGATCATCGTCAAGTCCGAATTCTCCGTAATCCTGGCCATACCAAAATCCGTCAATTTGATACTCCCACTCTCCTTTAAAATCAAGACATTTGAAGCCTTGACGTCCCGATGAACAATATTTAATTCATGTGCTGCATGCAGTGCTTTGAGCAAACGCGACACGATGGTGAGGGTACGTCTCAGACTAATGCCGCGCTTGTGTTTAAGCCGATGTTTGATGAGCTTATGCACCGAAACCCCGTCGATGTATTCCATAACGATGAAAGGCCTGTTTTCGTGCTGCCCATACTCATGGATGTTGACGACGTTGGGGTGAACGCATTTTGCCGCTGAGATCGCCTCGCGTTTGAATCGCGCTAACAGTTCT
>Ga0255039_10000538_pt1 | contig 12379 bp, 9 predicted proteins | sample BC1_12_1_MG_FD_181713 | JGI IMG/M metagenome (GOLD analysis project Ga0255039, IMG submission 181713) | Seawater microbial communities from Strait of Georgia, British Columbia, Canada - BC1_12_1 | ecosystem: Environmental > Aquatic > Marine > Strait | place: Canada: British Columbia | collected... | reverse complement strand
CCTATCGGGCCGACCCCACCTGATCGACGAGCCGCTCGCGCATCGACACCAGTGCCGCGGTCCCGCCCGGCGCCATGTTCAGTCGGCGGAACAACTCCTGGCGCTCGGGTTCGACCGCGCGCTGCAGCTGCTCGAGCGCGCGCGGTCCGGGGTCGGCCCGATAGGCCTCGGCGGCGCGGACCACGGCCTCGGGCTCGGGCGAGTAGGTTTGTGAGAGCGCGTCGAAGAACTGGCTGCGCTGTTCGTCGTCCATCGCCTCGATCGCCCGCACCGTCTCGCGCGCGAGCGTCGCGCCGGAGGCCTCGCCGCGCTCCGACAGCAGCGCCTGGCACAGGGCAATCGCCGCCTCTGCGGTGCCGCGCTCGCCGAGTCCGAACAGGCGCCGGAGGAACGCAGGCGTTTCCACCCGATCAGACCGCTGCGGCGGCGCTCTTCGCTTCGCTCACGAGACGCGCCGCTTCTTCGCCAGCCACCTTCTCGATGTCGTCCTGGTATTTGAGCAGGACGCCGAGCGTGTTGTTCACGGTTTCAGGATCGAGCGCAATACGGTCGAGCGCGACCAGGCAGTTTGCCCAGTCGATCGTTTCCGCCACACCGGGCAGCTTGAACAGGTCCACCGCGCGCAGGCGTTGGACGAAACCGACCACTTCCTTGGACAGCGCGGCGGACGCCTGCGGCGCCTTGCGCTTGAGGATCTCCAGCTCGCGCGCCGCGTCGGGATAGTCCACCCAGTGATAGAAGCAGCGCCGCTTTACGGCATCGTGGATCTCGCGCGTTCGGTTCGAGGTGACGACCACGATCGGCGGTTGTTCGGCATGGATCGTGCCGATTTCCGGAATCGTGATCTGCCAGTCGGAGAGCACCTCGAGCAAATAGGCCTCGAACGGTTCGTCGGTGCGGTCGAGTTCGTCGATCAGCAACACCGGCGGCGCGCCGATGCCCTCGAGCGCGCGCAGCAACGGCCGGCGCACGAGGAAACGCTCCGAAAAGATGTCCTGCGCGAGGCCCTCGCGCGACTTCACCCCTTCGGCCTCGGCCATGCGGATCTCGATCATCTGGCGCGAATAGTTCCACTCGTAGGCGGCCTGCGCGATGTCGAGCCCTTCGTAGCATTGCAGGCGCAGGAGGTCGCGCTCGAGCACCTTGGCGATCACCTTGGCGATCTCGGTCTTGCCGACGCCCGCTTCGCCTTCGAGAAACAGCGGGCGCTGCATGGTGAGGGCGAGATAAAGCGCGGTCGCGAGACTGCGCTCGGCGACGTAGTCGGCCTCGGCAAGCAGGGCCTGGGTTGCGTCGATGGAGGTGGGAAGCGATTTGGGCATGAGACGGATCGATGCGGGAAACCTCAATTTTCGCAGAAAACGCATTGCCTCATCGCTGCATCGCGGGTTCGCGACAGCTGCTCACGCCCGCACGGCGGCGCGTTTGACAGCGCGCGAACAGGCGCATAGTCTGGCTGGGCCCATTGGCCGCGCGCGGGAGAGACCGGCTGTGCCGGCGCCGAAGGAGTACGCGCCCCGCAAACTCTCAGGCAAAAGGACCCGCGCGGCAGGGCACTCTGGAGAGTAGGCGCGCGGCTTGCAAGAGACGCGATGCCTCGCCGAAGGTACAAGCGTTGCGCCGCGATTCGAACGGCGCAGCGCCAATTTCTCAGGCAAATGGACAGAGGGGGCACGAGGGACCGGCGTCCCGCGTGCGCCCGTTGCGCCCGCGTGCCTCGGTCGCAGGCATGATCGATGTCGACCGAGGGAGCGCAGCATGGAAATTCCCCAACCACTGAAGTACACCGCGTCGCACGAATGGATCGCCGCCGCGCCCGATGGAACGCTGACCGTCGGTATCACTGCGGTGGCCACCGACCAGCTCGGCGAGTTGGTGTACGTCGAGCTGCCCGAGGTCGGCAAGGTGCTAAACGCGGGAGACCCCTGCGCGGTCGTCGAATCCACCAAGGCGGCGTCCGATGTCTATGCCCCTGTCGCGGGCGAGATCGTCGAGGTCAACAGCGCGCTGAGTGAGCAGCCTGGTACCGTAAACGAGGGCCCCTACGACAAAGGCTGGCTGTTTCGCTTGAAACCTGCTGATCCGGGCGCGCTGGACGCACTGGACACACTGCTCGACGCGGCGGCCTATCGCGCGTCGGCCGGCGCCTAGGGGATGACCATGCACAACGCGCTCGAGCCACTGCTCGACAACGACGCCTACGCGGCGCGCCACCTTGGCAGCGACGCCGAGAACGTCGGCGCGATTCTGGCGACGGTCGGCGCGGATTCGATGGCGTCATTCCTGCGGCAAACGGTGCCCGCCGATATCGTCGCCGAGGACGCGGCACAGGCGCTGGGCGACGCATTGAGCGAGTCGCGGGCACTCGCCGAACTCGCCGCGCTGGCCGAACGTGACGCCCCCTGGCGCAGTTTCATCGGCATGGGCTACCACGGCTCGATCACACCGGCGGTCATCCAGCGCAACGTGCTCGAGAATCCGGGCTGGTATACGGCCTACACCCCCTATCAGGCGGAGATTTCGCAGGGGCGGCTCGAGGCGCTGCTTGCCTTTCAGCAGGTCGTCATCGATCTCACCGGCTTGCCGGTCGCCAACGCATCCCTGCTCGACGAAGCGAGTGCGGCCGCCGAGGCGATGCGCCTCATCCGGCGCTCGACGAAGAATGCGTCGAACGCCTACTTCGTCGACGCGGCCTGCCATCCTCAGGTCATCGAGGTGATTCGCACCCATGCCAAGTGGATCGGCATCGAGGTCATGGTGGGCGAGGCCGAAACGCAGCTCGATCCCGCCGCGGTGTTCGGCGCGCATCTGCAGTATCCCGATACGGTCGGGCGGATCCGCGATTTCGCGCCGCTCATCGAGCGTTTGCACGCGGCGGGCGCGCTGGCCGCGCTCGGCACCGATCCGCTCGCACTCATGCTGCTGCGCTCGCCCGCAGCGCTCGGCGCCGACGTCGCGATCGGCTCGGCGCAACGCTTTGGGGTGCCGATGGGCTTCGGCGGGCCCCACGCGGGATTCATGGCGACGCGCGACGCGTTCAAGCGCGCGATGCCGGGACGCATCATCGGCGTGTCCATCGACGCCGCCGGGCGCACGGCCTACCGCATGGCGCTGCAGACGCGCGAACAGCACATCCGGCGCGAGAAGGCCACCAGCAACATCTGCACCGCGCAAGCGCTGCTGGCGAACATGGCCGCGTTTTACGCGATCTATCACGGGCCCGACGGACTCGAGCGCATCGCGCGCCGCGCGAACTTCATGGCGCGCCTGCTCGCGGCCTGCGTGCACGATGCGGCACCGCCCGCGCATCCGGCGTTCTTCGATACCGTGCTTGCACAACCCAAGCGCGCGCTTGCCGAGGTGCGCCGAAGCGCCGAGGCGCACCGGCTCAATCTGCGCTATCTGGACGACGGACGCGTCGCGGTGAGCTTCGACGAAACGACGACGCTCGAGGACGTGGCCGACTGCATCGAGGCGCTGGGCGGCGCGCGCGCCGACCTGCGGGCCTTTGCGGCAACGCTCGGCGCGACAGTGGATTCGATTCCCGCGGCGCTGCGCCGCGCGGATCCTGTGCTGACCCATCCGGTCTTCCACCGCTATCACACCGAGACCGAGATGATGCGTTACCTCAAACGCCTCGAGAATCGCGATCTGTCACTCACCCACAGCATGATTCCGCTCGGCTCCTGCACCATGAAGCTGAACGCGGCATCGGCCCTGGCACCGATCTCCTGGCCGCGGCTGGCGGCGCTGCATCCCTTCGCGCCGCCGGCGCAGGCGCAGGGGATGCTGGAGATGATCGGGCAGCTCGAACGCATGCTGCTCGCGATCACCGGATTTGCGCGCGTCTCATTCCAGCCCAATTCGGGCGCCCAGGGTGAATACAGCGGTCTGCTCAGCATCCGCAACTACCACGCCGCGCGCGGCGAGGGCGCGCGCGACGTCTGCCTCATCCCGGCGTCGGCGCACGGCACCAATCCGGCCTCGGCGGCGGCGATCGGCTTGCGCGTCGTGGTGGTGGCCTGCGATGCGCAGGGCAACATCGAAGTCGAAGACCTGCGGCGACACTGCGCGGCGCACGGCGACCGGCTCGCTGCGTTGATGATTACTTACCCGTCGACCCACGGCGTGTTCGAGGCGCGGGTAAAGGAACTCGGCGCCATCGTCCACGCCGCCGGTGGCCAGGTCTACATGGACGGCGCGAACCTGAACGCGCTTGCCGGCATCGCGCGGCCGGCCGACATCGGTGCCGATGTCTGTCACATCAACCTGCATAAGACCTTCGCGATTCCGCACGGCGGCGGCGGGCCCGGGATGGGGCCGATTGCCGTCGCCGCGCATCTTGCCGCGCACCTGCCCGGGCATGTCGGATTGGATGACGCTGGATCGGTGCGGGACAACGGCGCAGTCGCGGCGGCGCCCTACGGTAGTGCGCTGATCCTGGCGATTTCCTGGATGTACATCCGCATGCTCGGCGCATCCGGCATCCGCCGTGCGACCGAGCTCGCGATTCTCAACGCGAACTACGTCGCGACGCGGCTCGCGCCGTATTTCCCCGTGCTGTACACGGGCGCGAACGGCCGCGTGGCGCACGAATGCATTCTCGATCTGCGCGCGCTGAAGGGGGAGATCGGGGTAAGCGCCGAAGACGTCGCCAAGCGCCTGATGGACTACGGCTTCCATGCGCCGACGCTGTCCTTTCCCGTGGTCGACACGCTGATGGTCGAACCGACCGAGAGCGAATCGAAGGCCGAGCTCGATCGGTTCTGCGAGGCGATGATCGCAATCCATGTTGAACTCGAAAACGTCCGCTCGGGGCTCTGGGATCGGACGGACAACCCGCTGAAGAACGCGCCGCATACCGCGGATGAGATTGCCGGCGCGTGGGCGCACCCCTACTCGCGCGAGACCGCGGTCTATCCGCTTGCCTGGCTGCGCGAGCGGAAATACTGGCCGCCGGTAAAGCGTGTGGACAACGTCGGCGGCGATCGCCACCTGGTCTGCAGCTGTCCGCCGATGGAAGCCTGGGCGTGAGCGCTGTCGCGCGAACGCCGCTGTACGATCTGCACCGGGCGCTGGGGGCGCGTTTTACCCCATTCGCCGGCTACGAGATGCCGCTGCAGTACGCCGACGGTTTGAAATCCGAGCACCACTGGACGCGCGAGCACGCCGGCCTGTTCGACGTCTCGCACATGGGACAGTTATGCGTGCGGGGCGACGGGCGAGAAGCGGCGCTCGAGACCGCGCTGCCGCTCGATTTCGATGGCTGGCCCGCCGGGCAGCAGCGCTATTCGCTGCTGCTGAACGACGCCGGCGGGATCGAAGACGACCTGATGGTGACGCGGTTCGAGGTTGAGGTGGCGATCGTCGTCAATGCCGCCTGCCGGGAAACGGATCTCGCGCAGCTGCGCGCGCGCTGTCCCGCGCTGCAATTCGACTGGCGCAATGCCGCGCTGATTGCGCTGCAGGGTCCCGCGGCCGAAGGCGTGCTTGCGGCGTTGGCGCCGCGCAGCGCCGACCTGACGTTCATGCATGCGCAATGGATCGAGATCGCCGGCGCGCTGTGCCTCGTTTCACGATCGGGCTACACCGGTGAGGACGGCTACGAGATCTCGGTTCCGGTGGCGGCCGCCGAGGCACTGGCCCGCGCGCTGCTCGAGAATCCGGCGGTCAAGCCGGTGGGCCTCGCCGCGCGCGACACCCTGCGGCTCGAGGCAGGGCTGCATCTTTACGGGCAGGATATGACTGCCGAGTCCACGGTGTGCACCGCGGGGCTCGGCTGGGCCATTGCGCGTGCGCGCCGCGCGGGCGGCGCGAAGGTCGGTGGTTTTCCCGGCGCCGAGACGACCTTGCGCGAGGCGCGCGCGGGGACTGCGCGGCGCCTGGTCGGCCTGGTCGGGATCGAGCCGGTGCCGGTGCGCAGCGGTGCGCAGATCGTCGCCGCCGACGGCGCGCCGCGGGGTGTGGTGACCAGCGGCACCGTGTCGCCCACGCTGGGCAAGCCGGTGATGCTTGCGAGTCTCGACACGGATCTTGCTGCCGAAACGTCGTTGTTTGCCGTCGTGCGCGCCAAGCGCCATCCGGTGGCGCGCACTGCGCTGCCCTTCGTGCCCAAGCGCTACAAACGCTAGGATCGCGCCGGGCCTCAGGCCTTTTGCGCGGTCAGTATCGTGAATCCTTCGCCGATGATCGATCGCCCGATCGCGCCCTGAAATCCGGCGCCGCGCAGCAATTGCTCCTGCTCTTCGCGCGTCGGCAGCACGTTGCCCCAGGTCAGTTCCTCGAACCCGGTCTGGATCGGGAACAGGAACGCGTTGTCGCGCGCCTCGGCCAGCGTGCTCGGGTAGGTTTCGTCGACGATCACCAGCCAGCCGCCGGCCTTGAGCGCACGCGCGCAGCCGTCGATCACCCGCTGGCGGATGCCCGGCGCAATCTCATGCAGGACCTCGATCATGACGACCGCGTCCGCCGTCGCGGGGTCGACCGCCTCGGCGACGTCGCCGGCGACGAGCGTGACGCGATCGCCAAGCCCTGCGCTTTCGATTGCAGTGCGCGCCGCTTTCATCCCCGTGGGGTCGATGTCGACGCCGACGACGCGCGCCTGGGCGAAGGCCTTCGCGATTTGCAGCACATGCCGCCCGGTGCCGCAGCCGACTTCGAGCACCGTACCGCCGCCATCGAGCCGCGCCTTCAGCCCCGGCAGTTCGGGCAGGAGCTTGCGCGCGCTGAGCACCTGCAGCCCGAAGGTTCCCTCGGCGACGGCTTCGGCGAAGGCGTCGCTGCGGCCCTGGAACGGGACCGTCGCGCCGCTGCGGAAGGCCTCGATACAGAAGCGGTGGTCCTCGGTCGCGAACTCGGTGCCCAGGCGCACGTAGCCGCCGAGATAGCGTGGGTGGCCGGGGCTCGCGAGCACGAGGTCAATGTGCGGCGCGAGGCGGTAGCGGCGACCCGCGCTGGCGTCTTCGCCGTCGAGCAGACCGAAGGAATACGCGGTGGTGCACCAGGTCTCGACATAGGGCGCGTGCAGACCGAGTTGCGCCGCGATCGCCTGCGGCGTTGCGTCCGGCTGCTCACGCAAGGCCTTGAACAGTCCCAGGTGCATGCCCAGATCGATCAGGTGCATCGCGTTGAAGCCGCGGCGCCATTCGAAGACGCGGGCAATCTGGTCCTCGACGGTGACGTTGTCTTGCGTATTCGTTGTCATCTTCGTTTTCCTCCAGCGATTGCCTGCGATGCGTTCATAGGCTACGCGCAGTACGAAAGCCGATGAACGGGTCGCGCCGCTCGGGAGTGTAGAAATTGCGGAAGCCGGGCCGCGCCAGATCTTCCGCGGTCACCCAGCTTCCTGCGCCGCGCACTTCGGCGAATGCGCCGTCGAACCAGGGCGCGGAATAATCGGCATACGGGTCGGGCGAAAACCCCGGGTAGGGCGCGAAGGCATCGGCGGTCCATTCCCAGCAGCGCCCGACGGCGAACCCGGCGCTGCCGCTCGCACGCACCCACTCCGCCGCGCTCGGCAAGCGGCGGTCGCTCGCGGCCGCATAGGCCTCGGCTTCGGGACGGCTGACATGGATTGCCGGCTCGTCGGGCGGCAGCGGAATCCAGCGATCGAAGCGTCGCGTTTCCCAGCCCTCGCCTGCGCGGCGCCAGTGTTCCGGCGGCGCACCACCGATGGTCACGAAGCGCGCGTATTCGGCGTTCGTCACCGGTTGGGCGTCAATCTCGAATGCGGCGACATCGACCGCATGCGCCCACTTCTCGTTGTCGAACACGAACCCGTCGTCCTGCGGGCTGCCCAGCACGGTGCGCGCAGCGTCGAAACGGATGGCCGTTGCACCATCGAGACGCGCGAGATCGGGCAGTGGCGGCGGTCGCAGCCCGCGCTGCTGCCACATCATCCACCAGGCCTCGATGTGCATGTTCTCGTGGTGCAGTGACAGCTCGCACAAATACGCGAACGTCGCATCGAGACTGCCCTGTGCGAGCTTGCCTTTCACCGCGTCGAGCACCTCGCGCCCCCAGGCGCGCGTCTCCGATGGCGTCGGCAACCCGACCTGCCAGCGCGCAGTATGCGGAATGCGCGACGAGTTGTAGCGCCAGTCGGCCCAATCGGCGCGCGACGGTTCGAGCGGCGCGGTTAGCGGAGATTCGTCTGGCCTGCGACCGGGTTTCTGGCGCAGGCACCAGTGCTCCTGAAACCAGACGATATGGCCGTATTCCCAGAGCGGCGGATTAAGCGTTTCCGCGTACGGCCCGACCCAGTCGTCGGCCGCCAGGGTGTCGGCGAGCGCGTCGAGCCGGGCGCGCGTTGCTTCGAGCGCATCGGCGAGCGCTTGAGCGGAGAGTGTGCTGAACAGGGTCGTCATGGCGTGTGGACGCGCGGAGGATCTCACAAAAGCGGGGTTGGTCACGTGTCGCCTAGGTATTCGGCTTCGGCGCAAGCGTATCGATCCATTCGTAGCCGTAGCGGCCCGCGCGCGTCCGAAGAATCCAGGTCTGATTCTTTTTCGCCTTCTCGTAGATGTCGACCGGAACGACAATGTTCACGTCACTTCGGCGCTTTCTCCAGGGCGGAAACACGAAGTGATAGGAGGTGTTTTTTCCTCGCGAGGCGTAGTAGCGCAACAGAACGACGCGCACCGTTTGCGCAGGGCTCGGATCGAGGTACTGATTGGCGAACATTGCACCGCTTACCGCGCCAACCCAGATCGACGGCAGGCCGAGCAGCGCGACGATGAGGAGTTCCTTCGGCGCGTTCGCCCGGCCGCGCAGCAGCAGCAGCGTCACGAGAACCAGCGGTACGTACACGATTAAGGCGATTCGCCAGCTGTCGGCGAAGATGCCGAATTGTCCGTCGACCATCGGCGCGAGCAGAACTGTCGTCGCCATGAATGCGGCGACGGCGACTCCTAAAGCGGTTGCGCTGACCGTATTGATGTGGCGCGTTTTGATGCCGCCGATGCCCTGTATCGCGACCTGCATTGCACTGGGCGTCGTGCGCAGCGCGGCGAACTGTTCGACCGCAGTGCGCAGAGCGTCCACAGCCAGCAGTTGCGCCGGGCCGCGGCTGCGGGTCGCGGTGAGCTCGCCGTCGTGCAGCTCCACGCTATCCAGGCCGAGTGCGAAGAGCGCGCGCACGGCGTCGCGGTTCTGTGCGTCCGAAAACAACGCTTGGACATACTCGCGCGATGTCCCCGCGAGATAGAACTCACCGTCGAAGGCTGCGTCGCCGGTCTGCGCCTCGCCCGCGATCCCGATCGACTTGAAGAAGCTTTCGGACTCCCCTTCGCGTCGGATGGCGAAATCGCCGCGCAGCGCGCCGCGCGCCGAGAGTTCGATACGCGGAGGGCTGTTCCTGCCGCCGGGGACAATCTTGTGGGTGAAGGCAACGCCCGAGAGCGTGCCGGTCACGCTCGGCGAGGAGAAGAACGACGAATTCACGGTCAGCCCGGCCTGCGCGTACGCGGCCTTGATTTCCTCCGCGTCGGTCTGAGCGGTGGTGACGGTTATCTTGTCGCCCAGAAAGCGACGCAAGATGAAGATGATCGATCCCGCGACGACGACGAGAATTACGATCGCGACCACTAACAGGAACAGGGCGATGTGAGGCTGCTCCATGTGATCTTCCCTCCCTAAACGTGACGCTACCGCCGAGTTGCTAACTTACCCCTTCGCGCGGCGCATGCAAACCGAGCGGCACCGCGCCCCACAAAAAGAAACGGCCCGCCGAAGCGGGCCGTTCAGGAACAACGGGAAAATCGAACGCGGTGCTTACTTCATCGCAGCGGCGACTGCGCGCTTGGCCATCACCGTGACGAGGTGTGCGCGGTACTCCGCGCTCGCGTGCAGGTCCGAATTCAGGTCGTTGGCCTTGACCTTGATGTTGGCGACCGATTCGGGTGCGAACTTCGCACTCAGCGCCTTCTCCATCTCGGGCACGCGAAACGCGCTGGGGCCCGCTCCGGTGACCGCAACGCGCATGCCGTTCGCCGTCTCGGCAACGAACACGCCGACGATCGCAAAGCGCGAAGCCGGGTTCTTGAACTTCATGTAGGCCGCGCGCTTCGGTACCGGGAAGGAGACTGAGGTGATGATCTCGCCCTGCTGGAGCGCGGTCTCGAACATGCCGGTGAAGTACTTGTCGGCTTCGATCTTGCGCTTGTCGGTGGTGATGGTCGCCCCCAGCCCGAGCACCGCGGCCGGATAGTCCGCCGCCGGATCGCTGTTGGCGATCGACCCGCCGATGGTGCCCATCTCGCGCACCTGCCGGTCGCCAATGGTGCTGACGAGCGCGGCGAGCGCAGGGATCGCCTTTTTCACCTCCGCTGAGCCGGCAACCGCCGCGTGGCGGGTCATTGCACCGACCTCGACCGCGCCGCCCGAAGCCTTGATGCCGGCGAGATCCTTGATCGTGCCGAGGTCGATGACGTCGGTGGGCGAGGCGAGGCGCAGCTTCATGGTCTGCACCAGCGTCTGGCCGCCGGCGAGCAGCTTCGCATCGGCGTTCTTGCCCACGAGCGCAGCCGCGTCTTTCACGCTGCCGGGGCGGTGATATTTGAATGCGTGCATGAGATTCTCCGTCCTGATCTTGTTAGGCGGCCTTCTTGGGCGCCGATTGAATCGCTTTCCAAACCGCCTGCGCGGTCGCCGGCATCGGAATGTCCTTGATGCCCATCGACCATAGCGCGTCGGTGATCGCGTTGATCACCGCGGGCGGTGCGCCGATCGCGCCCGCCTCACCGCAGCCCTTGACGCCAAGTGGGTTGTGCGTGCACGGCGTCGCGCGCGTATCGAGTTGGTAGGAAGGCACATCGTCGGCGCGCGGGATGCAGTAGTCCGAAAACGAACCCGTGACGAGCTGACCGGTCTCGGGATCGTAGCGGCAACCCTCGGTCAGGGCCTGGCCAATGCCCTGGGTGAGGCCCCCGTGTACCTGGCCGTCGACGATCATCGGGTTGATGATCGTGCCGAAATCGTCGACTGCACTGAAGTTGACGATCTTGGTCACGCCCGTGTCCGGGTCGATTTCCACTTCACAGACGTAGCTGCCGGCCGGGAAGGTGAAGTTCAACGGATCGTAGAACGCGTTCTCGTTCAGGCCGGGCTCGAGCTTGTCGTGCGGATAGTTGTGCGGCACGTAGGCCGCGAACGCGACCTCGCCGAACGCCTTCTGCTTGTCCGTACCCGCAACCTTGAACATGCCCTTGTCGTATTCGACGTCGCCTTCCGAGGCCTCCATCAGGTGTGCGGCGATCTTCTTGCCCTTATCGATGATCTTGTCGAGGGCCTTGACGATGGCGGCGCCGCCGACTGCGATCGAACGCGAGCCGTAGGTGCCCATGCCGAACAGGATCTTCGAGGTATCGCCGTGCACGATGTCGACATTTTCGATCGGCATGCCGAGGCGATCGGCGACCACCTGTGCGAAGGTCGTCTCGTGGCCCTGGCCGTGCGAGTGCGAGCCCGTAAACACCGTCACCGACCCGGTCGGATGAACCCGGACCTCGCCGGCTTCGAACAGACCCGCGCGCGCGCCGAGCGATCCCGCGACCGCCGAGGGCGCGATGCCGCAGGCCTCGATGTAGGTCGCATAGCCCAGGCCGCGCAGCTTGCCGCGCTTGGCGGCTTCTTCCTTGCGTTTGGCGAAGCCGGCCACGTCGGCCATCTTCGTCACCGCGTCGAGCGTCGCCCCGTAGTCGCCGGTGTCGTACTGCAGTGCGACCGGCGTCTGGTAGGGAAACTCATGGATGAAGTTGCGCCGGCGGATCTCCGCGGGGTCGATGTTCATCTCGCGTGCCGCGGTCTCGACCAGGCGCTCGACGACGTAGGTCGCTTCCGGTCGCCCGGCGCCCCGGTAGGCGTCGACCGGCGCGGTATTGGTGAACACTGCCGTCACCTGACAAAAGATGATCGGCGTGGTGTACTGACCCGCCAACAGGGTCGCATAGAGGATCGTCGGCACGCAGGACGCGAAGGTCGACAGGTAGGCGCCGATGTTCGCTGTCGTGTGCACCCGCATGCCGATGAACTTGCCGTCCTTGTCCATCGCCATCTCGGCGATCGTATGGTGGTCACGTCCGTGCGCGTCCGAGAGGAAGGATTCACTGCGATCCGCGGTCCACTTCACCGGGCGGCCGAGCTGACGCGAGGCCCAGGTGACGACCACGTCCTCGGCGTAGAGATAGATCTTCGAGCCGAAGCCGCCGCCCACATCGGGTGCCACCACGCGCACCTTGTGCTCGGGCAGGCCCATGACGAAGGCGGTCATCAGCAGCCTCTCGACATGCGGGTTCTGACTGGCGACGTAGAGCGTGTAGTTGTCATCCGCGCGGCTGTAGGACCCGTTCGCGGACCGCGGCTCGATTGCGTTCGGGATCAG
>Ga0255039_10000536_pt1 | contig 12387 bp, 8 predicted proteins | sample BC1_12_1_MG_FD_181713 | JGI IMG/M metagenome (GOLD analysis project Ga0255039, IMG submission 181713) | Seawater microbial communities from Strait of Georgia, British Columbia, Canada - BC1_12_1 | ecosystem: Environmental > Aquatic > Marine > Strait | place: Canada: British Columbia | collected... | reverse complement strand
TAGGACTTTTTCGACAGTCACGTATGTAATGTTTACTCAGTACAAAAAACCGATGGAGCTGTTTGCCCAGTCCGTCTCCATCGGCTTGTTAGGTTGCACCTGTCTACTTCGTTGGATACTCGAACTCCCTGCCCACCGCTTCACTCGCTTCTTTGTAGATCGGTTTGAGCACGTCGCTCATGTCGAGCCTGCCAGCCTCGATCTCAGGCGAATACCCTACCAGGTCCTCCTTTTTGACCGGTGCAGCGGGATAAGCCAGCGGCGGATTCCATGTATGCTCGTCGACGACAGCCATACGCTCACGGATTCCATCTTTGGTCACATTCCATACCATAAAATCCTCGGCCAGGCTGAGTGGACCATCGTAGGTTGTGCGGACCCGTTCGAGGATCGGGCCGGTTGTATCAGTATCTTTAAAGAAGTGATACGCCACAGCGTGGCGCGGTTTGACCATGCTCATGACCTTCCCGAACGCCTCCGGTGCGGTATGAATCTGTGTTCCCACCTGTAATGCCGCCTCAGGGGTGAGCCGGTATTTGGCCACCAGATCGGGAACAGTGATAAAGCATTCGTGAATAACGAGGTCCGCCTCTTTGGCGTTTTTCACGAACCACTTATTGGGAAATGTGTCGCTTCCGAAAACAATCTTCAGACCATTCCACTCAAGAGAGTAACTGACAGAGCCGTCAATGGCATGGATGGCAGGGAAGGAACGGATCGTCACACCATTTTCCTGGTAAACAACCTTGTTGACCTGCTTGTAGTCAAACTCATGTATTTCAAACTTAAAGCCACGGATATCCGTCTGGCCCAAACGGCCGGCAATGTCCCAGGCATATACCTTCTCCATTGCTTCGAGTGCGGCCTTTGTGCCTAGCTCCGGCGTCGCACCGCTCGGCCCCCAGACTCTCAACGGAGAGAAACGGCCGGCAATCCCGCCTGCCACAAACAAGGCTCCAAGATCTCCGAAATGGTCTCCATGCAGATGCCCGATAAAGACTTTGTCCAGGAACGCCGTCGGAATTTGCAGCGCAAAAAGGCGTTCCGTAGAACCTGCTCCAATATCGAAGATGAACTTGTCACCGTTGCCAAGTTCCATGAGAAAGCATGCGGCCGCCTGCGCCGGACGCGGTGTCGGCATTCCTGTGCCACAAGCGATGACGCGTATCTCGTTGCGCCCCAGGTTTTCAGTATTGGGATAGTAGACGCCACGGTCCCCCCTTGCTTTGACCGGCGATACCTTAGCTTTCGCCGCCTGGGCTTCTGGCGTCAGCTGTAACCGCTTGCCAACGCTTCCGTCAATATGTCCTTTCATGTAGACAGCTATCAGAGCCACAGCAACGACAGCCACAATTGCGAGAAATGCCAACTTCGAATTTGCGATGTTGCGCATTGAGAGTCCTCCTTATTCTTTGCAAGGTCAATGCTTGCTTGCTGGATTGCAATTAAGTGCTGTTATAAGAACCAATGTCTCTACAAGCTAAAGCAGAAGTGACTGTTGTCAATAGTGGGGGGGGTAAAAAGGGAGATAGCGAAGTGCAGATTACATCCCTTAATTCACACTATCGGCTCTAAAGCTCCTAGCACAAAATGCTGGGGGAAAACTCTCTGGATAGGGACTAAACATATCTTGCCATTATCTAAACATTCCCTGTTTTCCAGATATGAAAAGGAGATCGAAACATTTTGGTGGGATGCCAGAGTTTACATAGATAGCAGTGGGCTTAAATACTGAGCAGGCAATTTAGCGCCATATGTGCCCCTCTTATCAATCCCACGCTGGGTTTGAGCTTTATGGAAAGCGGACTCGCCGGATGGTCGCTACTCAGATTTGCTTGGTTCTGGCTCCGGCTGTGTATCCTCGTGGAGCCATGCTAAGAAAAGCTTGTAGCCGGCCGTGAAAATGATCGCGCCAACGAAGAGGCCGATGATGCCCGATGCGATGAAGCCGCCTATTGCTCCAATGAAGATGACAAGCATGGGAACGTCGACTCCACGACCCATCAAGAGGGGTTTAAGAAAGGCGTCACTTATACCGACGAGGACACTCCAGATCGCGAACAAAACTGCGGTAATCGTACTGCTGGTGGAGAACACGTAGACAATAATCGGGCCCAAGACCAAGATAGTGGGAAGCTGAACCACAGCAAGAATCAGCACCAGCAGGGCCCAAAGCCCCGCCCCAGGAACTCCGACCACGAGACAACCAAGCCCTCCCAGGACTGCCTGGATTATTGCGACGCCAAGAATGCCCTGGGCAACACTTCGCACAGTTGCCCCCGCGAGTTCGACGAGCTTCGCTCCCCTTTCACCTGCAAGCCGCATAAATAATGCCCGGGCAGCCTGATTAGCACCGTCGGCATTTGCAAGCAGAACACCGGCGATAATGATCGAAACCACGAACATCAGAATCCCGACCCCGGCATCAGCAGCAGTGGACAACAGCGAAATACCATACTTTTTGAGCTGCGGCGCCATCTTGCTCAGCACGGCTCCGAGATCTGTTGAGCCAAGGCTCCAGAGCTTGTATACAGGTTCGCCGATAACCGGCCAGGATCTGACGCTCTCCGATGGTGGAGGCACACTCAGCGTCCCGGCGTCGAGTTGTGCCGAAAACTCCCGTGCAGTGTCGATGAGGGAATCGGAAAGCATAATAGTCGGAACGAGCAGGAGGATCAAGGCAAGGAGTGTTATCAGGGTTGCCGCTAGGCGAGCACGTCCACCCAGGGCGGACTTCAGCCGGGAGTAGATGGGGTGGATCGCAACGGCAATGATGATGCCCCAGACGATAATCTGAATGAAGGGCTGACCGATCTTGAAACACCAAAATAAGACGAGACCGACAAGGCCTATATGGATGCTTGCCTCGAGCGCTCTCGCCACAAACAACTTGTCGTCTGAAGGCTGATTAGATGTGCTCATGCTACGACCCTCCGGATTGCTCTTTTTACCCCCCAAATCGCCATTATTGGCCCGAAATAAGCCTATATTTACACATTTTTTCAATAAAAATCAAATAATTAACTTGGCCCGACCCCGATGATCACACTACAAGGGCATAAACGACAGCACCCGCTCTATCGTCCAGAACGCCGCCACACTGCCAATACTGTAAGGCAGCATGCGCCAGGCGCCTTGAGGCATAGTCAACGGCAAACGCCGCAAAACGGCCATCAGGCTGAGTACCGCAGCAATGAATATCAGCTGGCCCGTTTCCACGCCGACATTGAACATGAGCAGCGCCAAGGGCACCTCGTGCTGCGGCACGCCGATTTCAGACAGCGCGCCGGCGAAGCCCAGGCCATGAAAAAGACCGAAGATAAAGGCAATCAGCCAGGGATAACGTTCCGTCAGTCCGGTTTGGCCGTTGCGTTTGTGTATGATTTCTGCAGCCAGAAAGACGATACTCAGTGCAATGATCGCTTCGGTCGGCTTCGACGGCACATGCACGAACCCCAGCGTCGCCAGCGCCAGCGTGATACTGTGCGCAACCGTGAACGCGGTCACTGCTTTCAGCAGGGGCATGAGTCCGGAGACGATCAGCAGCAGCGCCAGCACGAATAGCAGGTGATCAATGCCTCCCAGAATATGAATAACACCCATGCGCCAGTAGGAGCCGGCGACTTCCAGCTTTGACTCTTTAAGCGGGATCGTGAATTCCGGCGACCCCGGCCGCAGGATGGCTGAATGGGTACTGCCGTCAGCAAATTTGATCTGCACCATCACATCGATCTGCAAGGCCGTCAGCCCGTCGATTGAAATGGTCTCCCCGGCCAGCGATTTACCGTCCGTCTTGTAAGTGGAATACTGGATGTTCGCCCCGGGCACGGTGTGGCTGGAGGGCGGACCCAATGGCACCAGCCTGGACGGGAGAACCGGCTTCACTGCGAGGACGCCGCCGCCGCGCATGGGCACCTTCCAGGTGACTTCGAACCACCCGGGCTTCTGCTCGGTGATCGTCAGCAACGCCGGGCGGATTTCATGAGCGTGCAAATTGGCCGTTGAGGCCAGTCCGGCCAGGAGCAGGAGCATTGCGAAGAGCGAAGAACGTAACAATCGGCCTGTTTTCATTGAGTCTGCTCCTTGGAAGCACCGGTTTTCTCACCGCTGGGCGCATCTTCAATGGTCACGTCGTAGCGGCCCATCAGACTGGCGATGAACTGCTCATTGAGTTGCTCCCGTTTGTTATTCTCCCAATCCTGCCGGACCCGCTCCTCGACCTCCGTAAAGGTCGGCGGTTCTGCTTCCCGGCGATCATGCACGTAGACCAGGTGCGTGCCGTAGCCGGACAACACCGGGCCGTGCCACTGTTGCGGTTCAAGCTTGAACACCGGCTCCGCAAAGCCACGGCCGAAAAGTTTCGCCAGCTCGGCTTCCGAACGCTCCGGGTAATAGCTTTGCAGCATAAATGGATCACCAAAGGAACGGGCGTCCTGGGGTGGCTCCTTTAAGGCAATCAATTTGGCCTTGATGGTTTCGGCGTCCTTGAGGGTCTGGTCCCCGCGCTTGTCCGGATCGAGAAAGACATGGGTCAGCGTAATGAGATCCGGCGGCTGATACCGATCCATATGTGCTTCAAAATAGGTGCGGAGTTCGTCCTCCGTCGGCGGATTCGGCCGGATTAGATCCTCAGCAAGAAACTCCAGCTTTTGCGCCAGGCGGCGGCGAATGACGGTGTCGTCCCGGTCCAGGCCCATGGCAACCGCCTCGCGGTAGAGGATCGTTTCCCGGAGGTACTGTTTGATCAGCCCCTCGCGTTCCTCCGCGGTCGGCGGCCGGTTCCAGCGCTTTTTCCAGGTATCGGTCAGCCAGTTGATTTCCCCGGATGTGATGGTAATGGCCCGCTCCTGTTCTTCGACGTCCTGTTGGCCCATAAATCCATAAAGCACAAAGATGGCCGCGCCGATTAGAAGAAAATGGACCAGGGGCTCTCTGATAAAGCGAACTATTGTGTTATGCAATGGTGTACCTTTCATCTGAGCTGGTGATAATTGCCCGTAGGATGTTTTCTGAATTAGGGTTATAAGGTTTCAGGTGTTCCGCCACCGGCGGATCAGCCCAGCCGCTGGCCTGAAAATCGGCCAGTTTGATCGAAAAAGAAACGGATGAACATCGAACATCGAATAAATGTATTCTACCTGTTTAAAATAAGATTTAGCGAAGCGATTCCATTCTTCGACATTCGATATTCATTATTCGATATTCTGCGGTTCGCTTTTCCTCTCTGACGCCTGGAACCTGACACCCGATCCGCCTGAGGCGGAACACCTGAAACCAAGACTTATGCGCCCGGGCCGGGTCGCAAACGTCTGGCCCGATCCGAAGCCATTCTTAATTGAATATCTGTCGCAGATGCGGATAGGCAGGCGCCTTCTTCACCAGTTTCGGGTCCGGTGTGTACCAGATCGGCGAAGCCCAGGCGCGCTCCTGGATCGTCGCTGCAACACCCTCAGGTGGCGCGATACCCAACGCCTTGGCATCATAGGTTGACCAGCGCGGCGTCGGGATCTCGAGCACACGCACGTAATAAACCGCGTGATATTCCGGTTTGAAATCCGGGTCTGTCCACACGGCTCTTAATTGTGAGTCACCGATATCGTTTGTGTACGAGGCTTCCTTGATGTTAACCGTGTTGCCCACCGGCGGCAGCTTGCCTGTCTTGGGATCGGGCTTTCGGTTGTCTGACCAGGCAACATTGTAGATTTTTTCCTGCGGGTAGCCGTTCTGGTACCAGCCCTTGATGATCTGGATCCGATCCAGGTTGCCGCTATTCGGATCCTTCAACGCCCACACGGCAAAGGTCGGTGCCTTGGCTTTGGCCGGTTTTGCCGACAGATCCTGGCCCATGGGCACACCCTGCTTATAGGCTTTCTCGACGAACTTGTCGTCTTTAACCAAATTTTTCGGATAATCCCAGCCGCCGAAAAAGCGCAAACGAATCAGCGGGCCTGACGTGCCGTATGTCTCCTTGCGCTTGATGGCATCGAAAATCGCCTCACGGGTGTTTTCAGGAGCCCAGACACCGGTAGCACCAGGCGTGCCAAACACCAGTGCCGACTCACCCGCCGTGGTGCCTAAACCGGACAGGCGAACCTTCGCTGTCTTGTCGAGTACGCCGTGGACACCGGTGTAGTTGTATTCTTCATTATCGGAAAAAGCGGTGTGCGCATCGGCGCCGGCAACGATGCCGTACTTGAACGGGTTGACACCGAGGTATTCCTGATAGCCAACGCCGTTGATCAACGCCTCGCGTACGAAACTGTAGTTAACCCGACTCACTACCGGGGGATTGGAGCCGATCAGGTGCTTGTACATCTCGAACTCGGCGAACTCGTCGTTGGGTGACAGCGCCGGATGGGTGTCCGACTGGCCCTTGGTCTGAATGATCTCCGTGGCGACCTCGTATGTTGCTCGCCGCTCGGCATAACGCGCATCGATCGGTGTACCATTGGAATTCCTTGGCGCAAACATCAAACCGTTGCTGAGATTCCCGTTGTGGGGGATGGCAAAGGTCTCATGCCCGGCATCACGCTGCACTTGCAGGTAGGTCCACAGATCCTCCGGCCGGTCTGAATCAAAGGCGGAAAACGGCACCTTAGGACCCTTGTCGTCACGAAAGAAGACGTTGCGATGCAGGTTTTGATTCACAGGAATGGAGGTCCACTCAAAGCCAATCAGCGTGGTGAACTTGCCCGGCTCATAGTGCTTGTTGGTGGTCTTGATATGTTTTTGCCAGACCGATTTAATGATGTCCGATTGATTGAAATCCGGATCGGGGAAATTCGTGGTAAGACCGACAGCGATTTGCGCAAAGGCGTTGTTCATTTTCTTGGGGTCGCCGCTCTGGATCTCCTTGACGATCGCGTTGTCTTTCAACTTTTTGGACAGGTCAGATTTAGGGTCGGTCAATTGTGGAAAGACGCCCAGATACTCGGCATGATCAGTCACTGCAACCCAGTCGTAGGGGACTTTCTTCTGTACCATCTCCCCTGAGGTATTCTTTTTGATCGCCTTGCCTTTGGCGAAGTTATAGGCATCATCCACGGTATTGCGTGTGCCCATAGCATAGGCATCCGGTGAATTCTGTGTGTGCAGGTGCTGCTCACCGAAATAGACGTTGTTCAGCGGGTTTTTTTTGCCAGTACTGCGGCCCGGTTCACCGGCGGAGTCGGCGGCAAAAGCGCTGACTGCGAACAGCATTGAACCCAGCGCGAATAATCCTATGGTTGTTTTCCTCATGGCTTTAATCCTCATGGTTTTGGCATTCGGCCCTTATCAGAATTTCACTTTACTTTCTCAAAATCCCCCATGCTCCAGCTCTTGTCGAAGTAGGCCTTGGTCGGAGCGTAGAAACGCAGGTAGACCCACCAGCCCTGGCCGGGGATGGTCTGTACCCAGTTCTTCTCCTTGCCTTTTGGTGCCGTTGGTCCGTAGTACAGATCGATCGAGCCGTCCTTGTTCTTGACGAGATCCTGCCGAGATGACTGGCCAGCTCTTTTCTGTGGGTTGTTGATCAGAGTGCGGCTATCCCAACTGTAGACAGCAATCGACCAAAACTGCTTGGCCGGCGGATTTGCGGGGATGTTCAGCGTGTATGACTTGCCACCATCTAACCACTCCCCATCTTTGTCAGCGTAGGCCGCGAGGTAGATGGAACCGACCCCCGGTGTTGTTGTTACCATTCCAGCTGAGGTCGTAACGGCTTCGTACATCCATTCCGCGCGTTCATCAAGCTGGTCGTAGTTCTTCTGCCGCTGGGTCGGGTCAAGGCCGAGGGCGATCTTCCAATTTGCCCCTTTCCAATAGGGATCGGTAGAACGTTTCGCCAAATCGTTCGACTTGGCCATCGCCTCTCCGACAAATGCCGCTTCTTCGAGAAGCTTTTTCTGGCGTGGGGTTGGGTTGAACGGTTTGCCCTTTTCGATCCCGACGCGTTTGAGCATTGCCATAAAGAAACGATCGCGTTTCGCTACAACTTCGCGGTTCAGGATTTCGTGAAGCCGCTCCCAGAAGGCCATGCCGCGAGGCGGTCCGAAGAAGTACTTCCCCGGAGGATTCTTATAAACGCCTTTCTTTGCGTTGGCGCGATCTTTATATGCATAGGAGCGGAACCCTGCTTTCAACTTGTCGTACTTTGCGGGATCCGGCTCGATGATACGGATCGCCAGGAAGATGTTGTTTGTTGGCGATTCAAAAACTATGTAGCCGTCCGGCTTATCACCTTTGTAGCCAGGAGGTGTGATCAGGTACTTGCCACCTTTGCCTTTGTCTGGTCCGGGCAATCCGATGTCTGTGACCGGCCGTTGCCAGAAATCATCGACCATCCCTGCAATAGATCCTGCAGGTACTTCAATCACCACGGGTCCGGTCTTGCTGAGATTCGGTGTACAAAAGATGTAGGGCGTCGTGGCGTTTGCGGTGAGAATTCCGAGTTTATCACTCAGAGTTTTTGTCTCCATCAGATCGAATTGGCCAAAACCAAAATCCTGCTGAAGGTAATATTGAAGGTTTGCAAATGACGCGATCGGGATACCCCACAAGAATGCCTGCGTGGCCCCGTGGAAATCCATGTTGTCCAGGATCGACTCCATGGATTCCTTGCTCGGATACTGGTTTTTGAATTTCAGCGTGCCAATACGCGTATGAACTCTTCCATCAAACGCCTGGTCCGGCTGCGGCACATAAAATCGATCAGACTTCGATTCGGCGAATGATGTCCCGCACAAGACGAGCGACACAACTACAGTCAGTATTATATTTGTGGTTTTCATTGTCATGCTCCTATTTCTTCTGGTTTTCACTTCACCCGCTTCACCGGTGGCACCTTCCAGGTTTTGTCTAAGATAGCTTTGCCCGGCCCGTAAGTGCGAAGGATTGGCCAGAAAGGCCCTTCCGGGGCCGGTAGCCAGTTGCTCTCCTTGTCCTTGCCGGGAGACTTGGCCTGAAAGTAGATAGTGATCGACCCGTCTTCGGCCTTATTCAATCCGGGCGTGGCGCTGCCGATCGAATAACGGTTGATCGGATTATCGACCAACCAGCGTTGGGGCAGTTTGTACATCGTGAAAGACCAGAAGTTCTTCGCGGGCGGGATCTGATCCGCTGTAAACGTGATCGTGTAGTTGTGCTTGCTGCCGTCGAACAACTCGCCCTTGTCGTCTTTGGCCGTTGCAAAGTAGACCGACACTTTTTTCACGTTGCCAAAGATGCCCACGTAGACGCCCAGTGCCCGGTTGAAATAGTCCTTATCCAGGTCCTTGCGCGAACGGAAGAACAAGCTGGGATCCGTGATATGGGTGGAGCCTTTTTTCAGATCTGCCAGGGCTTCCTGCATACCTTGTTGCATGGCCGCCTGTATCTCTGCGCTGGGCTTCGGAGCATTGGCTCCCAGCCCAATCTTAGCCATCTTGTCCAAAATCGGCTTGTCTTGTGGATTGGGCGTTGTAAGCGGCAGCAGAAAATTGACATAAGCCCAGAATTCAGGCGTTTTCTCAGCCCCGTCCTTCCATGGTTTCCATTGAATGGATGGCGCAGCTTTGGGCGCCGGTTTGCCCAGGAAGGCGCTGAGCGGCTGCAGCTTGTACTCCTTTTGAATCTTTTTAACGTTGGGCAGATCCTTGGGTTCTAACAACTGGGTTCGAGTCAGTGTGCCGAGGAATTCGGAATCGCCCTGGATAACGCGCTTCACGCCCTTGGGCAGTTCACCCTTCCAGGCCGGTGATGCCAGGAGCACGCTGACGCCGTCGTTGCCGTCTTCAACCGATCCGGGATTGTCGAGCACGAAGCCCCAGAGATCATCCCACTGACTGGTGTAGAAACGTTTCGCTTCGATCTTCGGCAGGGTCAGCACCCACGGCTCGGCGCGAAGATCAACCCATGAGTAGGAGTAAGGCGAGTCATTGTTCGGCGAAACGATGTCTGTGTCTTTCGGCGAGGACGTTCCGAGATGGAGCCACTTGCCAAAACCGCCGCTGTAGGACTTGGATTTGGTGTCGATCGACTGGAGATACATGGTTCGGTACATCATCACCAGCGGGTAGTTGAAGATGTAGGCTTCCTTGGCGATCTTCTTCGCCTCAACGGTGGTTACCGTTTTATTGGGGGCTGCAGCTTTATCGGGAGCGGCCTCTTCTTGCTTACAGGCGCTGGTTGCAAACAGAGTCGCAAACAGGAACAGAAACGCAACGCTCCTGACCGCTGTTATGGTTTTACTCCTCATGGTTGTTTTCCTCATGGCTTTTCTCCAAATGGTTTTACTCCTTGGGCTGTCCATGAGGAGGGAAACCCATCCACTTATTTTCTGGCCTTTTTGGCACTGGCGTGTACCAGATGGGTGATGACCAGGCGCGTTCCTGGAGCGTGGTCGGGATACCTTCAGGGATAGGCAGACCGCTTTTTGCCGCGTCATAGGTCGACCAGCGCGGTGTCGGGATCTCGAGGACGCGCACGTAGTAGACAGCTTTCTGCTTGGGATTGAAATCAGGATCCGTCCATACCATACTGAGCTGCGTGTCACCGATATCGTTGGTATAGGTCGCGTTCTTCACATCGACCGTGTTGCCGACCGGAGCTATCTTACCGGTCTTCGGGTCTGCCTTGCGGTCGTCAGACAGGGCGACATCATAGATTTTCTCATCTGTCCGGCCCCACTTATTGATAAAGCCTTTGATGATCTGGATGCGGTCGAGGTTGCCGCTCTCAGGGTCCTTCATCGCCCAGACCGCAAAAGTCGGTGCCTTGGACGCTTTTTTCGGCAAGTCGCCGCCCATGGGTACGCCATTTTTGTAGGCTTTTTCGACAAACTTCTTGTCTTCAACTAGCTTCTTCGAAAAATTCCAGCCACCGAAAAAGCGCAGGCGAATCAACGTACCGGAGGTGCCGTAGGTCTCCTTACGCTTCATGGCGTCGAAGATACCCGCACGGGTGTTCTCTTCGGCCCACACCGCAGTTGAGCCGGCGCTGCCCAGGCGGGACGGCATGTCACCTGCTGCATCAGATACCGGATTCAGACGCTTCTTCGGCGTGTCTTCCAACGCACCATGGGAACCGTGAAAGTTAAACTCTTCGTTGTTGGAATAACCCGAGTGACTGTCTGCGCCCGAGACGATACCCATCTTGAAGGGGTTATAGCCGTATGTACCCTCCAGTATCATCCCTTCTACCAGTCCCTGGCGGATGTACCCGTACTTGATCTGGCTGGGCTGCCCAACGTTGATCAGGTTCGGAAACAGCTCGAAGTTGGCGAACTCGTCATTGGGGGACATCGCAGGGTGGGTATCGGAACTTCCCTTGGTCTGAATGATCTCGGTGAGGGGCTCGTTCTCCTGCTGGCGCTTGGCATAACGCACATCCATCGGCCCGCCGAGGAACTTGTTCGGCGAGTACATCCAACCGTCGGAAACGTTGCCGTTGTGCGGGATTGCAAAGGTGTCATTGCCGACATTCCGTTGCACCTCCAGATAGGTCCAGAGATCTTCGGGATAGATGGAGTCGAACGACGAGTATGGCGCTTTGGGGCCGGTGTCATTGCGGAAAAACACGTTGCGGTGCATGTTGCGGCCGTTGGGGATCGAGGTCCACTCAAAAGCAATCAGAGTGGTGAACTTGCCGGGATCGTTGTACTTGTTAGCGACCTTGATATATTCCTGCCAGTTATCCATTAGCAACTCGGGAGCAACGAGCTCGGGTCTCCCGGTGCTCGTGAGGATATCGTGGAGAATGTCCATTACCGCTGTTGGGTCTTGTTTTTGCAGCCGCTTGGCCAAGTCCGACTTGGATAGCGAGTCCTTCGGATCAATCATCCGCGGCATAACGCCGAAGTACTCAGCATGGTCGGTGATGGCAAGGAAGTCATAAGGCGTTCTGCGCTTGATCTTGTTCTTCGTTGCGATCGTATGCAGCGTGACTTCTTCGCCCCGCCCGTAGCGGAAGGCTTCGTCCCACGTCTGACGGCTGCCGGCTGCAAACGCATCCGGCGAATTTCTCGTGTGCAGGTGCTGCTCGCCGAAATAGACGTTCTTCAGCGGGTTCTTTTTGCCTGCGCTGCGCCCGGGCTCACCCACAGGATCCTTGGCCCAAGCCCCTGACACAACCAGCGCCAGGGACAATATGCACAGGGTGATCAAACGAGAAATCAAGATTGGTTTGCTCTTCATTTCTTTTCTCCTTGAAATAATTGTTGCCTTTTTTAGATGTTTATTTCGAAGGTTATCCGATAAATCCACCCAGGGCAAAGACAGGTGCAGCTCAGAGAGAGTCTCACCTATCCCGTGGATGGTTCAAATGTGGTCAGATAAGCTGTGCTGGCCTCCTACTTCTGCGTGTGCACCGTCTTCCCTTTGAGCACGGTGTGCAGCACCTTTGTCTTGTGAATCGTCTCCTCTTATAGAC
>Ga0255039_10000535_pt1 | contig 12387 bp, 27 predicted proteins | sample BC1_12_1_MG_FD_181713 | JGI IMG/M metagenome (GOLD analysis project Ga0255039, IMG submission 181713) | Seawater microbial communities from Strait of Georgia, British Columbia, Canada - BC1_12_1 | ecosystem: Environmental > Aquatic > Marine > Strait | place: Canada: British Columbia | collected... | reverse complement strand
TAGAACAGTTATATGATAATACGGAGTGGACGCTAGACGGTATGAATATCGAAGAAGATGACTTCCTTGCTGTACACGATGCAGTTATGAAGAGATCGATCGAGTTGGTCTTAAAACAATTTACAGACTAAACACGAAGCACATTAGATAATATATATGTAACATTAAAAAACAATACTATGACAAATTTATTTCAACAACTAAAAAGTAAGTACCAAAAAAGATTATTAAGCGAAGCTGCAAAGTACACTTCAGTAAGCCGACTTATCACTAAGTTCGAAAACAAATTGCACTGGACTGATCTAACTATCAGTGACTTTAACAGCTTCTGCACTTGGGCTAATGTATGCTCTCTTGATTGCAGTATAATGGATATAAAGTACGGCGACAAGTTTATTAAGAAAACTAAGAAATAGTTTATTTGTTACACAACGCACCGTGTGACTAAAGGCGACAAGATATTGACGACACTAGGGTTTGATCACCTGTAATTGTGTGAGCGATGACGTCGGCTCGATGATCGCGGTGCTTAGCTAGACGAGTAGCTTAATTAGGTATGATTAAAGGCGACAATGGTTCGGCTTGATGACTACACATATGTGAATTGCTAGCAACGAGAGGCATAAGTCGGGGTACATACCGGTAAATGACGCGCAGCCTCTCAACTGGGCGTGAAATGGTTAGGTTGAGGTAGGCGTGCACACCTCGTAACTCTCAACAACGCAGGTTCGATTCCTGCCACGTCCACTAATTTTAAATATAATAACTATGCAATTAAGAGTAAAGGATCTTAACGACGGTAAAATATTCCATATTACTTTCGTTAAAAAGGACGGAACAATTAGAAGTTTCAATGCAAGGTTCGGTGTAAAATCGTACCTCAACGGTGGACAGCTACGGTATAATGCGGCTGCAAAAGGTAATCTTATAGTATTTTCTATGAATGATAATGGGTACCGTACCATAAATGTAGATAATATATTAAGAGTAAAGTCAAAAGGTAACGTTTATTATAGTAAAAAGTTTTACGAACTTACAAACTAAATACGACGATAGCCTGATAATATAAGTGTAACTATTAAAAATTAAATTATGAGTAAAATTATTACCGACGAATTAATTGAGCAACTACTCGATAAGCGTGGCTTTTCCGAAGACGCGGACGAAGAAAGTATGCTATGCGCAGTGCAAGATTACTACGACACTGAACTAGTTGATCGATGGCCTAACCATGCCGACTTCTGGGTGTATTCTGAGTCAACCGCAGACGGCTATGAGGTTTTTATTGCAACACATAACCCTAATAGTATAAGTATAAACGAAGACATACATTACTACGAGAACGATCTATCTAGTGCGTTAGAAGATGCAATAGCAGATGGCGGTAAAATATATGTTGACGATTTAAATTCATACTATGTAACCGATGCAGTACAGGAATGCTTTTTGTACCTGCGTAATCGATTAACTGAAGAAATTGAAGATGAACTAACAGATGAAGGCTATGTCAGAGAAGAAGAAACAGAAACTGCCTAAGTGGTTTAACGGTGAATTATACACCGAAGGTGAAGCGGTTTCAAACCCCTTTACCGGCGAAACATACGAGCTAAGCAATGTGGAGCTCAGTATATATGACTTTATTATGGGGTGCAATACGGTTTTTGCCCGCGCCCCTAAAAGAGTAAACGATAAAATGATTAAAGATTTTGATCGTGCGTTAACGTGGTTTAGAGTAAACAATCCTACCGCTTATATGGTATTACTAGATTAACTTACAGGCTAAACACGAAAACAAATAGATAATATAATAAACAAAGAAAATAATGAGTAATTACAGCTTAATAAACGTTTTAGTAAAAAGAGACGGCGTCAGTAGACTAGATGCCATGCAAATTATTAGCGAAGCTCGATTAAGAGTTTTTAATGGTGAAAATCCAGAGACAATACTTTATGAAGAATTTGGTTTAGAACCAGATTATGTGTTTGACTTGCTTACATAGCTTGTCCTAATAAATATAACAAAGAATCGATAATATAATAAACAAATAAATATTGCGTTATGAATCTACTTACACAAAATAGTAAACTTAAAAAAACAAGCAAAGAGTTAGGCGTACGAGTATTCAACTTCGGCCTACCAGCATACAAATCACAGTCTGGTAAACTAATATGCCCTATGGCAGACTCTTGCGTGAAGTTTTGCTATGCACGTAAAGGTGCGTACATCTGGTCTAATGTGAAACCAGCGTTCGAGAAGCGTTACGAACTGTCTAAAACAGATCAGTTTGTTAATAAAATGTACGACGAAATAGTTAAGAAAAAGCCTGACTACGTGAGGGTACACGACAGCGGTGACTATTATTCCCGTAAGTACCTTAATAAGTGGATCGACATAGCCCTGCTCTTTCCTGAAGTAAAATTCTATAGCTATACTAATATGGTGCAGCTAACGAAAGAAGTAGATTTACCTTCAAACTTTGATATCATATATAGTGATAGCGGTAAGCAAACACATCTTATTGATCATCAAGCAGATAGGTACACAAAGATTTTTGGCTCGGACGAAGAGCTGGATCGAGCAGGGTATGTTAACGCCAGTAAACTTGATTTATTTGCGACTAAATGGTTTAGCGATAACAAAAAAGTAGGATTAGTATATCATTAATAAAAAAATATAATTATGGCAAATATGAGTTACTGCAGGTTTGAAAACACTGCAAATGATTTAAGAGATTGTATATATGCAATTGAAGAAGGCGAGTATAATAACGGTATAAGCAACACAGAAAAGCGAGGGCTTGATGAAATATTTGAGCTTGCCCACCGATTAGTTAACGATCTTGAATATGACGTTGAATCAATATTAAGTAGCGATGACGATTAAAGAGAAAGCACTATATAAAATAGAGTCGAAGCGTAGCTATGCTAACATACAACTATCCTCAGCACTTACATACTTTAATAGACTTAGTATGCAAAGTAATATTGACGAAGATGAGCTTGAGCAGGCGGAAAATTCAGTATTTTTTTACGGTAGAGAATTACAAACATATGATTATATATTAAATTTAATAAAGAATGACAGAGCAACAGATGAATCAGTTAGCTGATATTATAGTAGATAAAATAATTAGCAGACAAGCAGTGTATGACGCGGAGTTTATGAAAAACTTAGCAGAGAATGAAAACGTAGATGAAATACATTTTATGCCTAAACCGGTTAAAACTAATGAAGAGATCATTATGCTTAACATAGAAAGGTTAGAGTCTCAGCTACAAAAAGCTTTAAATGAGGAGGATTATATGCGTGCTGAAACGTTAAGAAAGTCTATACAAAAATTTAAAGATAAACTATAGTTACAGCCTAAATACGACAATAGCCTGATAATATAATAAACAAAAGCAATGAACATATTTTATTTATCCCACGATCCAGCGCAAGCGGCACAAGTACAGTACAACAAACACGTTGTTAAAATGATACTTGAAACTGCACAACTATTATGCACGGCACATCACATATTAGGTAGCAATATACATATACCTTATAAAGCTACCCATAAAAACCACCCATCAGCAATATGGGTAAGATCATCAGCTGAAGCATATATGTGGGCTTATGAACATATGTTAGCTTTAGGTACTGAGTATACTAAACGATACGGCAGAGAACATTTAACAATAGCTAAGTGTCGTGATTTGCTATACACTTTGCCTAATAATATATCTAACGATCCATTTGTGCAACCACCACAATGTATGCCCGACGAGTATAAAGTTGAAGGCGACAGTGTATCTGCGTACTGGAATTACTATGAAAACGAAAAACACACAATAAAAAATCAAAATGAGCAAAAAATTGTACGACCACATAACATCAACGAATTATGCAAATATTAACAGTAAAATTAAAGCGGCAAAAAAGAAAAGCGGATCACGTAAAGTTTCTTCAGGAAACAATAACCGAATTAAATAATGGTATTGTAAGAGATGTTATAAAGGGTAATGATAAATTAAAACTTTATAATAAAGCAAAGCTCTTAAAGAAGTACAACAGAAGATTACAACTAATTTTATATTAATGGGAGCAATAAAAGAAATGTTAATCAATTCGCAAGATGAATACGATAACGATTGGATAATAAACATGATGAATGACCTTGATGCCTCTGAATGGGAATGGCATGCGACACAAGGCCGTTATAATAAATGAGTAAGTAGCTAATGTCACAATATGAAAGAAATATGAGATATTTGCAGAACAATAAGATAATTTATAGACGCGATCCGATAAGTGACAAGCCATCACAAGTATATAACTGGGGTAAATTTTACGAGGAAGGTACGCATGAATGCTACGAGTTATTTAGAAGTAAAGCAAAAATAACTACATATAAATCATTGAAGTGGCATTTGCTAGTGCTCTGGTATCTTAATCCGCAGTTAACACAGGATAAGTTTGTAGAGTTATCTAAGTTTATTGCAAATGATAAAAACGGATTTGTTGCATTTAAAATATCTGACCGCACACTTGATCAAATAATTTACGATGTAAGTGTTGCTGATCTTGAATACCCACCTAATAATAAAGCACGTAAAGTTATATTTAAGGATATGTGCGGCTTAACAACTAGCGAAAAGCTTAGTATTGTAGGTCAACTAATAGGAAGGACAAAGAAAGCAAAGCCAGAAGATATATATGATGCAATGTTATATATAAATGATTTAAATAAAAAAATAACAATATCAGGAATAGCTAAGAGCTTAAATGTTTCAACAAGAACAATATACAGAAACATGACTGAAGGACTAAAGCGTGAAAAAGAGCTTTTAAATAATGAACTATGAAAAAATACAATGTACAGAACTATATAAGATATAAAGAAGATCTAAAAAAATCTATACTTAATTTAGAGGGTAAGTTCTGGAATGAGTACACGAGAGACGAGCTTATCGTTAAATTTTTACCGCTTGTTGAAAACATTGCACGTAAATTTTCCACAACACAGCCGGCGTCAGGCGTATTGAGTATTAACGATCTTATACAAGAAGGCAGTATAGGCTTAACAGCGGCAGTTGACAGATTAGACTGGTCTAAATTAAATGATTCAGACGACACAGAAAAAACGTTGAAGTCATTCTTAAGTAAAAGAATAAAAGGCTCAATAAGACGAGCTATAGATATTAATAGAGGAGATATAAAAATACCCGAACACAAGCTAATTGAAATGCGTAAGAACGAGGGTAAGGATCGCAAGATAACTGAAATGTTTTTTAATAGTGTATTCTCAAGTATTGATGAACCAATTGGTGATGATGAAGATAGCTATTATCAAGTCCCCGACAAATCAGAACCTTACAATATTGATCTGCTAAATATATATTTATTAGGTATAATGAAAACGCACTTAACTAATAAAGAATATGATGTAGTAAGAATGTCGTATGGCTTAGACTGCAATAAGATGTCAGCAAAAGAGATTGCAAGTAAATTAGGTATAGATATTATTAGTGGTTTTGTTAGGGTTTCACAGATAAAACGTGATGCAATTAACAAGCTAATTGATAACGTGCCACCTAACCAAGTGCTTGATTATCTTTAAGTTGTGAATTTAAAATAGAATATTAACACGTAATTATATATATATGACCATAAACGAAAAGTTAGCAAAAATTCAGACAAAGTTTAAATCAAAGAAAAGTAGATTTAACTCATTCGGCAAATATTACTTCCGGTCAGCCGAAGACATTCTCGAAGCAACAAAACCCTATTTATTAGAATTAGGAGTAAGTGTTAAAGTATGTGAGGAATTAATTAGTAATACTAGTTTTCCCATAATACAATCGTCCGCAATAATTAGTGACGGTGTAGATGCTATATACGCTACAGCTATCGTTGGTGTTGACCTTGATCAGAAAGGTATGCAAATGCCGCAGAAGTTCGGAAGTGCGTCTTCCTACGGGAAGAAATATGCATTAGGTAATTTATTCCTAATAGACGACACGCAAGACTCAGATGCGGCAAACACTCATGGCAAAGCGCCAAAAGCTAAAACTAAAAGTACCATAACCTCAAAAAAAGATCCAGCATATGAAAAAGCGGTTCAGTACATAACAGCAGGTGGTAAATTAGAAGCTATTAAGCAAAAATACAATCTTTCTAAAGAAGTAGAAGGTGCGTTAAATACTCTATAATGAAAGAAGTATTAAAAAAGTTAGAAAATGACGAGCATTACTATGGTAAGTTTGGTAAACAATACCTTAGCAACTCTGATATTTCTACATTACTTACAAATCCTTTAGCGCTTGGCCAACCATCAAAGCAAATACCGGCTTTTTTGGTTGGTGGGTACTTTCACACAGCTATTCTTGAGCCTGATAAACTTAAAAAGTTTAAGGTAATAGAAGCTAGTACAAGAAATACAAAAGCGTATAAAGAGATATCTGGTGGAGAATTATGTCTACTACAGCACGAAGTTGATCAAATTGAGCTAATGACCGAAAAGGTATTAGAAAATGATGTATGTAAAGATTTGATCCGTGGGATAAATGTAGACTACGAAAAACCGGGTATTACAGAGCTTGAAGGTTTACAATGGAAAGGCAAAGCTGATATTGTAAACCACGATGAAAAATTAGTAATTGATTTAAAGACCACAGCTGATCTTAATAAATTTAGGTGGTCAGCTTCTAAATACAATTACGACAGTCAAGCTTATATTTATAGTAAATTATTTGGCTATGAGTTCGTGTTCATAGCTATTGACAAAACCACACATCAAATTGGTATTTTTGATTGCTCGCCTGAGTTTTATGAGCGTGGTAAAGATAAAGTGCAAAGAGCATCAGAACAATATAAATTGTTTTATAAAAATGAAGATTTTGATGCAAAGCAGTATTTTATTAGTCAAACATTATAATACAGACCAAACACGAAAGCAAATAGATAATATAATAAATTAAAATTAAATTATTATGGCAAGAACCAGAAAAAACCAAACAAAAATCTGTACAGTAACAGGATTAGAAACTAGTGTAAATAATTTTTACACCAATCAAAACCATGTAAAAGCCGTAGACAACTTAAGGCGGAATAGCGGCGCGACTAAAGAACAGTTGCAAAGAATGTTTAATCAATTAAATCAATACGTATAATGGCAAGTATTATTAAAGCGAGTATTAATCTAAACAACATTGATAAGTCAAAAATTATTGATGGCAAAAAAGGTAAATACTTACCTATAACAATTACTCTTAATGACGAAGTAGATCAGTTCGGAAATCAAGGACCAATAGTTATAGCTCAATCAAAAGAAGAACGTGAAGCTAAAACAGCTAAAACTTATTTAGGTAACGTTCAAGTAGTATGGACTAACGGTGATAATGTAGCCGCAGCTCCAAGACAAGACCAACCACAGCAGGCAGCACCAGTTGCACAACCTGCAGATGATTTACCATTTTAATTAAATTAAATGCAAACAACAGAGATCAATGGATTTGTAATTGATACATTCAATGTACATAAGCTTGAAGCCGGTAAAACACAGGGGGCTTGTCCTTTGTGTTCGGCTGATAGAAAACCCAAAAATCAGAAAGCAAAGTGTGCTTCATACGATTGGGAACGGGGTCTCGGTACTTGTCACAACTGTAATTCAACTTTTCAATTGCACACATATAAACGTAAAGGCGATGTTGAGAAAGTTTATGAACGTCCAAAAGACACAGTTGTAAAACCTCCGGCAAGTAAAATTGTTGAATGGTTTGAATCAAGAGGTATATCTCAGTCAACTCTTGCCGATCTTAAGGTTGGTGAGGGTGCTGAATATATGCCGCAAACCGGTAAAACCGAGAACACGATAAAGTTCAATTATTTTATGGGTGGTGATTTAATTAATATTAAATACCGCGATGGAAGAAAGAACTTTAAATTATATAAAGGTGCTGAAAAAATATTTTATAATATTGATAGCATTATTGGTTATGAATATTGTATTATTGTAGAAGGTGAGATGGACGTATTAGCTTTACACGAAGCTGGTGTTACTAATGCTATATCCGTTCCTAATGGTGCAACCTTAAATACTAATAACCTAGAGTACCTTGATCATTGTATTGATTACTTTGAAGACAAAGAAAAAGTAATATTAGCAGTTGATTCAGATGAAGCAGGTCAGGCGTTACAACAAGAACTTATCCGTAGATTAGGATCAGAAGTATGCTATCTTGCATCGTTTGATGATTGTAAAGATGCTAATGAATATTTAATAAAGTATGGAAAAGAAAAATTGGTACAGCGTATTACCGCGGCGAGACCAGTACCACTTGAAAATGTCACGACATTTAGGGACATTGAGGACGAAGTCACGGACTTTGTTCGTAACGGGTTTAAACCAGGATTTCAAATTGGCTTGCAAAATTTTGATGACATCTTTTCGACTTATACTGGTCAGTTTATTACTGTCACTGGTATTCCAAGCAGCGGGAAGTCAGATTTCGTCGACCAAATGGTTGTTGGATATAACCAAAACTATGGCTGGAAAACGGCGTTCGCTAGTCCTGAAAATGTACCGACTTACCTCCACGCACACAAATTAATGCGTAAGACTTGGCAAGGTATGCCAACACAAGCGGATATTGGTGGGGAAAAATGGAATCAAATAGCAGATCATTGTAATAGTAATTACTTTCACATTGATATGGAGCGTTACACTCTAGAGTCAGTGCTTAAAAAAGGTGCTGAGCTAGTTAAACGTAAAGGTATTAAATGCCTTGTTATCGATCCATTTAATAAAGTTAGAGACGTTGATTGTAAAACAGAAGACGTTAACCGTTACACAATGGAATACCTTCAGAAGATTGAAATATTTGCTAAGAAGTTTGATGTATTAGTATTTATTGTAGCACACCCAACTAAAATGTATAAAGGATCAGATGGAAAGATTGAGGAACCTACGATGTATAATATCAAAGGCGGCGGAGAATGGTATGACGCTAGTTATCATGGCTTATTGGTGCATAGGAATTATGAAGAAAAAACGGTCAAAGCTAAGGTGCTTAAAGTAAAGTTTCAAAACCTCGGCGAAAACGGAGCAGAAGCACACTTTAAATGGGAGCCTAAATCAGGTTGTTTTATTCCGCACGAACCATTAAATTTAGCTGAAGAAAAAATGCCCTGGGAATAATGGGTAGTGGTTTTAAAAAAAAGAAAGGAAAGAATGAATTTGAATATTATGAACCAAGCAAAGAAGACTGGGATGCGTGTAGATATTGTATACGTAATAATATAAGAATATCATTTGTACCTTTAGAACAGGGAATGACACCTAAAAACTTTAAATTAACAGTTTGTTTAGGTCCATACCAAAAATTTGAAAAACCAAACCTATCGCCACAAATATATGGCAAAGATGAAATTGTAGAACAAATGTATAAAGCAATGAAATATTATTATGATAAGCATACAAGACGAGTATAAAGCATTATTAGGTGGTATATATCACGGTGGTAAAAACAAAGATGATCGTACAGGTACAGGTACAAAGTCAGTATTTGGAAGAACTATTATTCATGATATGGAATTAGGCTTTCCTATACTAACTAGTAAGCGTGTTAGTTTTAATGCGGCAAGAACAGAATTGCTTTGGATGCTGCACGGTAGAACAGACTTAAAATACTTAGAAGATAATGGAGTTAAGTATTGGAGACCTGACTATGAAAGATCCGGCAGAACAGATGGTACATTAGGCCCTGTGTATGGCAAACAATGGCGCGATTTTAACGGCGTAGATCAGCTTAAAACTCTTGTTGAGGATATTAAGTTAAATCCTAATTCAAGACGTCTTATGGTTAGTGCGTGGAATCCGGCTGATATGCCAGATATGGTATTACCGCCTTGTCATTATGGATTTCAAGTTTATATTAATAATGGTGAAATGGATTTAATATGGACACAAAGATCAGTAGACGTATTTTTAGGTTTACCGTACGATATTGCAATATATGGTTTATTATTAGAAATGTTAGCCAAAGGGGCTGGATTAAAAGCAGGTCAGCTTATTGGGCAGCTTGGTGATTGTCATTTATATAATAATCATTTGGATCAAGCTAAAGAATACTTAGATAGACCTAAGCGTATATTACCTAAATTGCAATTAGACGAGGGCGTATATATATATTCTGAGCTAGGCAAGTTAACAAATAAAGTTAATATACCTACGGCTGATAAAATTAAATTATTAAAATATAATCCTTACCCAACAATTAAAGCACCGTTAAGTGTTGGTAAATAAAAATAAAATATGTATTATTTATACCACATACCTGGTAAAAAGATAGGCGTTACACGTAATCTTAATACTAGGGTTACCCTTATGCAAGGCTATAAGGAGAACGAATACGAAGTTCTTGATCAAAGTGATGATATAGATTATATCTCAAACCGCGAAATAGAACTTCAACAGTCTTATGGCTATAAGGTTGATAGAAAACTTTATAAGAATTTATTTAAATCAAATATGAAATTAAACGCAACAGAACAAACAACAACATTTCCAGTACCAGTTACTAAACTGAGAGGAAGGCTATTAGACAACTTAGGCCTAGAATGGACTACACCTCAGGGATATAGTTTTGAAATTAAAAAAGATTATATAAACTGGATAATGAATAATGTTAGACCTTCAATGTATAACGATAACCGTTGTTACATTTATAATAAGGCTTTTTATGAAGCCTTTTTTAATCCAAATCATAATCCAACTGAACTTAAATATGATACTAGTGTAGACAAGGTTCCAAACAGATTTGATCTTATAAGATCTTGGGCTGAGGCTAGAGGTATTTATGACAAAGGCGATTCCCATACGCAGTATGTTAAGCTTATGGAAGAGGCTGGAGAATTAGCTCAGGCTTTGTTAAATAAAAACGCTTACGAAGTTAAAGACGCTATTGGAGATATGGTTGTAGTATTAACAAACTTAGCTGCTTTGGAAGATATGCAAATTGAAAATTGTATTGATTCAGCGTACGGCGAAATAGCTAATCGTACAGGTGTAATGCATAACGGAACATTCGTTAAAACAGGAGTAAAAGAAACACTATGAATAAAAAAGAAATAGAATTTAGAGATCCAGTTGTTGAACGTGTTGTTGATAAGTTTGTGTCAAGATCTGATGTAGGCTTTGCAAAGTACGGCGTTACTCTTGATAATGATAAGTCTAATATATTTCAGTGGATTAATCATTTGCAAGAAGAGCTAATGGATGCTGTTTTATATCTGCAAAAGCTTAAAGAAGAAACAACAGAAGAATTACAGCAAGCTCTTATTAATCAATATGAAGTACATGAGGAGGAAACCTTATAAAAGAAAAAAGAAGCGCGGTCCTGTTGTAAGTAAAAAAGTTACTTATGACGGGATTAATTTCGCTTCAGGACTAGAACGTTATATGTATATGGCTTTGAAAAAAAATAAAATTAAAGCTAAATACGAAGGAGAAACTTTTGTTTTATTACCTGGCTTCCATTTTGACAATGAAGTTTATGAAAGACAAGCTAATGGAAAAGGAGATTATAAAAATAGAGGCTGCAAACGTATATTGCCTATTAAGTATACACCAGACTTTATTGGCGAAGATTTTATAATTGAAACAAAAGGTAGAGCTAACGAGTCTTTTCCAATGCGTTGGAAGCTATTTAAAAGATTAGTTATGAATCAATTTCCTAATGTGACATTGTATAAACCACAAAATCAAAAAGAATGCGATATGACAATACAGCTGATCCTAAACAAAAGAAAAGATTAGCAAGACAAATGTATGCCGAGCGCCAGATTAATAAGTGGGTTAAATGGAGTTGGGAAATGCGAGGCAAGATAAAATATAAAGAGTTAGTTGAATTACAAAATCAATATGGAATAAAATGCTATGGCAAAGCTGACACTGAATAATTATTTAAAAAAATCAAAAAAGAAAAGACCTGGTATTCATGCTAAGTCTAAATCAAGTAATTTAAAATCAAGTAAAAATTATGTCAAAAAATATAAAGGACAAGGCAAGTAAAGACTGGAGCGTAAGTTTAGGTATGTACCCAGGATTATTAATAGGTATGAGAACATACCACGGTGATACACACACACAACACGTAATTTATTTACCTCTAATAGATATTGCAATAGAAATAGAAAACTAATGGGATTATTTGATGAACGTATAGCATATAAACCTTTTGAATATCCAGAATATTATACAGAAGGTTGGCTAAAACAAGCTCAGGCATTTTGGTTGCATACCGAAATATCAATGCAGAGCGATATTAAAGATTGGAAAGAAAAATTAGATGAAAAAGAAAAACACCTCGTTGGGAACATACTTCTTGGCTTCGCGCAGACCG